>Ga0190363_1000591_pt1 | contig 21616 bp, 29 predicted proteins | sample 48721867_MG_FD_161272 | JGI IMG/M metagenome (GOLD analysis project Ga0190363, IMG submission 161272) | Hydrothermal vent microbial mat bacterial communities from Southern Trench, Guaymas Basin, Mexico - 4872-18-6-7_MG | ecosystem: Environmental > Aquatic > Marine > Hydrothermal vents >... | reverse complement strand
GTGGCAGGGGGGCAGCAGGCTTCCACAAGCACATGTGGTCATGGGTAGTAAAATACTTCCCAGACTGGTTCGGTAAGCACGGCTTCACCAGGCCAGTAACTATTACGACCGAAGTAAGGTCGATAAATGTTGGTGAGCTGAATGAGATAGTCAAAGAGCTGGAGCTGAGAGGTGAACTTAAGCGTGAGAACGACAAGTACGTAGTAGATTTGTCAACCTTCGGTATAAACAAGCTGCTCGGACGTGGCAAGATAGAGAGGAAAGTTAAAGTTATAGTGTACTCAGCATCTGAGAAAGCAATAAGCAAGATAGAGGAGGCAGGAGGAGAGGTAGTGCTATTGAGGAAAAGCAGTGGCTAAGGTTCGGGCGGTTGAATTAGGCTTAAATTTTCTTTAACTATGTTCGTGGGGCTAAGATATGGGTGTGTTAAGTGCGCTAGCAAGGATAGGTGAGTACTTTCCGTCCCCACCTAGGCCGGCACGTAAGCCAGATCTGAAGAGAAGATTATTCTACACTTTCTTAGCTCTTGTAGTATACTACTTAATGGCATCCACGCTGGTCTTCCCATTAGCTGCCTACCCTGAGGTTAAGGGGCTAGAACTACCTTCGATAATTAACATAGTGTTTGCTTCCTCTAGGGGTAGTATAGCGCAGCTAGGTATAGGTCCCATGGTCACAGCAGGCTTAATCATACAGATTCTAGTTGGTGCTAAGATCATAGAGTTAGATTTGACAAACCCGAAAGACAGGAAGTTATTTACCCAAGCAGAAAAGGGTCTTGCATTCATAATTGCGTGTGTCGAAGGAGCCGGCTTTGCAGCCTACTATGGCTTAAACATATTCATAACTATAGCAATACTGCTCCAGTTCCTCTTTGGAGCTATGGTTCTAATGATTCTTGATGAAGCAATACAGAAAGGCTGGGGCATAGGCTCAGGAGTTAGTTTATTTATACTTGCTGGTGTAGCCCGCACAATAGTTTGGGACCTCTTCGCGCCAATTAAACCAACTAATGTAGACCAGTACTATGGCTTTATTCCATACTTAATTCAGGCATTTACGCAGGGTCAACTCGACATGAACAGGCTGTTCTTCGGAGCTGTGGCGGGAATAAGAACAGTTCTGCCTTCCTTGACCGGCTTAATAACAGTAATTGTGCTAGTAACTGTGCTAGTATATCTTCAGCAAATGAAAGTAAATATACCTGTTACAATGCAAAGGCTTCCAGGCATTAAGAGTAAGGTACCGCTGCAGTTCATCTACGTTACCAACATACCCATATTGCTTGTCGGGATAGTTTTTTCGGATCTAATACTCCTAAATAACCTATCAGCACCATACCTAAGCGATAAGGCTCCATGGCTGGCTAATGCGCTGCGGACAGCAATATACTACTTAGCGCCACCAAGAACTGTTCTCGAGCTAGTATACAACCCGGTTAGGGTAGCTGTCTACTCTGTACTGCTTATAGGGCTTGCAGTACTTTTTGGGTTGATGTGGGTTGAAATAGCTGGATTAGGACCCTCAGCCCAGGCAGAGAACTTAATTAAGTCAGGTCTTCAAATGCCAGGAATTAGGAGGAATCCAAAGCTTCTTGAGAAAGTACTCTCCAGATACATTTACCCGCTAACAATACTTAGCTCTTTGATTGTAGCGCTCATAGCACTAACTGCAGACATCTTTAGCGCGTATGGCACAGGTACAGGCATATTGCTTGCCGTAGGTATCGTTCAGCAGTTCTACACCCAGATAGCCTATGAGAGAGCACTTGAAGCGTATCCGCTGCTCAAGAGATTAATTGGTGAGTAGGCATGAGTAAGGGTGTTAAAATAGCTGTGGTTGTGGGCCTGCCAGGTGTTGGAAAATCAACTGTCCTGAACTTAGCTAGGGAAGCCCTAACTAATAAGGGCTACTGTGTTGAGATAGTAAACTTTGGCGACTACATGCTTAAGTATGTAGTTTCACTCGGTTTAGCTAAGAATAGAGATGAAATAAGAAAGCTACCACTACACGTGCAGAGGAAGGCGCAGGAGGAAGCAGCTAAAAATATTCGGAGAGACTTAGAAGCCAAAGCGCAGACCGAGGAGAATGTTGTTGGCTTCGTTGATACCCACGCAGTCATAAAAACTGCAACAGGATACTGGCCTGGACTACCACTGCATGTTGTCACTAACCTGATGCCTAACACAATAATAGTTGTTGAAGCCGAACCAGAGGAGATTGTGGCCAGGCAGCTGAGGGACAAGACAAGGTACAGGAGTGATTATGCAGACATTAATCTAGTTAGAGAGCTGCTGAGCCTAAACAGAATGTTTGCTATAGCTAGCGCTGTATTAGTGGGTGCCTCAGTGAACTTCATTCTAAATAGGGAAGGTAAGGCTAACGAGGCTGCTGAGGAACTGGTTAAGATAATAGAGAGGCTGTAATGAATGATTACACTAATATACGCGTTCGTTACTCTTCTTTCATTTATTCCATTTACACTTATAGTTAGGCAGTACTCACGAAAAATAGATATAGACAATGTAATTGCAGAGTTAAAAGAGTTGAGCAAGAAGTTAGAGAATATATCACCTGAAAAGGAGAAGAAACTAAGGATCTTGAAGAATAGGTATAATAAGCTGAAGCGCATGATTGACAAATTATTCTTTCTGAACCTTGGTGTGATCTGGCTAGGGATACTAACAGCTATAGTACTGAGCAGAGTTGTAGTTGACATCGTAGCTCAGATTCTTAACTTGCCTCCGAGACCTCCATCACCGCTTATGCTTCCTGGGATATCCCATGATGGGAATCTCAATGAGTACGTAATATTTATAGCTGTCATCCTAGGATACCAAGCTATTCATAACAAGGTGACCGGATTTAGCAAACTAGCTGCTCTAAGAAGATGAGCGGTAATTAAAGCTTTTTATATTACTTTCACTATGATTGGAGGCAGGGAGAAGCTATGGTGAGGCCTGGGCTGAGGTCTAGGTCGAAAAAGAGAATAAAAAGGAGAGTGCCGAGCGGAGTTTCACGCGTATATTATGTAAAGCGAAGAAACTATGAGGCTGTTTGCGCTGTATGCGGTAAACCACTTGGCGGTGTGCCTAGAGATTACAACATAATTAGGTGGGGACCTAGGACAGCAAAGAGACCTGAGAGATATTTTGGTGGAGTAGTATGTTCCTCTTGTCTTGCGGCAATGCTGAAGCTGAGTGTTAGGGGTACTGAAACTTAGAGTGAGGGACCGGATTTGACGGAGGTCAGCGAGGCCTGCAAAGCGGGTTTAGTAATTGCTATTAGCGGTCTTCCTGGCAGCGGTAAGACTTCTCTAGCAAGAAGATTAGCAGAAAAATTAGGTCTTAAATACCTATCGTTAGGAGAGATCTTTAGGAGGCTAGCGCGAGAGAGAAAATTAACGCTAGAGGAGCTCTCACGAATAGCTGAAGAAGATGCAAGTATCGATAAGGCCATAGATGATAAAGCTATTGAAGAAGCCTCTAAAGGTTGCATAGTAGTTGATGGCCACATATCAGCTTGGACACTCGAGAATACAGCCCACTTAAAAGTACTAGTTATGGCGCCAATTAACGTGAGAGCTGAGAGAATAGCAAGGAGAGATGGCAAGAGTATTGAAGAAGCTTTGACGGAGATTAGGGTTAGGGAGGAGTCTGAGAGTAGGAGATTTATGAAGTTTTATGGAATCAACATCTTTGACTTAAGTATATTTGACTTAATAGTAAACTCAGAGAAATTCAGCGAGGAAGAAGTATTTGAGATAGTCATGACTGCAGTGAAGGCAGTATTAAGCAAGCTTAGTAAAAGTCGAAAAGCTTAAAGATTCCCCTCAATCATGGTTACTAGGTGATCAGGGATGCCAGCCATTGAGGTAGGCAGAATATGCGTTAAGTTGAGAGGTAGGGAAGCAGGGAGAAAGTGTGTAATAGTTGATATAATAGATGATAGGTTCGTATTAATTACTGGACCTAAGCAGTTAACAGGCGTAAAGAGGAGACGCGTAAATATAGATCACATTGAGCCAACTGATAAGAAAATAGATATAGAGAAAGGAGCTGATGACAAGGAAATACTAAAAGCTCTCGAAAGTGCGGGACTGGTAGAGTTCATGAAGGAGAGGGTAAGAATAACGAGAAGAGAATTCCTAGAGGCAAAAACATTAACGTAACTTATCCTTTAATACTCTTCCTTTAATACTCTAAGAGTATTGTCTCTCAAGAAAACACGTTTTAACCTGACCCTAGCTCGCCTGCGAATTTAGAGCAGTCTGCCCACAGTTTACTTCCTCTACATTAGATATTTAATAAAAGCTATATTCGTAAATTAAAGAGGTGGTGAGTTAAGGTGGAAATTACTAAGAGAGGTATTGAGTTCCTGCAGGAACTTGATACATTTGGAGATGTTAGAAGGAAGTGGATTATCAAGAAGGAGGCAGAGACAGATCCTAAATACGGTAAGCTGCCACGTGATAGGACTATTAATGAATTACTCGATTACGGCATCATAAATCTTGATAAGCCTCCAGGTCCTACAAGTCACGAAGTGGTTGCATGGATTAAGAAACTCCTTAACTTAAGGAAGGCAGGTCATGGAGGAACCCTAGAGCCCGCTCACCCATGAAGGGTGGCGGGCGGGGTCATCCCAAGGTTTCTGGGGTATTACCAATAGCTTTAGGTAGCGCTACTAAAGTAATAGGTCTGCTAATGCTGTCTAACAAAGAGTATGTTGCAATTATGCAGCTTCATAAGCCCGTTAACGAAAAGAGGTTAAGGGAAGTAGTAAGTGAATTCATAGGTAGGATATATCAGAAGCCGCCTGTTAGATCTTCAGTGAAGCGAGTGCTTAGGATAAAGGAGGTGTATAACATAGAAATACTTGAAATAGATTATCCTTACGTCTTGATGAGGATTTCATGCCAGCACGGAACTTATGTTAGGAAATTAATCCACGACATAGGCGATGTCCTAGGTGTAGGAGCGCACATGAGGGAGCTTAGAAGAGTGAAAACAGGCCCGTTTAAAGAGGATGAAACTCTAATAACACTGCATCAACTTTCAGAGGCACTTTACGTTTACAAGGAGCTTAAAGATGATAGCTTACTTAGGAAAGCAATACTGCCTATAGAGTATGCTGTTTCACATCTTCCTAAAATTGCTGTGCTTGACGGTGCGGTGGGAGCGTTAACTCATGGGGCAGATCTAGCAGTTCCTGGAATTGCGATGATTCATGAGGGAATAAGAAAAGGGGATACTGTAGCGATTTTTACTCTTAAGGGTGAGTTGGTAGCAATAGGCCAGGCACTTATGCATAGTGAGCAGGTAGTGGAGGTAAGCAAGGGCATAGCTGTAAAAATTAAGAGAGTGATAATGCCGAGAGGAGCGTATCCCAGACAATGGAAGAAAAAGCAGTTGAAATAAGCAGACACGTTCTAAGGATATAATAGAGCCTCTAAGGCAATATAATTAGAAAAATTTAAGCTTCTAGCTACGGTAAATAGTAGATGAGCCCAGATGTAGTGCCGGGGTGCCCGAGCGGCCTAAGGGGCCGGCCTGGAGAGCCGGTGGGGTACGTCCCCACGCGGGTTCGAATCCCGCCCCCGGCGCCATACTGTATTAACTTATCACGGTATGCTCATTGCTAGACTTCAGATTAGCAGCATGTGATGTCAATCCAGCATACCTTATACAGTGCTGAATGTATAATTGAGGTCGCGGGAAGTCTCTGCCAAATTCGGCGTTAAAGCTTAAATAGCCGTTGAGTAAAGGGATGGGTAGGTAGGGGATGAATTAAATGCCGGAAGAAACGTATAAGCACATAGTTAGGATAGCAGGTGTCGACGTAGAGGGAGATCTCCTACTACCTCTAGGTATAGCTAAAATAAAGGGAGTAGGATACAACTTAGCTATGGCCGTAATCAGAAAACTGGGGTTAGATCCTAACTTAAGAGTAGGATTTCTTTCGGAGGAAGATGTAAGAAATATCGAAGACGCAATAACTAATCCAGGAAAGTATGGCATACCATCATGGATGTTTAACAGAAGAAAGGACTATGTTACAGGCAATGATCTTCACCTGATAGGAGCCGACCTAATATATGCTGCCAGAGAAGATATTGAAAGAGAGATGAGAATTAGGTCGTGGAGAGGTATTAGACACTCACTAGGGCTTAAAGTTAGAGGTCAGAGGACACATACAACAGGCAGGTTCGGCCCCACGGTTGGCGTCATGAAGAGAAGGAAATAAGGGGGATAATTTATGGGTGATCCAAGAAAACCAAGAAAGAAGTGGATAAGACCCGGTCACCCATGGATTAGGGAGAGACTAATAGAAGAGATGGAAATTGTTGGGAAATATGGACTAAGGAATAAGAGAGAATTATGGATCGCTCAGACACTGCTAAGGAAAATTAGGGAGAGAGCTAAAGCATTGCTTAAGCTACCCCCTGAAGAGCGGGCTGTAAAAGAGAGAGAGCTTGTTAGGAAACTCTATAACATGGGCTTACTGGAAAACGAGAACGCAACACTTGATGAGATACTTGGATTAAGCGTTGAAAGCATCCTTGAAAGGAGACTGCAAACAATCGTATTTAGGAAAGGCTTAGCAAAGACTATACATCAAGCTAGGCAGCTGATAGCTCACGGTCATATCGCCATAGCAGGTCAGAGAGTTAGGTCGCCTGGCTACCTAGTTCGTAGAGATGAGGAGGACTTAATAGATTACGCACCTACCTCTCCTTTCGCTAAAAGGAGAGAGGAGGCAGTAAGTCAGGGGTGAGGTAAATGGCGTTTACGTCTAGAGAGATAAAGTGGGGAATCGCACACGTATTCAGCTCATTCAATAACACCATAGTTCACATCACCGACTTGAGTGGAGCAGAGACCGTATCGAGATGGTCTGGCGGTATGGTAGTGAGAGCTGACAGAGAAAAGCCTTCACCTTATGTAGCAATGATGATCGCTTATAGAGCAGCGCAGCAGGCAATGGAGAAAGGCATTATGGCAATCCACATTAAGGTAAGAGGTCCTGGAGGTCACGGCCCGAAGATCCCCGGACCCGGAGCACAAGCAGCCATTAGGGCTCTCGCTAGGGCTGGATTCATTATTGGTAGAATTGAGGACGTAACGCCAATACCTCACGATACCACGCGGAGGCCTGGCGGAAGACGTGGTAGGAGAGTCTAAGGTGCTTTACTAATGAAAGATATATCACTAGAAATTCTCGAAAAAAGCGATAACGTCTTAAAAATAAGATTCAAGAATGTTCCCTTAGCTATAGTTAACGCTATAAGGAGAGTTATCCTAGAAGAAGTGCCTACTATGGCGGTAGATTACGTAATCTTTAGAAATAATACATCAGTTCTTCACGATGAAATAATAGCTCATAGAATAGGCCTAATTCCGCTCATGTCCGATGAGGCAGTAGAAAAGTACCTGCCGCCGGAGAAATGCTCGGACGAAAAATCGCTGAACAAACCGGAGTGTTTCGCGACTTTAATTTTAGAGGCGGAGACCAGTGACGACGAAATTAAAACAGTTTACTCAGGAGACCTAAAGCCTGTAGATGACCCTACAATTAAGCCGATAAGTGACAAAATACCAATAGTTGTTTTAGGACCGAATCAGAGACTTGTGCTAGAAGCTAAGGCTAGATTAGGTAGAGGAAAAGAGCACATAAAGTGGTCACCGGTAACTATAGCTGTATCAACGTACGTTGCTAAGATAATAGTTGATGGTAAGAGGTGTACGGCTTGTGGTTCATGTGCTAATTATTGTCCTACCGGCGCGTTGTCGATCAAGGACGGCAAGCTGGTTGTAGATGAAAGTAAGTGCAATTTATGTAGGCAGTGCGTCAGAGTCTGTGATTACGATGCTATAGATCTGAGCTGGTATCAGGATATGTACGACTTAAAGATCGAGTCAACAGGTGCACTGTCAGTAGAGAAAATTATTACATTAGCTGTTAAGGAATTGATAAGGAAACTAGACGATTTCTTACAAAGTTTAGGCCAGGTTGAAGAGTCAGGTACTTCCGCAGGTGGTTGAGAATGAGGAGAACGGGACCTACGAATATAGTCTTAAGGAAATTAATTAGGGAGTTAAGAAAGTGTGCCAACAAGTACAAAGCACCAATTTGGGACTATGTAGCGGAGCTTATCGAGAAGCCAGCACGGGAGAGAGTAGTTGTGAATGTTAGTAAGATAGAAAGGTACGCTAGGGAGGGGGAGATCGTGGTTGTCCCAGGTAAGGTGCTTGGCGCTGGCTTCATAAGTAAGCCAGTGACTGTAGCTGCTATAGGGTTTTCAGAAAAAGCTATTGAGAAAATAGTTGCAGCCGGAGGTAAGGTGATGTTTATAGGTGATCTAATTAAAGAAAACCCCAGGGGTAGCGGACTTAGGGTGATAATATGAGTGATGTAGGTAAGTTAAGAAGAACGCTAATAGTGGATGCTGAGGGAGCTATTCTAGGGAGATTAGCTAGCTACATAGCTAAAGCCCTTCAAGAAGGTTTTAAGGTGTATGTAGTTAATGCTGAGAAGGCTGTAGTGAGCGGCGACCCTAAGATGGTCATAGAGTCATACAAAATATGGTTTGAGCTTAAAACTCTCAGGAATCCGGCGAAGAGCTCGCCTAAGAGGCCGAGATCGCCAATATCAATAATTAAGAGAGCTGTTAAAGGTATGCTGCCGAAGGATAACTGGAAGGGCTTTGTAGCTTATAAGAACCTCAAAGTATTTATTGGCATACCTCCTGAATTATCCAATAAAGAGTTTATCAAGCTGCGTGATGTTGATTCAAAGAAGCTTACGAGAAAATACATAACTGTTGGTGAGATAGCTAAAGCTATGGGGTGGAAGGGATGGACACGCAAGTAAACAGTAGAATAGTTATAGCTACAGGTAAAAGAAAAACTGCAGTTGCCAGAGCGATCGTAAAGCCAGGTAAGGGAAGAGTTTGGATAAACGGTATACCTATAGAAATATACCCAATAGAAATGGCTCGCCTCAAAATGATGGAGCCTCTTCTCTTGGCTGGAAAGGAGATTTGGGAGTCTGTAGATATTAAGGTGAATGTCAAGGGTGGTGGCGTAATGGCTCAGGCTGATGCTGTCAGGACAGCAATAGCGAGAGGTTTGATAGCATTTACAGGTAGTGAGAAGCTGAAGAAAATATACAAAGAGTACAGTCGGCCTATGCTTGCTGGCGACCCAAGGCAGACAGAGCCAGAGAAGTGGATGAGGTACAGTGCAAGGAGGTGGAGACAGAAGTCATATAGGTGAAGAATATGGTACTATTTCCTGTTAGGTGCTTTACGTGTGGAGCTGTAATAGGGGATAAGTGGGAAGATTTTATTAGGAGAGTAAAAAGCGGTGAAGATCCTGGTAAAGTGCTTGATGAGCTAGGTATAAAGAGGTATTGCTGTAGAAGGATGTTTATTTCACACGTCAACTTAATAGATGAGATGGTACTTTACGGCAGAAAAGTGTGAGAGGGTGTACGGTATGAGTCAGGGAAAACAATCAATCGAACTGCTCGTTCCAATTAATGTTTATCTAGAATCAGGAGTACACATAGGAACACACATGTGCACTAAGCACATGAAGAAGTTTGTTTATAAGTTAAAGCCAGACGGCCCCTACATTCTAGATGTGAGAAAAATAGATGAAAGAATAAGGATAGCAGCTAAGTTTATCGCAAGATATAAACCTGAAAATGTATTAGCTGTCTCGGCAAGGCAGTATGGCTTTACTCCTGTACAGAAATTCGCTGAGTTCACTAATGCCAAGGCAGTAGTCGGGCGCTTTATACCTGGAACCTTAACTAACCCGTACTTAGACATATACGTAGAGGCTGATATACTGGTGGTTACTGACCCTAGGGTCGATCAGCAGGCTATCACTGAGGCATCAAAAATAGGAATTCCTGTTGTAGCAATAGCAAGTACTGATGCTAAGTTAAGTAATGTTGACTTAGTGATACCAGGCAATAACAAAGGGAGGAAATCCTTAGCTGTCATTTACTGGTTATTGACACGCCAGGTTCTTAGGGAGAGAGGTGTTTTAGCACCTGATGGCGAGTTGCCAGTGGGTCCAGAGGCATTTGAAACTAAGGTGGTGAGTAGGTGACGAGAAGAGAGCCTGCTGTAGCGGGTCAGTTCTATGATGCAGATCCTGAGTCGCTGCGGGAGAGAATAAAATGGGCTTTTCTTCACTCTTTAGGTCCAGGCAAGTTGCCTGAAGTAAGTGTCTCGCGCATTAAGGAGAGTATAGGTTACATCGTACCTCATGCAGGCTACGTGTATAGCGGTCCTATTGCTGCGCACGCTTACTTCAAGATAGCGCAGGAGGGTAAGCCTGATACGTTCATCATTATAGGGCCTAATCATACGGGCTACGGTTCAGCAGTCTCGGTTTATCCGAAGGGTGTCTGGGTAACTCCCTTAGGTGAAGTTGAGGTTGATGCCGAGTTAGCTAAAGAGGTGGTTAATAACAGTGTCTTCGCTAAGCTAGATATTGGTGCGCATGAGTATGAGCACTCAATAGAGGTTCAGCTCCCATTTCTCCAATACCTATTCGGCAGTGAAATAAAGATAGTTCCTATAAGTGTAATGTACCAAACACCTGAGGTTGCGAAAGACCTAGCTAATGCGCTAATAACAGCGTTAGAGGAGGTCAAGAGAGATATCGTAATATTAGCTTCAAGCGACATGACGCACTATGAGCCTCACGAACTAGCCGTTAAGAAAGACAGAATGGCCTTGGAAGCTATACTTAAGCTTGATGAGGATGGCCTCTACAGAGTCATTATGGATAACAATATCAGCATGTGTGGTTATGGGCCAGTAATGACCTTAATACACTACGCTAGGCGTGTTGGAGGAAACAAAGCTGAGCTACTGAAGTACGCTACATCAGGCGATGTTTCAGGAGAGAAAGCGTGGGTAGTAGGCTATGCAGCAGTACGAATTTATAGAGGCTAGTTAGTAGTGGAAACCACCTTTACGTGGAGGGAGTACGTACCCCTACTCTATGTGCCTATTCCGCAGAGACATAATCCCGTTGTTGTAGTACCCACACCTAATAAAGTCACTATTAGAATTAAGTCTGTTAGCACAGGTTCTATAGTAGTTAGCGGCTGCTTAAGTAATGAAGTAACTAACTTGATCAACGTCTTTTTGTCGGTGCTTCAGTCCGAAGTAGGCACGCTACCAGGACTATCAATTAGTGTTGAGGCAGTCGCTAAGATGGAGAATGATGAGAAAATAGAATTAAATAGTTCCTACCTTTATGTAGCGGTAACTAACGCAATTACATACTTCCTAAGCGGTGAGGTAAGCAATGAAATCACCGAATCAGCTAAGGTGATCGACAGAAGTATAGGTGTAGATGACTCGATACTGGCTCTTAGGGAATTTAATAAAATAGAGGATGGGCACGCATATATATGGAGACTTAATGAGGGATATGTAGAGTCAGATAAAAAAATTATCTTAAAACTAAGAAAAGCAGGCAGATATTCAATGAGCTATATACAACATGAATTTACTGACTTGATAACGCATCTAGCAGGCATGGCATCCATAAGAGCGTTCGAGAAACTACTTAGTGGTGAACAAATAGCTAGTGAGCTAAGAACTCTCAATGCTATATGGCACATGCTATATGGCGTGCCGCTACCTCATGGAACATCGAGAGGTGAATCTGTGATCGTAAAGGAAATTAATGATTGCGCTCTTTATGAGATAGTCAAAGTAGTGCTTAATGATTCGGTGGCGTAAGTGATGCAGCTAGTAAAAATTGTTAAGTTAGGCGGGTCAGTAATAACACAGAAAGACAAACCATTCACTATTAATGTGCCTGTGCTCTGTCACCTGGCTCAGCAGATTAGTAGGTACTTAAGGGAGAATCCACAGGTTTCCTTAGTCTTGATACATGGAGGAGGAAGTTTCGGCCACACTTTAGTGCGTGAATGCCTTAGCGCATATGGTTACATAACTCAAGAGTGTTTCGTAAGGGTCGCACACTACATGATGATATTAAATAACATCGTCATGGAGGTATTACTAGCAAACAACATTAAGGCAGTTTCACTGCCAACTAGATCTGCATGTTACATTAGTGACTCTGAAGTCATCTGTAATGTAGAGCAAGTAAGAAGGTATTTAGAAGATGGCGTATGCCCAGTAGTATTTGGTGATGTAGTTATTGACGCAAGAAATAGAAGATATGTAGTTGTTTCAGGTGACAGACTCGCACATATTATTGCGCGGGAATTAAGAGCTAAGGAAATAGTGTTCGTCACTGATGTTGAAGGAATCTTTACTTCCGATCCAAAAAAGAATAGATCAGCTAGACTTATTAAGGAGTTGAAAGTGAGTGAGGTATACAGCAAAGTAGAATTTAAAGAAGTAGCTGACGTAACTGGCGGAATGGAGGCAAAAGTAAGTGAATTAATTAGGCAGTGCGCTGAAGGATCTAAAATTATTGTTGTAGGAGGCCTCATAAAGGACAATTTATATAATGCTCTCTCAGCGAAGGAATTCATAGGTACTACCATATGGTGCTGAGCAGGTCAAACAACGAGCGTAGGAAGCTTGACCACATTGACATAGTCCTAGAGAAGGATGATGTTGAGGGACCCATACCAACACTCTTCAATTGCGTATTTATACCGCATCAAGCAGCACCTGAAATAGATCTCGAGGATGTAACGCTCAGGTCCCGCTTCTTAGGTAAGGATCTTGACGCTCCACTGATGATCACAGGCATGACTGGTGGAGCTCCGGGAACTGAGAAAATCAATAGAGCACTGGCACAAGTAGCAGAAGAGTTTCGTATAGCAATAGGTGTAGGAAGTCAGAGAGCAGCTGTTGAAAACTCATCCTTAAGATATACGTTCACCGTAGTCCGTGAAGCAGCTAAGGACGTACCCGTAATCGCTAATATAGGTGCTGCTGAGGTCCTTAAATACGGTGTAAAGATCATCGAAAAAGTCGTGGAGATGATTAACGCTGATGCTGTAGCTATCCACTTAAACCTAGCTCAGGAAGCAGTGCAGCCTGAGGGAACACCGAAGTTTAAGGGGGTAATTAGTGCTGTTGCTGACGTAGCAAGGAGTGTTGGTGTACCTGTAATCATAAAGGAAGTAGGTAATGGCTTATCCTATGAAGTAGTTAAGAAATTCTACGAAGTAGGTATCAGGTACTTTGATGTCGGAGGTGCTGGCGGGACAAACTGGGTTACAGTCGAAAAATACAGGGCTCTAAAGCAGGGTGACAATATTAAGAAGCTAGTTGCTGAGCACTTAGTCGAATGGGGTATCCCGACAGCAGCATCTATTATTGAGGCGAGGAGCGTATCAAACGAACTAGTAATTATAGGCAGTGGCGGTATAAGGACAGCCTTAGATGCGCTAAAAGCTCTTAGGCTGGGAGCTGACCTCGTGGGTATGGCTAGGCCACTACTGCTAGCATATAAGTCAGGAGTGTTGAAGGAGTATCTTGCATCGTTTATTAGGGCGCTATCTGTTGCCTTCATGCTATCAGGAGCTAAGAGCATTGCTGAACTTCGCACTAAGCCAGTAGTAATTACGGGTGTTCTAAGTGAGTGGGTACGTGCTAGGAAATTAAGGGTGCCTTAGGCTCTGTTTCTAATACTTTAATTAAGGTGGCTTCCTCCTATAGTAAGTCGGGGTAATGAGTTGGAGGACTTTACAGACTTAATTAATTATGCTAAGAAGATAGCGGCTGAGACGGATAAGGTGATTTTCGAGATAGTTTCAGGCAAGCCGGAGTTGCTGTATGACGCATCTCTACACTTAATTAAGGCGGGAGGTAAGAGGCTAAGACCGTTAGCGACTGTTCTAGGTGGGAAACTGTTTGGATTAAAGGAAGAAATAGGTGTAAAGGCAGGTGCGGCAGTAGAGCTCCTACACAACTTCACCTTAGTGCATGACGACATTATGGATAAAGACGAATTTAGGCGCGGTGTTCCTACGGTACATAAATTATGGGGTGAAGATGTAGCTATACTGGCTGGTGATCTGCTTTTTGCCAAAGCATTTGAGGCGCTGTTAAGGCTTACAGACTATGGCATAGATTACGAAGCTATAGTTAAGGCAGCGAAGGAACTATGCTGGGCCTCAGTTACTGTGGCTGAGGGCCAAGCACTCGACTTAAGTCTCTCAAAGCTAGAGAACGTTACCCTGGATAATTACATAGAAATGGTATACAAGAAGACTGCCGCGTTATTTAAAGCCAGCTTGTGCATAGGTGCAATACTTGCTAATGCACCTGAAGAGGAAACAAGTAAATTAGCTAGCTATGCAGTAAATGTAGGTATAGCATTTCAAATAAGAGATGACGAGTTAGGCCTAGTTGCTGATGAGAAAAAACTCGGCAAGCCTGTTTATAGTGATTTGAGAGAAGGTAAGAAAACTGTGTTAGTAATCTATGCACTCTCAAAGGCTTCTGAGAAGGAAAAGAAATTCCTGCTTTCAGTGCTGGGAAACGAGAATGCAACTAAAGAGCAGCTAAAACGAGCGGCTGAAATAATAGTATCCCTGGGAGCTCTAGACTACAGTAATAAACTAGCTAATGAATTTCTAGACAAGGGATTAAAGGCACTCGACTCAATAAATGAAGTTGACTCAGAAGCTAAAGTGCTTCTTAGGAAACTGGCATTATTTGTAACAAAGAGGCAGTATTAAATGAAGGATGAAAGCCGAAAAGATCGCGGTTCCTCAATAAGCGAAAACTTACGGAACGAGCTCAGAGAGCTTAGCAAGTATTATGGGCTGGTTAGGTGCTATGTACTTCAAGATAATGTGCTAAGTCAGGTAGAGTGTAAAGAAATAGCTAGGTATGTGGCTAGCGGTAAAGCACTAAGGCCTTTAAGGGTGTGTAATGAAAGAGTTGGCAGGTGCATAGATGTTAGTGAGGGCGAGGAGGTGCTGGCTCTGGAGATCGCTGGTAAGAGAATCTTCATTATTTCAGATGAATGTACGTATGTCAAGCAAAATCAGAAAATTGCATATATACTGACAGGTAAAGGTGAGTTAAGAACTGTTAAGTCACCTGTCAACGGATATATACTGCTCTATAATGAAGTCTTAGGCGAAAAGGCAGAGAGGTATCAGGTATTCATAGTGGTGAAACGATGAGTTCAGGAGTAGGAGAAGATAAATCAGTAAGTGAAAAAATTAGGGATGAAATACTAGCCTGCGCGCTAAAAAATGCGGTAGAACATGATGGGAAGGCGATATTAGGGCCAGTAATAAGTATGCTGCTAGGTAGGCATCCGGAGCTGAGGCCTAAAGCTAAAGAGCTAATTAATATAGTCAAGGATGTTATTGAGGAGGTCAATAGGCTCAGCAAGGAAGATCAAATTAGGTTAATTAAAGAGAGATTCCCCGACATTCTGGAAAGAAAACGGGAAGAGAAGGAGAGGAGAGAGCTCCCGCCATTACCAAACGTAGGTAAGTACGCTGAGGTAAGAACAAGGTTCGCCCCTAATCCTGACTTCCTAATTCACCTAGGAAACGCTCGACCTGCTATCTTGAGTTACATGTATGCTAAAATGTACAAGGGTAAGATGATTTTAAGGTTTGAAGACACGGACCCGAAAACGAAGCCGCCAATGCCTGAGGCCTATAGGTTAATAAAAGAGGATCTTAAGTGGCTAGGTGTACAGTGGGATGAAGAGTACATACAGTCTCTAAGACTCGAAATATACTACCAAATAGCTCGGGAGCTAATTAAGCGCGGAGGCGCCTACGTGGATTTATGTAATAGAGAGGAGTTCCAGGCATATAAGCTTAGGGGCGCTCCATGTCCTCATAGAAAGCAGCCAGTAGAAAAGAATCTCGAGTTATTTGATAAGATGCTTGAAGGAGCGTTTAGTGAAGGTGAAGCAGTCCTTAGAGTAAAGACTGACTTAAAGCACCCTGACCCATCTGTTAGGGACTGGGTCGCCTTCAGAATAATTGACACAGATAAAAACCCGCACCCTATTGTTGGCTCCAGATATGTTGTGTGGCCTACGTACAACTATGCAGCCGCAGTAGATGACCACTTGCTAGGTATAACACACATTCTGAGAGGTAAGGAGCACGCAGTAAACACAGTAAAGCAAAAATACCTATACGCTCATATGGGCTGGGAGTACCCTGAGGTAATAAATCTTGGAAGGCTAAAACTAGAGGGATTAATACTAAGCAAATCAAAAATAAAGGAACTTATAAAGAAAAACCCTGGTAAGTTCACTGGTCCTGATGACATTAGGTTCGGGACTATAGCGTCACTCAGAAATAGAGGTATTGTAGCTGAAGCAATTAGAGAAGTAATTATGGAGGTCGGTGTAAAGTCAACAGACGCTAAAATAAGTTGGGATAATATTGCAGCAGCAAATAGGAAAATAATCGATGGGATTACTAAGCGAATGATGTTCGTTACAGAGCCGGTTAAACTTTTAATTAAGAACTATGGTGGTGAACTAGAGATTATACTACCCTATCATCCAGAAAATAAAGAACTCGGGTCGAGAAGTATTAACTTAAAAATTAAGGATAGTCAGCTAAACGTACTAGTAAGTAAGTCAGACGCTGACGAACTACGTAAGAAGGGCATGATCAGGCTTATGGGGCTATGTAATATTCGCTACTTAAGAAGCGAAGGTAATGTTGTAATAAGCGAGTATTTGAGCAGCGGCTTGGAGGATGCACGTAAATTCAACTTACCTATTATTCAATGGATTCCTGCCGACAGTTTTGCTGAAGTAGAAGTACTGATGCCTGAAGGATTAGAGCTGCAGAGAATAGTAGGTTTGTCTGAGCCAGCAATTTCTGAAGTGCCGAGTGGTGAGCGCTTACAGTTCGTTAGGTTTGGCTTTGTAAAGGTTGATAAGATAGACAGATTAAGTAACGGTAGAGCAAGGATTAAAGTTATCTATATGCACCAGTAGTGTGCATGACACTGATCGTAATTCTTGGTTAGCAAAAACATAACTCCTTTTAAACCCTTAGCGATATTATTTTGACGACGACGAGGTGGATGAGAATGAGTAAGCCACCGTATGTTAAATTCGAGGTACCACCCGAAATAGCTGAGAAAGCATATGAGGCTCTAAAAAAGGCTAGGGAGACTGGCGGAAAGATAAAGAAAGGTACGAACGAGACTACTAAAGCTGTAGAGAGAGGCCTAGCAAAACTAGTACTGATAGCTGAGGATGTAGATCCACCTGAGGTAGTGATGCATCTGCCGCTTCTATGCGAAGAAAAGAAAGTGCCGTACATTTACGTGCCTAGCAAGAAGAGGCTCGGTGAAGCTGCTGGGATAGAGGTTGCAGCAGCTAGTGCAGCCATAATAGAACCAGGCGGAGCTAAGGAACTAGTTGAGGAGCTGACGAGGGCGTATCAGGAACTCAAAGCTAAAGCTGGTGGATAATAGACCTTAGAATCGCTTTAAGATAAAATAAGAATTGATTCTTTTTAAGAAGCGTTCACGAAAAGGAATTATTAGTACTACTTAATTGTGGAGTAAGCGGGTAGCGCTATTACCTACGCACAGATATCTTTCTGGCTTCTCTTTCTGTCTCTCTCAATATAACTATGTCACCAACTCTAACGGGCCCTTTGATGTTCCTAGTTATTATTCTTCCTTTATCTCTTCCTTCTAGTACCCTAACTCTGACTTGAGTTATTTCACCAGTAACACCGGTACGGCCAACGATCTGTATAACCTCTGCTGGAAAGCCGAATTCCTCAATAACATTTACTTGGGGCTGACTCACGTCGATTTTCTTCTCCTTTTCCTCACTCATCTCCTGACCCACGCATCAATATCTAAACTCCTAATAAGTATTTTGCGTTGTGCGGTAAAGTTAAAGTAAAACTTTAAAGAGTTAGTTTCCTCTAGAAGAGGGGCGACAAAGGTATGCCTAAGGTACACAAGTGCTCGTTTTGCGGCAGTGAAATACCGCCAGGCACAGGAGTGATGTATGTTAAGAATGACGGTACTGTGTTGTGGTTTTGTTCAAGTAAGTGCTTTAAATACTTCAAAATGGGTAGAGATCCAAAAAGATTGCCTTGGACCAAGATGTACTTAGGCAAGAGGGCTTAGCAGTGGTCGAAAGAACTCTCCTCATAATTAAGCCTGACGGGGTTAGGAGGGGGCTCATAGGAGAAGTGCTTAGACGTATTGAGGCGAAAGGACTCCGAATAACTAAGCTGAAAATGTTGAAATTGAGTCGTGAATGTGCTGAGAAACTATATGATATACACAGGGGAAAACCGTTCTTTGAGGGATTAATAAGTTTTATGACTTCAGGACCCATTGTTGCAGCTGTAATTGAAGGTGATGATGCAGTAAATGTTGTGAGATTAATCATAGGGCCCACAGATGGAAGAAAAGCGCCACCAGGCACTATAAGAGGTGACTACGCTCTCTCTATTCGTGAGAATGTGGTTCATGCAGCAGATAGCCCAGAGAGAGCGGAATATGAGATTTCAGTCGTATTTAATGTTAGCTGCGGAGTAGAGGAGTAGGAAAGTAACCTGTTATTGATTACTTATTTTGTGCGGGTGTTTCTAGGTCCTTAAGCTTTAGAAGCAGCGCCAAACCGAATCCTTTCTCCTTGCGCTGCTTAATTCTAATTATCTCCTTGATCAGGGGTATCATATCTGGAGTAATGTGCTTTCTGAACTTTGTTAATACCTTGTCGAGATCTTTCTCGCTTGGATCCGTATAAAGGACGTCGCCCTCATCGAAGTGCCTCCCGACCATTACATTACCCCTTATTGATATAGCAACTTCATCGCCTTTATGGGCCTCACTAAGCGGTTTTCCTCTACTCTGTATCTGCATTATCTCGCCAAGTCTGCGCCCATCAGCCCGCATGAGTGGGTATCCAGGCCTGATTATACCTGCTAAAACCTCAATACCTACTATAGCAGGGCCGCTTCTCCTAAATATACATCCTGGCAGAACCTTGACCTTGCCAGGAAAGACGGTTCTCTGCATCTCGTAAAGAATTTCCTTTTCTCTTTCTTTTTTGACCCAGTCCTCATATGCCTCAATAAGCCTGTAGATTATTGAATCGCTAAATATCTTTACATTTTCCTTAATCGCTAGCTCTTCGGCGTCTGGCAGTGGCTTAACATTAAATAGCAGGATAACCCCTAAGTACCTATCCTCGCGAGCTACGATGGAAGCCTCAATAACTTCTCTCTTCGTTAATGGTCCAACGTCAGCCAGCCTGACTGGTACTCCTCTTGATTCAAGAGTAGTAATTAGTGCCTCAAGAGTTCCTAGTGTGTCAGCTTTTACCACGACACCCTTTATATCTCTCTTAAATCTGACCTGCGTTACCTCCTCCATGACCTTCTTAACGTACTCTTCCACAAAAGCTCGTTCCGGTACGACATACAGCGGAGCGCCAGCTATGGCCCCCTCTAATTCAGGTGCAGAGATGCGTACGCCAGCCGCAGCAACAACCTCGTCAACATTGATGAAAGCCGACTCGGTAACTCTCATTTCCTCCAGGGGCCTAGGCATGAGTAGAGCTCTTACCTTAGTGACGATAGGTTTTTCAATACCTCCAACGACTATTACATCACCTTTCCTTATTATGCCGTCATATATTATTACATCAATGCATGTCCCGAGGCCATGAATTTCCTTCACTTCGAGGACTACGCCCTTAGCCGGTCCTTCAGTAAACATGATTCTTTTAGTTAGATACTTCTGGGTTATGCCAGCTAGTACAGCCAGAAGTTCAGGAATCCCCTCACCTGTCTTAGCGGAAACAGGAACTATAGCAATAGCCTTTGTGAAGTCCCTAATCCTATCGAACCTTTCTGCAGGAATACCTAGATTTGAAAGCTGCCCTATTATCATGTATATTCTTCTCTCGAGCTCCTCAATAACTCTAGGATTCTGCTTCTTAATAGTAAAGAGGAATGGCTCATTAGGGTTGGACCTCCAACCATAAATCCTATCTATCTTATTAGCAGCAACAACGAATGGCACTCTCCTACTCTTAAGTATCTCAATGCTCTCTATAGTCTGCTTCTTAACACCCTCCATAATGTCTACCACTAATATAGCAAAATCAGCGATACTGCCTCCTCTTCTTCTTAAGTTACTGAACATCTCATGACCGGGTGTGTCAATAAAGAGGAGTCCAGGTAGCTTCAGCTTGATAGGAAACAGTGATTTAAGAGGCTCAGTTATCTTCTCAATTACAGAAAGCGGGACCATTGAAGCGCCCACGTGCTGTGTCATCTCACCAGGTTCCTTCTTCACCACAGCTGTACCACGTATCTTATCGAGTAACGTTGTTTTGCCGTGGTCTACATGACCCAGCACTACTACTATTGGTGACCTAAGCTTCGGTGATTCTCTGCTGCTCACCTAACCTCACCTAAGCGTATTAATGTGATTTTAAGCTAATTAATGGTTTAGTTTTTACTTAGGTCAACTATATATGAGGTATATTGAAGGTTCGCAACCATGTAAACTTCTAGCTTATCTGATATCTCAGAACAGCTACTACGCCACCGAAGGTTTTCTTTATCCACATGTAGTCAGGTAGTTTCTCATCTATGATGTAAACTTCGGCATTTTTCTTCTTGGCTTTCTCCATAATCTCCTCTAGCTTAGGGTGGTCAGCTGTGATTATCAAGTACTTGACAGCTCCAATTTCTAACGCATCCATTATATCCTTCTCTCCATATAGAGCTAAACCATCATCTTTAGCCAAGTGGTAATTAAATTCCTCAATCGCTTTGTAGGTCTTAATGTACGCGTGATCCTTGATTATGTCTTCAGCTCTTAAGACAAGCTCGCGCAGTCCAGGCTCTCCCTGACTGCTTACGTCAATAAGCTTGCTTAACAGTAGCTTTTGAAGTCTGTAGTCAAGATAGTTCTCCCTTACAAAGCTTAATTTAGTGTATCCAGGTCCACCTATTAAGATACCTCTCAGCTTGCCTTGCTCTAGCAATGGTATGAAGTGTGCATTTGCTTTTTCTGCAACACGTTTAAAGAACTCTTTAGTCATTTCCTCAATTATTCTGTCAAACCTCCTCTGGGACCAGCCTCCTCTACTATGCTTGCTTGGTACATAACCTTCTACTTCATCCAAGACGATTACAGTGTTGCCCTTAAGTAGCCCAATAGTTGCTTCATCCCTCTCTATTACTATTAGCCCATACACGTCCTTTTCCTCTATTAAATCCTCGAGAAACTCTGTATGAAACCACTTGTCTGTCCTGTAAAAGTAGATGTTAATTGGCTCAGGTGGCTCAAATACCAATGCAATAAAATCACCAGTTTCCTCATTTTCTCCGGCAAATACTACTAGGCCATTTGGTGGAACCTTACTAATTCTCAGTAATCTATCTATGGCTGCTGAAAGAGCTGCTTGAACTCTGTCTCTTGTACGTTTCAACTTGATATTCTCCGTTATTGAGTATTCCTGCCTCAACATGTTAACTACGTCACTTATTGGTCTTCCAGGTGGTATGTATAAACTTAAGAGTGTTGTAGCTCGCGCTTTCCATTTCTTTAATTCCTTAACTATTCTTCTCAGCTCCTCCTTAGTCACTCTGTATTCGCTAAATA
>Ga0190363_1000590_pt1 | contig 21634 bp, 42 predicted proteins | sample 48721867_MG_FD_161272 | JGI IMG/M metagenome (GOLD analysis project Ga0190363, IMG submission 161272) | Hydrothermal vent microbial mat bacterial communities from Southern Trench, Guaymas Basin, Mexico - 4872-18-6-7_MG | ecosystem: Environmental > Aquatic > Marine > Hydrothermal vents >... | reverse complement strand
GAAAATAGAACTCACGGAGATTGAAATTGAACAAGTCAGAGAAGCATTATACGAATATTTTTGTTTTGATTGTGATGTAGAACCTACATTTTGTCCTATACAAGGCTTAATTGAGAAATTTGGTGGTCGATGCCAATGGGAGACGAAAAACTGAACTTGCTCTACCACCCGAAAACTTACTTCATTAAAATTAAAGATGAGACTTACGAATTTTTCTCCTCTTTAGAGTTAGAGGAGTTTTTGAAGAGAGTTGATTTGAGCAAGTACAAGTTTCAAGCTGGTGTTAAATGATGAGGAGTGAAAAGGAGATTAGGAAGGCTTTAGAATACTCAATTAAGTGCGACAAAGGAGACATGAGATGTCATGAATGTCCACTGGCGCCTATATGTTGCGATTTAACTGCAATATTAAAATGGGTCTTAGAGGAGGAAGAATAACATGCTTTCTTTTAAATTTATAGCTTTTGAGAAATGGTTGAAAGAAGAAATAGAAAAACTTGAGAAAAACGAAAAATATAGATTGAAAGTATCAGATAAGCTATTCAAAGCTCTTGGTGAAGATTTGGGCTATGATGAATCCCTAGCAGATGTGAAACTCCTCATCCTAAAAGAAATATGGAATAAATTTTGTAAAATGACACCTGAAAAAATCAAGGAAGAAGTACTAAAGAAAATTTTAGTAAAAATGGTTGAAGAAGGAAAGAAAGTTCTAAGTGAATGGGAAAAAGGTCATTACGAAACTGTAAAAGATTTACTTATTGAACACGAGAAGAGAATATTTGAAATTTTCAAGAAAGAAATCCAAAATTATGACGATGGTTCAAAATGGTGTAAGAAATGAGTTACTACCCGATAACACCACTCGAGAAGAAGATGGAAAAAGAAGGTTTTCACATAGTTAGATGCGTACAGTGTGGAAAACCAATCTTCATTGGAGATGAGAGAATAGCTGAAAAATTAACTTTAAAAGGTTGGCTGTGTTTTGAATGTAGGTGTAAGAAATGCTAAAACACTGTAAAAGATGCGGTTTAGAGATAGATGACACGATGGGAATTTGGTATTGTCCTTACTGTGGATTTCCATTAGATAAAGGAGTAAATCCAAGAGGAAGTGGAGCGGTGATCAAGATATGAAAGAGGTTGAGTTTTGGAAGGGTACAATAAAAATAGTTGGTATCGAAGATGAAAACAATTTGATATTAAGAATAGATTCAACTGGGATAGATCTTGAAAGATTGGAAAACCTCATAAAAAACATGAAAGAAGAATGGAGAGCAACGGCCGTTCTTTCTTTAATCGGCGAACTAGAAAGATTCAAACTAGACCTAATCTTAATGTTAAACGAAATGGAGAGGGAAGAAGGTGGTAAACCTTAGAATTTTAAAAAAATGCAATCATGAAAATGCTGTGGTTCCTTTAAGACTTGGGTATAATCAAATAGAGAAGCAAATAGTTGTAGGTTTCTTTTGCTTGAAATGTGGTAAATTTTGGTTGAGAAAAGATTACAAAGAATGTCTAAAGAGATTCAAAGAATTTGAGGATGTGATTTAATGAAACCCTCGAAGATAATCCAAAGAGATCTAACTGATTACAAGAAGATAAGGAAGACTTTAGCTAAGAGGGTTCTCGAGATCTTGAAAAGCGGGAATTATCATGAGGTTCGCTACAACCTTCTTGACTTGATCGAGGTTAACGAGAGAGTTTTGCTGTTAGAAGAGTTAGAAAGAAGATTCAGAAAAGTTGAAGAAAAATGAAATGGGAAAAAATCTTTTTACTAATTTCTACCTCTTTTTTAATTATCGGTTTAACTCTCTTTTTCATCGGTTTTCACAACGTGGATAATGCTTGGAATATGGTCAGATTAGAATGCTTGTTTGATATCGAGCTAGTCGACGAAACGTTGAGTGGGATGATCTTGGATGAATCTGAAATATACAAGTTAGGATTCAAGTTGATGTACAGCGGGTTGATGTGTTTTATTTTTTCCTTTCTCTTTTTGTTTTTTGGATCATTTTAAATGTATTTCCTTAATTTTTTCATTACACTCGTGCTTAAATGTAAATATGGTTCAACGGATAGAATTGTTCTCGCTCCCTTGAAGTATTTTATTTCTTGAGCACTTGCTCCCTTTATAGCGAGCAAGCTCATTCTGTTATGACGGAAGAAGTATGGGGAATATTTCCTTTCCGTAACTCTGTAAACTAAGTTTCTTATTCTAAACCAAGTATCGTATTGCCAAAAAGCCTTTTGACCGAGCAATAAATTTTTAACATATTCCCAAAGCTCACTTACATACTTATTCTTTAATGGTAACGGAATCCTTCTGGCTCTTCCTTTTTTCTTCGTTCTTATTATCACCCACAAAGTATTTCCTATTTTCTGAAAGTCTTCTTTCTTTAACAAAGCGAGCTCGCTCGGTCTCGCTCCTGTTAAAAACAGTGTTATAATCAAAGCCCTCTCTTGCTTTGATCTGCAATTATCAAGGATCCAATCGATATCCTCGATAACCTCAATTACACCTTCTTTCCAAAATTTCAACAGGGCTTCCTTACAATATTTCGGCATGATTAATTTATGATTCTTTGAATTTTTAAATGTTGTCTAAAAATATCATTTTAGACAAGAAGATATATAACACCGTTATATTTTACCCTATACTTAAGTATAGAAATTTATTTCTAAAAGAAAGATTTTAAAAAATATTGATGATGATCGTCCCTGATGACGTCCCGATGGAAAATTTAGGGGCTGTAGTTTTAAAAGGAAAAATAAATTTCAGATTTAGGATGAAAAAGAACACTTTCTTTGGTATAGTTGGTGAATCTGGTGATGGTAAATCTTACACGGCTCTTAAACTCGCTCTTCATATCGATCCTGATTTCACAATAAAAAAACAAGTTTTATATAATCCAGCTGATTTTCTTACCACGATTAATGAATTGAGGAAAACAAAAAAACATAAAGTTCTTGTACTCGATGAAATGCATGTAACGGCTCCCGCGAGGATGTGGTACGATTTCAGTAACATAGCTCTTTGTCACATAGCCGCAACTTTCAGAAGGTTGAAGAGGCTTTGTGTTTTCGTTGTTACCCCTAACGTCAGATGGATTGATCCTCATTTTCGAGAGATGTTGAATATTTATTCCATCGCATCTCGTACACATCCAGAATTACCAACTTATATAAGACCATACGAGTTAAAAGTCAATCTTTACGATATCGAGAATCCGAGAATCTATCTTAAAAAAATATGGTTTTATTGGAAAGGATTCTCAAGAGTTTTAAAAGAGGTTTGGGTAAGGAAAATACCCGAGGAACTTGCTGAGGAATATGAAAGAGAAAGTGAGAAATTCAAAGCTAAAATACTTGAGAGAGTTCTTGAAAAAATAATCCAGAAATTCCAGAAAAAGATGGGGAAAGGAAAAGATTACGAACGAATGGCTGAGGAATTGTTGAAGAGTGAAGAAATTCAGCGAGCCATTTTCAAGAAAGGAAAGATTCAACTCACAAAACTCGTTCAATTCTATGGTCTTACCGCAAGAGAAGCGAAAGAGTTTAGAGATGTGATTTTAAAGAAAATGAGAGAGGTTGGTATGATTGCCTGAGGAAGAAACCGAGTTTAATCCATTGTTTCATTTACAAAGACTCATTAACAATATTCTAGCGAGTAGTGGGTATCCAATAGTGGAAAATGTCACAAAGCTAGAAACCATCGTCGAAGCCCTTGGCTGGCTGCCAAAAAATTACAAAGAGGAGTGTAAGAAAATTTCACCAGACCCGAACGCTAAAAAATACAGGATTATGGGAGGTGGGATGACTTATTTCGTTGATAAAGCTTTAGCTAAATTCAAATTACTATACAAAATTGTGTACGAAAAAATTAAAGAAAGAGAAATAGTAGGAGGTGCTTGAGATGATAAAGGTAAAATATGTTTTGAAATGCCCCGTCGAGAATTGCGGCATATTACTCGAAAGTAAAGAGGAGGCTTGGAAGCATTTGAAAGAACATAGGATAGAGGAAATCTTCGATTTGGTGGTGTTGGTTGAGTGAGAAACTTTTGATGACGATGAAATTTCAACATGTTGCAGCTCCGATGATATTCAAAGAAATGCTCAAGAAAGCAAGGAAAGAGATCAAGGAAGGCAAGCTTTTGATAACATGCGAGGGAGACACAATATATTGTGATATCTTCGATGAGGAGCTAGCGGAGGAGCAAAGGAAAAAAATTTTAGAAAAGTATGAAAAAAAGCGATGGATAACCAAGAAACTGTCGCGTTTTGCTCTTTCAAAGCTTGGGTTAAAGGAGGTAATAGATCATGAAAAAGGAAAAACTTACAAATTTTGACTTTTACGCGCACGTTATGAAATTTTTGGTGAGGAGAGCGAAAAAGAAAAAGAATTGGAAACTAAACAATACCGACCTTAATCTAGTTTTTGGGAGAGATCTGAAAATAACGGACAATACTTTACGAAGTGACATCTTGAAAGAATTGGAGAGAAGGGGTTGGATTGTTTGCCAAAGGAAACTGAGGTATGTGATAGAGAAAGTGGACATTCCTTGGGTAGTGCGAAAGAAATTCTCTTCCGTTTAACCGGAAATAGGGGTTGGTTGGGGGTATTAATTGACATAATTTTCTTAGCCATCGTTATATACTTGTTTTGGTATGAATTTTCAGGAGGCGAGCTCGCTAAATGTAATCGAGAGTTAAGATCGTGTATTAACAGGCTGAATTATTGTTATATGCAGTGTGGTTATCAAACATACCCCGATTTCCCTCTAAAGACATTGAACTTGACGTTGAATTTAACGTCTCCTTGAACGTTTTTTTAAACATTCTTTATTAACCCCTAAAATGACTTTTTCTTAGGAGGTTAATATTATGAACTTGTTAGAACTGTTCATCGGAGCTGCAATAGCCGTTGTAGTTTTGGCTAACGTCTATATGTCAACGATTCACGGGACTAACACTAGTGGCTGGTCAAGTGCAGAAGTCGCTTTATTCGGAATACTAGGAATTCTTGGTATAGTGGCCATAATCAGAGGACTTGGATTTATGTAAATAGAAAAAAAGATAAATATTAAAAACTAGAAATTAATAGTGATGCGAGTGAAAAAGAGATTTTTTGTAGGTTTTTCTTTACTTATTTTTCTTTCTTTTATAACTCTTTCGTTAATTAACGTTAGGGACGATAAAATCAACGATATAAATCTGGATACTTGGTTCTGCGTGGAATTCAGGAAAGCTGGAACTAGCGAATGGAAAAAACTCGGCTGCGTTCATAATGTACTAACAGATCAAGGAAAAGAAGATTTAGAAGGAATAATTTCAGGAAAATATAAATACATAGCCTTGGGTAATGGCTCAGCTCCAACCCCTTCTTCAACTTCCTTGGACAATGAGCAAACCGATTGTGGATTAGAAAGAAAGGCTGGGACTTATTATGACTTAGGAACGGGGAATTGGGAGATAAATACCACTTTCACTTATACATGCGATTCATCGAGAACGATCAACACGACCGCAGCCTTCAACGCAACCTCTGGAGGTGTGATGCTGGCTGGGGGAACAATCACCGAAATTCCTTTCTCGGTTAATGGAGATGAAGCGAAGATTAGGCATATTTATCAAATTCAAGAGGGTTAAATGTGTTGGAAAAAATTCTTAGTTTTAAGTTTCTTGATTTTTTTATTTTTTCCGACAGTTTTAGCCGAAGAAGAAATTTACAATGCTTCTTCTTACACCGTCATTTCAAGCGGTTGGAATTATCCTGAAAGAGCTTATGAAAGCGATAATTCGAGAACTTATTCTTCAACGGACAACGCAGAAGTACAATATTCCGGTTATGGATTTTCCATTCCTGATGGTTCTACAATAACCAAAGTTGAACTGGGTGCAGAATACTATTCATCGAATACAGCTGATGAAACCCTATACGTGAAAATTTTAAAAGGTTCATCGTGGTATACTTACACATTTCCAGATCAAAGTTCCGAATCTCTCTATTGGAAAGATGTAACTGGAAGTGGTTGGACTGTTTCGCAAGTTAATGGGATAAAAACGAGAATAAAGCTAGATGTTTCGAGTAGTGGTGGTTGTTACAGAAATAACACATATTTTCCAGTACTCTTTGATGTGAAAGATAGAACTTTGAAGAATGAAGAACTTTTAAAGATTAATAACTGGGAAATTTTGAACGCGGAACAAATAAAAGAGAATATCGAGAATGGAAGGGATGTTTGGGTTTTAGCATGGAATGATAGCGAGAAAAGTTTCTTTCTGGGGAAGGTTAAAGTAATCGAAGAACATGAAGGAGAGTGGATTTTGTATGACATTTTCAGTGGCTCAGTAAACATAACTTATCAAAGTTTAGGATGGAAAAGAAAGATAGAATGGAAATCACATTTGGAATTAACTGGAAATCATCCAATTCAATTCTCGTTGAACAATAAAACTTGGGTAAGAGGAACAGTAAAAGATGTTTACAATTACTTTAAAGATAACGAAACCGTTTACATAAACCACGCTTGGTTTAATTACACTCTGAAATCATTTCCGGTTACGAAAATAGATGTGAAAAAATTTAAAGGGAAAGTGTACAACGTGAGACTTGAGAATCAAACTAGGGATATTTGGATCTGGGGGAAAACTTTAACGGAGGACGAATATAAGTTATTAATGTGGTTGAAGGAAAGGAATGCTCCAATAGGAAAATATCCACCATTCTTGGTGATAATCGGAAAAACAACGACATACGTTGATTGGGTTCCTGTTAGAGTGACATATACTCCCCCATCTTCAACTACAACCACAACGACGACGATTCCCGCGCAAACTTACGAGAGAACATTTCACTTAAACTTCAGCTTCTCAGAATCTTTTGCTAAAAGAATATCTTTCCTAAGAGAATTGCAAGAAAAAATGAATGTAAGTTTAATTAAATTGAGAAAAGCGATCTTTCCGAGAAAAAAGCAACAATCGTTCAATTTTTCTCTCTCGGAGCAAAGAAAAGTAATTTTTCCAAGAAAAAAAGAAGAAACTTTCAACGTTTCATTCTCAAGTCTGAGAAAAGTTTTTTTCAGAAGAGAATTCGAGGAAAACTTGAAAATGTTTATTGATTATTTAAGGAAATTCAGAATAACAAGATACTTCGAGGAATCTTTCAAGCTTTCGATAAATTTCATCAAGAAATTGGCTAGTTATTTGCCGAAACCACTCGAGGTTAAAATGATTGAAATATTAGAAAAGGATAGAAATACATTTATAGTCAAAAGTGAAAATGAAATATTGAAAACACACTTGATATTCAAAATGAGAAACGTGTTGATCCTATGGGATTTGGAAAGAAACAAGCCGTTTATTGGCTTACTTTCTTGATGCTGTTTCCAAGCGTTTTGGCTTTAACACAGAAGACATGTATAGACAGCAATACTCTCAGAATCAACACGACCAAAATGATAACGACGAATGGAAACGTGACGAATTTTAACATTGTCGAAGATATCGATTGTGAGTATGGATGTAGTTCTTCTATGCAAACTTGTAGGCCGAGCAATGTCATTCAAATATTCCTTGCTTTACTCAGCATAGCTTTCTTCATTTCGATAAGCGTTTTTGGCTTTTCGCAAAGTAAAGGAATGGGTTTAGCTTTAAGCTTCTTCTCCGCTTCTTCTCTTCTAATGCTTTTGCTGACGGATTTCTTTTCAACTCAATGGAGGTTGTTTTTCATAGGAGGAATTGCTTTGATAATGGCTCACGCATTCGCTAGTTTAGGTGAGGAGTGATGGATGAAGAAGATTATTACGAAGGGGGAACTTCAGAAGAAGGATTACCCACTCCCCTTTCCCTAATGGCCGAAGTCGCTCAGAACTTATTTAAACCAGACGAAAAAACTAAAGAGATAATCGAGTTGATAAACAAGGATTTGAGAACTGGAAACATAGATGAAAGAGAAAAAAACATAGTAATGAACACGATAGGTTACATAGCGAACGTGAAACATGTCGCGAGAAAAATTTTTAGTTTTTCTGAGGAAGAGATCGAGAATATGACTTTCGACAAGGTTCTTTCGGCACACGCATATGCTCTTTTAAACCTAAGTGTTTCTAAAGATGGCTTTTTGTTAAGAAATTTGAGCACAGTAAGGCAGTTGATAAGAAGGGAGGAAAGAAGGGAGAGAAGGGGAGGAGGAATTTTCGGCCTTTTCAAGAAGAAGAGGGAGGAGTTTCTATGATCGAAATACCCCAACATTCGATCCCGCTTTATATCTTTTCAGCTATCGCAATAATCTTGATAGTGAAAAAAGTAATAGAAATGATATTGGTTAGACTTGGTTTTGTGAAAGTTCATTTGGCTTTACCGAACCATAGAATGAGAATAATCTGGAGAAAGCCTAAAGGGGGGAAGATAACTTTCAAAGATAGAAGTTTCGAGTACGACGTCAAGAAACTTGTTTTCAATGGAAATACTCCAGTCGTTTATTACAACGCGGAAACTGGAGAGCAAATGGACTTTTACGGAAAAAGCAGCACAAAAATTTCCGCTTTATTGCTCGACAAACTGATAAACGAAGCTTTCAATCTTGGTAAAGATTACATGAGAAGGAGGCAAGATAGAGTGATGCAATTAATGCAAATAATGTTTCTTCTGTTGATAGTGATAGCCGCGTTAGTAGGTTATTCCACTTTCTTCGCGGCGAAATGAATGAGAAAGAAGAAGCTCATTCTAGTAGCTAATACAAAGGGTATTTTCGTTTTCGAGAAGGATGGAGAGAAGAAGGAGCAGATATGGAAATTCCCAGCCGAAACTTCCTTCAAAAATTTTCTCGAGGATCTCGAAACTCTAAAGTTGAAGATGGGGTTACATGTCGATAAACGTCTTCTGAAACGTGTGTTAGAACGTTCAGATAAACGTCTTTTATTAACGAAGGGTGGAAAAAGTGAAATTGGAGTGAAAAAAATGGCAAGAAGGAGGAAAAAGAGGAGAAAGAAAAAGAGGAGATAAGTTCTTGAGGTGATGTTCATAAGAAGAACGAAGAAATGGATACAACGAGCTATAAAGAGGCCGGGTAGGGTTAAAAGTACATTGCGAGGATTTACGGAAAGAAAGCTTTCACTAAAGATGGTGAAATAAAGCATCAATACTTGTTGAAAGCGATAAAAAGAGTAAGAAAGATGAAAAGAAGACCGAAAGGTTTGTTGAATGCTTTGTTATTAGCAAAGAGGTTAGAAAGTTTATCGAAGAGAAAGAAGAAGAGAAAGAAGAGAAGGAGGAAGAGAATAAGATTGATTTAACCCGGCCCTTTTTGAAAAATGGGATTTGAATGAGAGTTGTGAACCCTGAGGAGGAAAGAGAAAAGCTTAGAGAAAAAGCTCAAAAACTTATAAAAGAGAAAGGAGCAAAGGCTGCGATAATAAGGAGAACTGGAGATATAGAGCTGATTTTCGACAAGTACAAGATTGTTTACAAGAAAGGAAAGCCGAAAGTTGAAAAGATAGTCGAAACCACGATAACCTTTCCTTCGGGTAAGAAAGCGAAGGTTTTGCATAGACCGGGTAGCGAGGTTAAAGTCGAAAAGGTTGGAGATGTTTACGTCGCTCGTTTCTATAGAGGAGGAAAGAGAGTTGGAGGAAAAATTTTAGGGCCTGTTTCTAAATTCGGGCCTCTCGTTACTTATAAAGAAGTTCAAAAACGTGAAGAATTAACTCCTTTACAAAAAAGAGCGATAGAAAGCTTGGAAATAGCTGAATCTATCAGAACTTATGGAGGTAGAACCAAAATAACCGAAAAGGATACGAGAGCACAAAAATTCATAAAAGGAGTTGTCAGCGCTCCCGGGCAAATAGTTGCTTCTGCTTGGGAAGTTGGGACAGCTATAGGTTTGCATTTAAGAGCTTTGAAAAGTGAGAAAGAGAGAAAAGAGATAATGAGAGCTTGGGGTGAAACAATATCAAAAATTAAGACCGGACAATTCATAAAAGAGCAGATCATAGAACCGATAAAACAAGAACCTGAGTATTTCGCCGGAAGCGTGGTTGGTTCTGTTTTGATGGTTGGTGTTGGTAAAGCGGTATCGAAAATTTCAACGCGAGCTCAACCCGTTAAAATCCCAGTAGCGAGAAAGACAAGCATTAAACAAAAAATTCCCCTAACGCAAAGAATAGCCCAAAAGATAAGGTCGATTAAACCGAGGACAGAAATTTATGAAATGGGTAAAGCGAGAATTATAAAGAAAATAGGAAGACCGAGGATTTTAAGCGAAGGGAGTAAGTTCTCGATTCAAAGAGAACTTTATTATAAAGCTAAGACTCCTCCTTATCTTGTTATCAAGAGAGGTTGGTTTGGTAGGATAAAAGAGGTTAAAACCATCCCAAGTAAAACAATTCTAACGAAGGTCAGGATTGTGGGATATGGAGAAAAAGGAAAATACATGACTTTGATATTGACTAAAGGCAAAGCTTTGAGAATTGGAGAAAAGAGCATAGCCAACATTCAAATGTTTAAAACCAAGTATGAGTTTCCGATACGACCGAAAATTGAAATAATAAAGAAGCCGAAATCTAAGTTTCTCACCGCAAAGGACATCTTCAAGAAAACTGAAAGTAAAGGTATGGTAACGAAAAGCGGTTCTTCACTTTTATTAAAGCAAAGAACGAAAACTGCAACGGTAACTAAAACAACGTTGGAACAAAAAATAACGACTACGAAAACCAAAACTAAAACTCAAGTCTTGGTTATGATTAAACCGAAGATTGAATTGTCAACGAGGATGAAAACCCTTCAGAAGCGAGGGTTGAAAATCGAACAAAAACAGAAACAAAAAGAAAAAGTTGTCCTCACCGTGGCCATAAAACCAAGAATAGCCTTAGGTCAGAAACAAAGATTGAAGCAAGGATTAAAGATCGAGGAAAAGGAAAAACAGAAAGAAAAATTAGAAGTGATCCCAATACAAGCTCCAAAATTGGAAATTCCGCAATTAACCAAAGAAAGACAAGAAGAGAGAATCAAAATAGTACAGAAATTAAAGACGAGAATAATGCAAAAACGGTTGAGAAAGCCTAGAAGAATGTTAAAACAAAGAACAAAATCCGTGTTCAGAGCTAAAATTCCAAGAAGAAGAATTCTCAAAAGAAAGAAAACTCGTGGTTATGGATATTCTGATTGGTTCAGAATAGATGTTCTTTCTCAAATTTGGAAAGGAAAGAAAGCTAAACATTTCAAACTAACTCCCAAAATGAAAAAAATCTTCGCTAAAAGGTTCAGACGCGAAGGTTTCTTCCTTAGAATGCCTACCCAAGAAGAATTGAAAGGTAAAAAGAAAAAGATCAACTTCATTTAGGAGGTGAAACATGTTCAGAAAGTTAAAGGAAAAAATAAAAAGTTTTGCGGAAAGGAAGAAAAAGGAATTGAAAGAATTCAAGTTATTGGTTGAAAAGGAAAGAGCAAAAATAAAAGCGAGAAAAGAGAGGAGGAAGAAGAGGAAGAAAAGAGAAGCGGCGAGATTGATAGCTAGAGTTATTGAGGGAGACTTCAATCTACCTACAAAAAAACGGAAAACTACATTTTTCAGGACAAAATATAGTTTCATAAAGGGAAAGAAGAAAAAGGTGAAGTTTATATGAAAGGCCAAATAACCCTCTCAGCTTTGATGTACGCGACGATAGCTATTCTTTTCTTGGCCGCTTTAATGCCATTATTAAACCAAGGGATAAGCGATCTGATAAACAATATAGGGGACAATGCGATAGCTTTGGGTTTCACGATGTTAATAATTCCAATGTTGATATACGCGATAATCAGAAGTGTTCATGAATACTCAAGGTTTGAAAGATGAAGTTGAAAGTCATACTAGCGATTCTTCTAGGGTTTTCTTTAGTTATAGGAATAGGAAAAGCAGAGTGGATAAATTATACTATTTTCAATGAAGATTTCAAAAAGATTGAGGTGAATATTTCCCTTTCAAACACAAGTAATGTTTTTTGGTTTAATAACACGAGTGGGTTTAAACTATACAAATTGGAATATCCACCAAAATTAAAAGATTATTGGATAGAGGAAAAATGGAAAACAGGAGATGCTCAAAATCCAACTTGGATTTTTAAATACACACCAGAATTTTATCTCTATGCGGGTTTATCGGGGGGAACAAGAGTAAATACGCGTCTTAAAACAAAAGATAATGTTACGGAAAGGATCATTTTCTTTATCTCCCATAACTTTTGTGATCTGCCCGCGTCTGATTCAGAATGTTTTATTAATTTTTATATGAACGATACACTTATTTTCAACTATAAAATGAATAGAACACTGGGCTCACAGGTTGAAAATACAGCTATTGGATCTTGGGAAATAAAAATAAACAATGGTTATTGTGAAGTTTATAACAATGGAGAATTAAAAAATAATGTTACTTGTTCTCCTGGTCAATTTGTCTTAGATGTGGTTTCACGATATGATGCAAAACAATCCGTGAATGTTACTTATTTCAGGATTGATGAAAAAATTTTTTTCATAAATAATGATTTTAACATCCATATTGAAAGGGATGGGTATAAAGATTATAATGGTTGGGAAGATTGGAATTCAAGAGAAAACATATTACTTTATAAAAATGACACTGAATTGTATCAATTTTGTTTTATAGTGAGAGATAATAAGAACAATCCTCTTTCTAATACAACTATAGAGGTGAAAAAAGAACATAACGGAGAACAATTCTGTGTTGGGAAAAAATTAACAGATATTTCAGGATCAGCATGTTTCAATCTGGTCATGAACGATCTTTATATTGTAACGATTTCCAAATCTGGCTATCAAACAATCTCCGGTTATTTCCAGCCTAGCATTCAATTAACTCCATATTACGTGACTTTGTTAACATCCTCTCAGCTTTTTACTTTCGAGCATCCTTTCGACACGACTTACTATAAAATAGTTTATAACGTTCCGGTCTACATGAACAGAAATTTCTCTTGCAATTTCACCGTCGTCGACACATCCAATAAAATAGAATACTTTGCCATGAACATTTCGTCGAACAACACTCAATTATTTTTCCAGAACGTGAGCAACGCGAACGGTGGAACTATTTCAGCCTTGTTCAACGTTAGCCAGAACAAAACTCTCGACTTGCAATTTTTCATAAAAATAGCGAATCAAAGCGAGTTTGTTTTAACCAAAAGACTTTACGTCATAAACGCAACTTTCGGTGGTTTGTTCGAACAATTGCGACAATTCAAAGAGAAAATGCGTCAACAAGCTGGATTACCAGAGGGAGAAATACCGATGAGCTTGCAATTGCTAGGAGTCTTTATCACCATGGGTGCTGGAGCTGGGTTGAGTTATTTCGGAGTTCCTAGCTGGCTGTCTGGATTGTTAGCATTAATTTTGCTCGGATTTTTCACTTACATCGGTTGGATTTCGTTGAGCTATCTCATACTCATGGGTTTAAGCTATATAGCGATAATCTTGCTAAAAAATTATGTAGGTGCGTGAAAATGGGGGTTGGAACGAGATTACTGATAATGGTGTTAGCGATAGATTTGTTTTTATTCGTGGGTACGGATTTATCCAAAAGTTTTGCTATTAACACGCTAGGAAAGTTTGGGATGACTCTGGATCAGAACGGAAAGATAACGGTAGCAGAAGAAACAGCCAAAACGATAATACAAAGCTGGCTTTCGAGTATATTTGAGCTGAGTGTTGGAGCTATAGTCGGTTACTTGCTCGGAGGAGTCGTTGGATTAGTGAGTGCTAGTCTTGTAATGGGATTATTCGGAGATTTCATATTCGCTCCGGTTAAATTAATGCAATTAACGAACATGCCGTGGCAACTAACTTTGATAGTGGGAGGGATATGGAGTGTTTTGTTCATAATGGCATGTTTAGATTGGGTGAGAGGTGTTGAATATTGAATGTCTTTGATTTGTTTAACAACTTCATGGTGTATTTTGGCAGCCCGATAATAGCGAGTGTTTTCATCTTAGCGATAGGTATCTACTTGTTTAGGAAAGAAGGAGTGAGCGTTGAAGCTTTCATAATTCCCTTGCCGCTGGTTTTCGTGATTTTAGCGGATAAAGGATTCATTCCCGAACAAATCAAATACATAGTCATTATAGGATTGGCTACTCTTTTCGGTCTCGCGATGATCAAACTCTTCAAGGTTTAGCGAGATAATTCTTTTTTGAGAAAGTGAAATATTAGAAAGATTATCAAGATACCAACAATTGTACCAAGGGTGTAATAGATATCCATTTCGATCGACCTCTCTCCCTTTGTTTTAAATTGTTGACACAAGTAAATTTATACTTTTTCGCCTATGTTGGAGTTTATCCTATGTACTCAAATCTTTTCCTCTCGTTCATCCTTAGAATCGCTTCATCTATATCCCTTCCGCTTAAATGAACGTAGATGGAAGCCATCTCAGAGCTTTGACTCCAACCGAAGAATTCCTTCAATTGAGCTTCTGTTAAGAAATTGGCTAGATGAGTGGCTCTCGAATGTCTGAATAAATGAGGATACACTCTCTTCGTTATCCCGCACTTCAGAGCTGTTTCTTTTAAGATTTTCCTAGCGTTAGCATAGCTCAAGTTGAAGATCCTCTCCTCCCTGCTCTTAAATTTGATGAATTCTTTCAACAGAGATGCGAATTTAACTATCCTAACTCTTCTTTTTCCGGTTTTCCCATCGACGAGAATTATAGCTCCTTTTTCGTCGAAGAAAACATCTTTCACTTTCCTCGTCAATAACTCGCTTATCCGCATCCCACTTTCATAGAGAATTGCTATGAAAACTTTATTCCTTCCCCTCGCTTCCCTAATCATTCTCTCGATCTCTTCCTCGCTCAAGATTTCTTCAGGCAATAAACTTCTCTTCCTCTCAAATTTAACCTCGAACTTGTCGAAAAGCTTATCCTTCCCGCAGAACTCGAGGAATTTCTTCAAACAATACCATCTTATCTTCCTCGTTTTCGGGCTCAAATTTTCCTGATGATTGAGGAAGAGAATTAGATCTTTTTCGTTCACTCTTTTCAAATCTTTTTTCACTACCTCGAAGAAGATTTTTATGGATTGGATGTCTTTTAAAAGTTGAACGTAGCTTATCCCTTCGGCTTTCCTCTTCTCCAAGTAAGCGAGGATCTTCTCCTTCGTTTTTTTGCTTATCCTTCTCCTCTTTAGCTTACTCAATTCCCTTTCGAAACTTCTTCTCGAATTGTAAACGTCCATCTCATGCTTTTCCTTTTCCCTGTAACGAAAAATAAGTTTCGTGGGAGTAAGGTTGCTGTGAATGGCCATTTTTCACCACTTCTCAGTGATTTTATAAGCAAAATATACAAAAGTATATAAAGAGAAAATCTTAAATAATTAACGATGGAATTAAAACTCCTTCGGGCTGATAAGGAAACACACAAACAACTTATGATCTTGAAAGCTCAGTATGGATTTAAGAATATTGATGAGACAATTCGCTTCCTTCTGGCCATTCACAACAACTCTACTCCCGAAGTCCTTAAAAAGGCTGAGGAGAAAATAAAAAGCGAGAAGTGAGGTGGAGCATGGAGTTCAAATCTCTAAGTAAAGAGTTCAAATCCCTCCGGGCCCATTTATTCAAATCTCTTCCTTCGATTCAAATCTCTCGATTAGAGGTTGTTTGTCATAATTGCGGTATGGTTACTCCTCTCATAAAACCCTGGTATAAGTGTGTTTTCTGTAACGCTGATTTGATGGAGGTGTTCGAGGATGTGTAAGACTTGCGGGGTCGAAACTCTGATCGAGCTTTATTTAGAGCATTTGGAGAAAGGAGTGAATTTCGAGTTCAAACGTTACTACAACAAGGATTTCGAGGTCGTGATGGTGAGGAGAAAATGAAAGAAAGAATGTACGCTACTGAATTCCTATTTTCTGGTCTTTTTTACGGTTTTCTTTTTACTGTTGCTTTCTTGTTTGGTTACTCTCTAGGTGTTATGTTGGGATTTAAGAAATTCATTCTCCCCCTAGTAATTCAAATATTAACTATCTTTCCAGCTCTTTTTTGTTTAATTGGGCTTCTTTTCGATGTAATCGAGACATTTAAGAAAAAGAAGGTGAAGAGGAAATGATTGAAAACATCCCCGTAGATCGACTTAAAATAAGCGAGTTTAACATAAGGACAATCACCGATTCTGAAGAAGAGAGAAAAGAATTAGAAAAGTTGAAGAGAACGATCCAATCAGTTGGAATCATCGAGCCGTTGATCGTTAGGAAAAAAGAAGAAAGTTATGAAGTCGTCGTTGGGCAGAGAAGATTTTTAGCTTGTAAAGAATTAGGAATTTCTTCAATTCCTTGTATCATTAAAGATTTAACCGACCAAGAAGCTTTAGAATATTCTCTAATCGAAAACTTGCAGAGAAAAGATGTTGATCCTATCGATATAGCTGAAGGATTGAAGAGGTTGTATGATGAAATTGGGAAGTCACTTCCCAATTTATCTCTAAGAAAGTTTTCAGAAATGATTTCAAAAAAGATTGGATTAAGTGATAGACAAGTGAGAAGTTATTTAGCACTTCTCGGACTTACCCCAGAATTACAGCAAATGGTTTCAGAAGGAAAATTGACGATAGAGAGCGGAGCTAAGCTCAAGCAATTACCTGAAGATAAGCAAAGAGAATTTGCTGAAGAATTCTCAAAAGTCCTCGAAGAAAAACCTATCACGCAAGATGAAGAGGAGGAAATAATAAATGAAGTGAGAGAGCATCCTGAAAGGATCGAAGAGATAATGGAAGAGAAAAGATCGGAAGGTAGGTTTGTGAAGATAACGATCAGGTGTCGTCTTTATAAAGAAGAGTTCAAAATGAAGGAATCAGATTTTGTAATACTCGAAAAGAAAGCTACTGCTCTTCGTTTGAACGTAGGTGAATTGATCCAGAACATAATTTTGGAAAAAATAAAGGAGTGGGGGGATGAAATTGCTCGTGATAAAAATAGGAGGGAGGGTTTATAAGCTTATCGAAAAAGAAGACCTCGATGAATTGTTCAAGATGTTGAGGGAGAGATATGAAGTTGGAAGCGATCTCTTCGATGAATTCTTAAGGAGGTTGGAAGAATGAAATACTACTATAGAGCTGGGTTGTTGAGTACTGTCTTCAGCCATGTGATAAACGCTGTAAGGAAAGAGCATTTACGAAATATTTCGCTGATTTATGCTCATAGACATTTCGTGAGCGAGAGTAAAGAGTCAAAAACGATACTTCCTTTCTTATATCTTCGAAAACGGAATGTGAAAATGTTAGAGATTAGTAAGAATTCTCTAACACCTATCAGTAATCCTGAATGGAAAAAAATGATAAAGGTTATAAAAGAGGAAGGATTTGGAGACCTGACAGTAACCCAACTTGCGCTTATTTCGAAGAACGAGAATCTAAAGAACATCCTCGAAGAAGTGTTGAAGAAAAAGATTGTTTCAACTCCTTTCGTTTATTACTTCAAACACTCGACGAGATCAGCGAGAGAACCATACATAAAGAGAGATCTCTTCAACGTGATGAAAGAGTATGTTGAAAAGTTAGGTTTGAAATATGCAACACTCGAGCTTCAAGGAATCTATACCCTCCAAGATTGGAAATCCCAGAAGAAACACAACTTACTTCATATGGATAATCTTGACATTGATAAGAAAACGATGAAAGAGATCATAGAAAACATTTTTTACCCGACGTTGAGAGTGAAAGGGAAGGAGATAAAGATCAGGTTCGTGAAGTGGTACACCGTCGCCAAAGGAAATGTATTAAAATTAGCTGGATATGAAAAGGTGTAAAAAATGAAAGGAAAGACTTCGGGGAATTCTCTGCTACCATTACATAACTTTCTCCCAAGTCGTAGAATAAGCCCGACCCCAGAGGAGTCTTTCCACGATTGTAGCGAGGAAGAATTGAAAGTCTGGAGGTCGATATGATGGAATTAGAGAAAAAAATACTCGAGTTCATTCCCTTTTCATTCCCACAAAGCTTTTCTTTCATAAAGGAAAGGATAAAGAAATTCTTCCCTTCGATAAAGGATAGCGAGATCGAGGAAGCTTTCAACAAATTACTCGAACAAGGCTTAATTTACGAGCCAGAGCCCGGGAAATTCAAGAGAGTTGAGGAAGAGAAGAAAAAGCCGAAGTATAAAGCCTATTGGAGCTTGGGAGAAGGACAAGGGATAAGCGTAACTGTTTGGGAGAATTCTTTGCAATTACAGAGAAGAGTAAGGGAAAACGGAGAATGGAGGACTGAACAGGAAATAACTCTAGCCAGACCGATTCTGGAAAAGCTCTACATTCGCTTACCCCATCTCTTCTATCTGATGAAAAAGAAGGAGGAGAAGGGTGGAAGTAATTAGTTTGAAAGGATTGAGGGAATTGTTGAAGATGAAGGAAGAAGGGAAGCCTTTGCCTGAGAATTACGAAGAGTTGGTTAGGAATTACATAAAATTCAAATTTGCTAGCGTAAAGAGACATGAACGCGTTCTTATGAAAGTAAAAGAGCAATTGAAGGAAGCTATAGGAATAGCTTCCGCCTTGAACGTTACGATAAAGATTGAGGAGGAGGTTTGATGGTAAAGAAGAAACTTTATCCCGTCGTCAAGTTCACAGTTAGGGCTCCTCTTCATACCTACGTTAAGGAAACGATTACTGAAGATAAAATCCTACAGGCCGAGAGGATTTATAAACTCTGGCTGGCTTCTTTCGACATCGGTAACATTCCTTTCATAATCCTCACTAATCACATAAAGGAACTCCAGTTAGGAGATATGGAGGGAACGCTTCGATGGTTGGATGCTGGAGAGCTCCTTAAATACTTTGAGGATAAGGGTTATCCTCCAGAGCATGTTGTTAAGAAACTTTGTAAGGTTTTTATGATAGAGCCTGATATCGAGGAAGATGAAGAGACAAAGGAGAAGAAAATCGATGTTCGTAAGACGATGCTCAAGATCATAAACCTCAACAGATTCTTCAAGCTAACCTTACCGATAACAGATGAATATCTTCAAGAGCTCTTGGGAAATCCTGAAAAATTACAGAAAGAGATTGATTTCTTCATAACTGAAAAGATGAAAAAAGATTCTAGGGTTTACTTCTGGGCGAAAACGTGCCTGCCCATAGTTTCAGATGCTCTGGAAGACTATTGGATTGAAAGGTATCGTGGGCATACATTCGTCGTCAAGCCACCGAAAACAGGCTTCTCTTATTTCGCGCAGAAGGTAGGGCGTTGCGTCGGTTATGCGAGTTCCGCCAGCATACGCGGATTTTCCGATTCTCAGGGAAACATAAGGCATGGTGTCATCCACGCCAATTTTGGAAGTATAATGTTAGACGAGGCCAGCCATTACAAGGATATAGTGGCCGATGTCGCTTTGACTTTTATGGAATTAGGGAAACAGGAAGTTACCACCGCAGGTTTAACTCTAACGAATCTAGGAGCTCCCAAATTGACGATAACAATAAACGCTGGGCAGGATGTCGCCAAACCAAGAGATTTCCTCGAAGCTCTGGATAAGATGTTGCCTAAACTCACTACAGTACCAGAAGCTTTCGGTTCGAGATTTGGGTTGATAATTTTCGCAAGGAAGATGCAACCCGTGGAAATGAAGGAGTTTGTAAGTCAAAAGGAAATAAAGAAAAATGAGTTGGTCGTGAGGAGCATATTCGAGGAAGCGAGTAAGTACGTGAAGGAGATATACGCTGGTTATAGGATCCAAGAATGGCTCAACAAGCCCTTACCAGAGTATGAGAAGCAAGTTAGAAAATTGGTTGATAAGTTACCAGAACAATATCTTTTTGGGCAACGAGTCAAGATATTCTGGCTAGATCATGCGAAATCTGGATACAGGCATGTTCGTGGCGTTGCTTTAGAGGCTGCACTTGTAGATTTAATCGATAGGATAATAGAAAGTAAGGGAATAATCACGGAAGATTTGGAAGATGAAATCTTAGAGAAGGCTGAAGAATACTTGCAAACCGTTATTAACATAAACCTCGATTCGCTCAGGGAGATGATAAACGTAACTGAAGAAACGGAGCCATTGCTCAAGGAATTGATACAGGAAAGATATAAAAGCGTAAAACAGGGTTATATCAAAGCTTTAGTCAAGCTTCTTGCTATAGCAGTGAAGAAGGAAGGTTTTAATCCAGAGCGCTACTTCGTGCTCGAGGAACTTTCAAAATACTATGATAAGCTAAGTGATGAAGAAAAGAAAGAGTTTGGAGCTAGGTATGCTCATGGATTTTCGAAAATAATTCAGGCTATAGAAAAGCTCAAACCTAGCGGTCTTAAGAACTTACAACAAAAGCTAGAAACGGACTTCGGGATTGAGTTATCACGAAGCGATACACAAAAGGTTTGGTTGTTGAGAGCTCTTAGTGAAACTATTATGCTCTTAGATTGGGACACTATGGACACTCGGGACACTGACACTGGGGGTAATAATACTATGGGGGTGTCCGGTGTCCCTAGTGTCTCGAGTGTCCCAAAACAAGGAGGGGTTGATGATGAGTCAAGCTGACGTTTTGAAATTACTCGAGGAGAAAAGCCCGAGAACGGTTAAAGAATTGGCTAAAATCTTGGGAATAAGGGAAAACACGGTGAGGAGGAATTTGAGAGCTTTAAGGTTGCAAGAATTGGTCGATTATCGCTGGGTCAAAGATGAAAAAAGGAAGATCCTTTACATGGAGTGGTTTTTGAAGGAGGAGAAGAATGAGGGCTAAAGGCTTCGTGTTGAAAAGGGAAGGAAGTAAGCTCCTGATAGAGCTCAAGCCGAAAGCTATCACTAAATCAGATGAAAAAGGAGAAAAGAGGGTTGTTTTCATGTGGAAATTAACGAAGAAAGTCCCGAAGGAAGGAAGCGTCGTTAGAATAATCTGGCACGATAAAGATAGCGAGGATTTAGGGTGGGTGTTATGAAAGAAAAGGAGGAGAAAAGCATAATTTTCTACAAACCAATAACTTGTAAACATTATAGAGAAGAAGGTATAGTCGGTTGGTGTGAGAAAAGAGGATTTACAGGGAATGCTAAGCATTTTTGGATGTTCTGTGCTGACTGTAAAGAATGGGAACAAAAAGATGTTAAGTTAGTTTCTATTGAAAAAGTAAAGCAAACAGTTCAATGGCTTTTGAAAGAGATTGAGAAAGAAATTAAGAAAAGAGAGGAAGAAGAGCGAAAATACCTTTGGGTTGATAATCTTCACGATGCGGAATGTGAAGAAAGATGTCAGAAAACTTTGAAATGGTGTAAAGACCTAATCAAAAAAGCTTTCAGCGGGGTGATTGAGGAATGAAAGCTAAAATTTTCAAAGATAGTGACGATACAAATCTTTATTTGAAAGTTAGATACTGGGATGAACCTGAAGAGATTTGGTTCGACATCTGGAGATGTGGAGAACCAATTTCTCCAACCGTTGGTTTAAAGAGAAGAGATGTAAAGAGGTTGATAAATTTTTTAGAAAAGCTTTTGAAGGGGTGATTGAGTGAAAGAAAAATCCCTCAAAACAAAGAAAATGAAAATAGAACTCACGGAGATTGAAATTGAACAAGTCAGAGAAGCATTATACGAATATTTTTGTTTTGATTGTGATGTAGAACCTACATTTTGTCCTATACAAGGCTTAATTGAGAAATTTGGTGGT
>Ga0190363_1000589_pt1 | contig 21639 bp, 21 predicted proteins | sample 48721867_MG_FD_161272 | JGI IMG/M metagenome (GOLD analysis project Ga0190363, IMG submission 161272) | Hydrothermal vent microbial mat bacterial communities from Southern Trench, Guaymas Basin, Mexico - 4872-18-6-7_MG | ecosystem: Environmental > Aquatic > Marine > Hydrothermal vents >... | reverse complement strand
CGACGGGGATCTCTCCGACGTATTGCTCCCCAGTCTCCACCCGCCTAGCCACTATTACACATCCGCCTACTAGGTCGCCCCAACCGGCGTCGTCGACCTCTACCGTCATAGAACGTTCTCCCTAAACCGTGGTCTCTTCGCCTATCCTGAGAACCCTAACCTCGTACCCCTTCGCCTCCGCCCTTCTCCTAAACTCTTCAGGATCCGCCTTTATCTGGGGGAAAGTGTCGTAGTGCATGGGTATCGCGAGCTTAGGCTTTATGATGTCTAACGCCTTCAACGCCTCGTCTATGTTCATCGTGTAGGTTCCGCCTATAGGTATGAGCAATACGTCTATGTCGGCTAGGGGTTTAACCCCGTCCAGATAGCAATCCCCGAGGTGCGCTATCCTCTTACCCTCGAAGCCTATGATATAACCGGTCGGGTATCTGCTCTGATGATGGCTTGCAGATATCATCTCGACCTCGACGCCGTCTATCTCCCTCTTATCGCCTACACGCATAACTATGGCCCCTGGATAGTCGCAAACAGGCGGAACGACGACTTTAGCCCCCGGGTAACGGTCTATGAAGGCCTTATCGAAGTGGTCGAAGTGCTCATGGGTCACGAGAATTACATCGGGTTTCCCCTCATATTTAGGGGCTAAGCTATTGCCTGTGAAGTACGGGTCTATCAGTATGGTTTTGCCGTTCGATATTTCGAAGCATGCGTGGCTCAGATACTTAATCTTCACCATGGTCACCCGATTTCAGATATACGGGGCGGCGGAAGATATATCTTTACCTCTACCATCGGATAGTAAGGTTAAAATATAGGCGATGCTCCCTTGAAATATGAGCCTTTTCTCCTGAATAGGGTAGTTAACCGTCGGGGGAACTAAATTTGCACGAGAATTTTCGAGTGTTGAAGACAGGCACTACGACCATCGGGTTAGTGTGTAAAGACGGTGTGGTCTTAGCCTCTGATACGAGGGTCACGATGGGTTTCATGGTGGCCCATAAGAGGGGGCGTAAGATATACCGTATAGACGACCATCTAGCGATTACCATAGCCGGAACCGTAGCCGAGGGCCAGAACGTGGTAGACCTTCTTAGGATTTACGCTAAGCTCTACAAGATGGAGCATGGTAGACCTATACCTATAAACTCGGCGGCTAAGATAGCCTCCCGCATATTATACAGCAATAGGCTGATCCCCTTAGCCGTTCAAGCCATAGTGGGTGGTGTCGACGATGACGGTCCTCACCTCTACGCCCTAGACCCCTTCGGAGGGATTACAGAGGAAAAGTGCTTCTCGACAGGCTCAGGCTCACCGATAGCCATAGGCGAGCTTGAGACGAGCTTCAAAGACGGTATAAGCGTCGAGGAGGCTATTCCCATAGCAGTCAGAGCCTTACGCGCCGCCATGCGTAGAGACATCGCGAGCGGGGATAGCTTCGACGTGGTCGTCGTAGATTCCAAAGGTTATAGAGAGTTGTCTGAAGATGAGAAGGCGAAGTTCGTGTCTCATGCCTAAAGCGTCGTCCCCGTCTCCGAACAGCTTGGGTTGGTGTTAAGAAGTGAGGAGGCAGTTCCACGATCCTCTAACCAAGATAAGGGAGATAATCTTAGCCAAGATACCGAAGGAGGTCGGGGTTACCAGGATAAACTTCGAAGGCTCTAGGTTAGCCATCTACGTGAAGAGGCCTGAAATCCTGCTTACCGAGAAAAGCTACATAATCTCCGATATCGTCGAAACGATGAGGCGGAGGATAGTCGTAAGGTCGGATCCCTCCGTCAGGGTTCCCGAGGAGCAGGTTAAGTCGGTCGTCAGTCAAGTAGTCCCCAAGGAGGCGGGTGTCGAGAACATAATATTCAACAACGTTCTAGGCGAGGTCGTTATAGAGGCCAGGAAAACCGGCTTAGCCATAGGTAAAGACGGCTCTGTCCTCCAGGAGGTTCTCAGAAGAACCAGATGGATACCTAGGGTCGTCAGGGTGCCCGCTATCCCTTCGAAGATAATAGCCAACGTCAGACACGTTCTCTACAGCGAGCCTAAGGAGCGGGAGAGGATCCTAAGGGCGGAGGGGGAGAGGATATTCAGGCCTATAACGTTCTCATCCGACGAGGTTCTTCTTATCCCCCTCGGAGGGTTTAGGGAAGTCGGTAGGTCTGCGCTTCTCATAAAGACGAAGGAGAGCTCTATACTCGTCGACTGCGGTATAAACCCAGGCGCCTCTAGGCCGAGTCAGATGTTCCCGTATCTGGACTTCGAGGGCTTGGACTTAGACACGCTCGACGCGGTCGTGGTAACCCACAGCCACCTAGACCACTGCGGAGCGGTGCCGCTGCTTTACAAATACGGGTATAAGGGGCTTGTGTACTGCTCAGAGCCTACCCTTAGCCTCATGACCCTAACCCAGCTGGACTATCTGGACGTCGCCGCTAGGGGAGGCGTGATACCTCCGTATACGCAGAGGGACGTTAGAGAGATGATACTGCATACCGTGACGCTTAGATACGGCTACGTCGTCGACATAGCGCCCGAGGTTAAGCTCACGCTTTGGAACGCCGGTCACATACTAGGCTCCTCGATAGTTCACATACATATAGGCGAGGGACACCATAACATAGTGATAACCGGAGACTTCAAGAACGGTAGAACCATGCTTCTAGATCCTTCGGTCACAGTCTTCCCGAGGGTCGAGACCCTCGTCATAGAGTCCACATACGGCGGTGAGAAGGATACGATGCCGCCTAGACCCGAAGTCGAGGCTATGTTCATCTCGACGATAAACAAGACTGTGGAGCGTGGGGGGAAGGTTCTCATACCCACGCCGGCTGTAGGGAGAGGACAGGAGATAATGATGGTCATAGACTCGTATATGAGACGGGGCTTGCTCAAAGAGGTCCCCGTATACCTGGATGGGATGCTCAACGAAGCCACCGCGATACACACGGCTTATCCAGAGTATCTGTCTAGGGAGCTTAGGGATAAGATTCTACGCGAAGACATCAATGTCTTCCAATCCGAGTACTTCACACCTGTTACAAGTCAAGACCAGAGGGAGGAGATAGCCGAAGACGGCCCGGCCATAGTGCTCGCGACGTCGGGTATGATGGAGGGCGGTCCTGTTCTAGAGTACTTCAAGCTGATGGCCGGAGACCCCAAGAATACTCTCATATTCGTCAGCTACCAGATCGAGGGTACTCTCGGACGTAGGATAAAGAACGGTTTGAAGGAGGTGCCCTTACCTACCAGAGACGGTAAGATAAGCGTCACAGAGGTTAAGATGGAGGTGGCCTCTATCGAAGGCTTCAGTGGGCACTCAGACAGAAGACAGCTCCTCTCCTATGTGAGGAGGATCACCCCGAGGCCTAAGATGGTCGTCGTCTGTCACGGGGAGGCTCAGAAGACCATACAATTATCCTCGGCTATATCGCGTATATACCGCATCTCGACTACCGCTCCCCAAAACTTGGAGAGCGTTAGGGTTAGGTAGAGTCGGGGGAGTTAAAGATATTAGAGGCCTGACGTTACATAGGCTCGGGGATGATGAGCGACACTGTCTAAGGACATCTTGGGATGGATGATCTGAGCGAGCAGACTCTGAACCCATTTTTGGAAGCTCTTTTTTCACCGACATATGGGAGGAGAAAAGTTAACTACCGAAACCTTCAGATTCCTATGTTTGGGGCCGTGATGAATTCAGCCTTGGCGGAGCGGTGAAGACGGATCGACCGTCTGAGCCCCTTTTACGTGTTTAGCTGGATGATAGCGAAATATATTTATGCGGTGTTCTCTTTTAGAGAATGGGTAGGTGGAAGGGTAGGGTAGGTAACGGTGGTTAAGACTCCGATATGTCTGTTCGACCTTAAAACGGGCATATTATGTTCAAGCTGTGAAGAAAAGCTTAGGATGGGTATTATCTCGGAACTCGATATCGAGGTTGCTAAGGCTCTTTTAAAGCTTGAGGAGACGAAGTATCGTCAGCTTCTCCAAGACGTAAGGTTTCACAAAGCCTACATGGTCGACGACGTGTTAGCTATCCTCGTCGACCAGAAAGACGTGGTCAAGCTTGTGTCTAAGGGCGGTAGGCTTCTCAAGGAGCTCGGAGATATGTTCGGTAAGAAGGTTAGGGTTTTAAGCTACAGATGCGACTTGAAGGAGTTTCTCGAGGAGCTTCTAGCGCCTGCTAGTATATTGGCGTTGAATAGGGTCTGGCTGCCGGACGGTAGTACCGAGGTTAAGGTGGTCGTATCTTACACGGGTAGGAGGCCTCCGATAAACTTTGAAACGGCTAAGAGCCTCTCCATGACTATACGTGGGGTTCCGCTGAGGATAGAGGTCGATAAGAGTAGAAGGGTTTTCCGGCTGTCTAGGTCTAAGAAGCTCCTTAAGAGCCGGGAATCGGGCCGAAAGTAGAATTCCTCCGTAAGACGGAAATACGGTCTCAGAAAGCCGTTTTCAAGGGTTTAGGGGCTTTTTAGGCGTTTAAACAACCGACGACCAGGTAAACGTTTATATTCCTCGTTTAGATTTTCTGAAGTCTGGGTGATGAACTTATGGCGACTATGGAAGCTATACCTGTGGTTACCGAAAGCGGTCAACCCCTCCTGATACTGAAGGAGGGGACTTCTAGGACTAGGGGTAGAGACGCTCTAAGAGCCAACATAATGGCTGCGAGGATAATCGCCGAGATGATCAGGACTTCGCTTGGTCCTAGGGGTATGGATAAGATGCTCGTCGACAGCTTGGGCGACGTGACTATTACGAACGACGGTGCCACGATACTTAAGGAGATGGACGTGCAGCATCCGGCTGCTAAGATGATGGTCGAGATAGCCAAGGCCACCGACAACGAGGTCGGCGATGGAACGACCTCCGTGGTGGTCTTAGCCGGCGAGCTCCTAGCTAGGGCTCAGGACCTTCTGGACTTGAACATCCATCCATCGGTAATAGTGGAGGGCTATGAGGCTGCTGCCAGTAAGGCTCTGGAGATACTAAGAGAGATCGCTGTCAAGGTGAGCCCCGACGATAAGGAGATGCTTAAGAAGATAGCTAAGACCTCTATGAGCACCAAGTCTGTTGCCGAGAGTAAGGAGTTCCTAGCGGACCTTGTCGTCGACGCTGTTCTACAGGTCGCCGAGAAGACCGAGGAGGGCTATAGGGTCGACTTAGACGATATTAAGGTGGAGAAGAAGGCTGGTGAGGATATAACCGCTACGAAGCTTATCCAGGGTATAGCCTTGGATAAGGAGGTAGTGCACCCCGGCATGCCTAAGACGGTTAAGGAGGCTAAGATCGCGTTGCTTAACTGCCCGCTTGAGATCGAGAAGACCGAGATCGACGCTAAGATACGTATCGAAACGCCTGAGCAGATAAGGGCGTTCCTAGAGCAGGAGACCAGGATGCTCAAGGAGATGGTCGATAAGATCGTTAACACAGGCGCTAACGTCGTGATATGTCAGAAGGGTATCGACGACATGGCTCAGCACTTCCTAGCCAAGCGGGGTGTGCTAGCCGTCAGGAGGGTTAAAGAGTCCGACATGAGAAAGCTCGCTAAGGCAACCGGGGCTAGGATAGTCACCAACATAGACGACCTGAGGTCTGAGGACTTAGGCTATGCCAAGCTCGTCGAGGAGCGTAAGGTCGGCGAGGATAAGTGGGTCTTCATAGAGGGCTGTAAAAACCCGAGGAGCGTGACGTTGCTGATAAGAGGCGGCGCCGACAAGGTGGTCGAGGAGGCTGAGAGAAGCGTCCACGACGCCCTATGCGTGGTCAGGGATGTGGTTCAGAACCCGGCGGTCGTGGCTGGTGGAGGCGCCCCCGAGACAGAGGTGGCTTTGAGGATAAGGAAGTGGGCTGAAGGCTTATCGGGTAAGGAGCAGCTGGCGGTTCTGAAGTTCGCCGAGGCCATAGAGATAATACCGACGGTTCTGTCCGAGAACGCTGGTCTAGAGCCTATCGACACGATCGTGGAGCTTAGGGCTTCGCATGAAAAAGGTAGCCTATGGGCTGGTGTAGACGTGTTAAACGGTAAGATAGCGGATATGTATGAGCTCGAGGTCTTGGAGCCTCTGGCGGTTAAGGAGCAGATAATAAAGTCGGCGGTGGAGGCTGCGTCTACGATACTCAGGATCGACGATATCATAGCGGCCGGTAAGCTCAAGGAAGAGGAGAAACCCTCAAAGTCTTCAGAAAAAGAAGAAGAGGAAAGTTTCTCGTCAAGTAGCAGCTTCTAAACCTGTTTAACTTTTTAGACCGCAGCGTTTCAGCAGTCTTTCCCAGCCTTCATCTATATTTTTCTGGATCTCTTCGATTATATGCCTGTTCTCCGGTGTAAACAGGTGTCTGAACCTACGCTGAGGTCTGAGAAACTCCTCCACAGGCTTAGGTCTGCTCACTTTTACGCTGAGCTTGTAGACTCCGTTTTCGACCTCGTAGAGCGGGAAGTACCTCGTCTGAACCGCAAGCCTAGATATCTCGACGGTCTTAGACGGATCGAACCTCCATCCAAGCGGACACGGAGCCAACACGTGTAGCACGGTCGGCCCCTCTACCTCCAACGCCTTACGGACCTTCGTGATCAGGTCGTTCCAATACGCTATCGTAGCCGTGGCGGCGTAGGGTATACCATGAGCTACCGCTATGCCTATAAGGTCTTTCTTCCACTCAGGCTTCCCAGGTATAACCGTCCCGGCAGGGCTCGTGGTCGTCCAGGCTCCTCTAGGCGTCGCGCTCGACCTCTGGATACCCGTGTTCATATACGCCTCGTTGTCGTAGCATATGTACAGGAAGTCGTGCCACCTTTCTAAGGCTCCTGATAGGGCCTGCAACCCTATGTCGAACGTCCCTCCGTCGCCGGCTATGACGATTACATCAGGCTTTTCGTTTACGATCCCTTTCTTAACCATGTATTTATAGGCGGCTTCTATCCCCGAAGCCACCGCGGCGGCGTTCTCGAAGAGAACGTGAACCCAAGGTACTCCCCATGCCGTCTGCGGGTAGGAGCTTGAGACGACTTCCATGCATCCTGTGGGCGATACGACGACCGTCGGGCCTCTTAAGGCTTTGAGTATCATCTTTACGGCTATCGAGGGGCCGCATCCCGCACATGCGTTGTGTCCAGGCCCCCAAAGCTCCTCCACGGGTAGTTGTTTAAGGGTAACCATCTTACACCACCTCCCTCACGTAACCTGTTAGGCTCGGAGGCTTAGCCCCCTCCGCTACCTTTAGACCAAGCTTGAACAGCTTCTCGGCCATCTCAGGCGTTACCTCGTCCCCACCCAGCCCATATGTGTAGTTCAGAAGCTTGAAGTCTAAGCCGTGTTTAACCATCAGCGACGCTATATCGCTTCCGAGAGGACCGAAGACCGCTCCAGGGCTTAAGGCTCTATCCAACACTATGAGAACCTTAACCTTCTCCAGAGTCGATACTAGGTCTTCCTCAGGGAACGGCCTGAACAGCCAGAGCTTCAAAGCGCCGACCTTTAACCCGTCGGATTCCCTAAGCCTCCTAGCCGTGTACCTTATGGTTCCAGAGGTGCTTCCCATCGATAATACGGCCACTTCGGCGTCTTCGAGCCCATAGCCGTAGAGGGTGTCGTACCTCCTACCGGTGAGCTTACCGAACTCCTCACCGACCTCTTTGACGACCTTCAGAGACCTCATAATAGCCTCCTGCTGCTGAAGCTTGAACTTGTAGTAGTAGTTCGGCATAGCCCACGCGCCGAAGGTCATAGGCTGCTTAGGGTCTACCCAGTAGATGGGTTTCCTAGGCGGTAGGAACTTCTTGACATCCTCGTCTTCTAGAACCTCTACGTCCTCCATACAGTGCGTGAGCGTGAAGCCGTCTAGGTTCACGACCGTGGGTAGCTGGACATCGGGGTGCTCGGCTATCTTAAACGCCTGTATAACCCAGTCGTAGGCTTCCTGTACGTTCTCGGCGAACACCTGAACCCAGCCGCAGTCCCTAGAGCCCATCATGTCTGAGTGGTCGCAGTGGATGTTCAGCGGAGCCGATAAGGCCCTGTTGGCGACAGCCATGACTATAGGGCATCTAAGACCCGAAGCCGCGTAGAGAACTTCGTGCATCAGGGCTAGTCCCTGGCTGGCCGTGGCTGTAAAAACCCTTAAGCCTGAAAGGCTTGCTCCGACGCATACCGAGAGGGCTGAGTGCTCCGACTCGACGCATACGAACTCTGTGTCTATCTCACCGTTTGCGACGTATTCGCTGATCCTCTCGACCATTATGGTCTGAGGGGTTATCGGATAAGCCGACACAAGCCCTACGTCGCACTGCTTAACCGCGTAAGCCACCGCCTCGTCTCCCATTAAACCTATACGCCTACCCATAGCCTACCCCTCCTCCACCATCGTTATCGCCTTCCTAGGACACTCCTCCGCGCATATGCCGCAGCCCTTACAATAATCGTAGTTTATAGCTATGTGGTCTTCAAGCCTCATTATCGCGGAGTCTGGGCAATATATCCAGCATAGCAGACAGTTTACGCATTTCTCGACGTCCACCACCGGTCTTCTGGTCCTCCAGCTCCCGGTCTTATTCTCCAGAGATGTTCTAGGCTTGGTTATGACAGCACCCATAACCACGTCATACTTGCTCATAGAACCACCTCCTCAGCGGATTCATAGGCCTTACGAACGGCCTCGACGTTTTTCTCCCCGATCGCTCCTGGAAACCTGTTCAACACAGCCTTCTCGATCGACTCAAGCGAGACTATCGGCATGGCTTTGATGAGCGCTCCGACCATCGGGGTATTCACTATGACCCTCTGAAAGATGCCCATGGATATCCCGGTCGCGTTGACGGCCCAAACCTTAGGGTTTACACGCCTAACCGCCTTAGCAAGCTCCTCATCTCCACCGTGGTTCACCACAGTGAGCTTGGCTTTCGGCAGGTTTCCGCTTTGGACAAGCCCTCTTAGGAGGTTTACATCCATGATCACAGCCGCGTCTGGCTTAGATATGGCGCTGTGTATCTCGATGTGGGTCTCGCTTATCCTCGTGTATCCCTTGACGGGTGCTCCAAGTCTCTCCGCACCGAACTGCGGAAACGCCTGCACGTGCTTGCCCTCGAGCAACGCCGCGGACGCTAGAAGACGGCTTGCGGTGATGACTCCTTGACCAGCTCTACCGAGCCAAAATATCTCCCACGTCAAACTCTGACCTCCTTAAGCCATTATTAAGGAAAGACCGACCTATACTTAAACGCTTTCCACCACCTCCGAATCGCTATTTAAGTCTAACCATCTAGCACGACCGTGAAAAACAGTTAAACCAGTTTTCACCGGCGGTCAGGATTTTCGAGACTTGTTCAAAGCGTCGTTTAACGCTCCGATTATCGACGGAAGACTTTCCTTGATAAAGTAGACGGCTATGGGGCACTTCTCCAAGCATACTCCGCATCCGGCGCACGATTTTTGGTCTACATAAACCGTTTCTCCATCCCAGCTAACAGCATCTTTGACGCACCAGAATACGCAGGAGAGGCATCCGGTGCATAAGACCGCCCTAGCTATGGTTCCTAAGACTTTATACAACGGCTTAAACCCTGGATAGGTGAGGTTTTCGACGGTTACCAAGCCGTCCCAGCGTATTATGACCCGTGTTTCTCCGTCTCGGTGTTCAAGCACCCCTTTGCTCACCACGTTCACGCCGCCGATCGTCGGGGCTAGCTTGAGAACCCTCTCGACGTCTATATGCTTGTTTAACCTAAGCCTAATAGAGGCTTTTACACCGTCCACCTGAGCGTCTTCGACATAGACCTTCAAAGCCATCCTCCTATAATCCTCAGCCTTCACACCCACGACTCTTTCGACCCTCTTAGGTGTCCTACGCCACCTCCAGAGAGCAAGCTTCACATAGTCTTCACCGTAGCCCATGCTACTAGCCCATCTCCTGAGCCAGTTTTCCCAGCGGCTCCAAAGCTTCGGATGGAGACGTTTTACCTCTTGGAACTCGGCTAGGTTGCAGTATGGGCATGTATAGCACCCTATCCTATCGAACCCCTCGAAGTATAGAGGGTTAACCAGGTCCTCAAGCTTCTTCATCCAAAGATACAGCCACACGTGGAGCATACTCCAGCCGCCTATGGGGGTCACGTTCATGCTGCCGGTTATCCAGTAGTTCTCCCACACACTCCCCCTCTTCCTCCTAGCCCTAGACTCGGCGGCTCTCTGACCGACGACCGTTAAAACCCTACCGCTGAGACGGCTCTTATACAACCTGAGCGTAGGTATGAGCTTGCATGTTTTACAACACCATCTATAGCCCCTCGCAGGCGGACCATAAGACTCCAATCCTCTCCAGAAAGCCTCGCCTGCTTGAGCCTCCAGAGCCTCTACCCCGAACTTCGATGAGACCCTTTGAACGTTCGAAACTGTCTCAGGAAGCTCTATACCGGTGTCTGTGAACAAGAGCTTAGGCTCTAAGCCGGCTTCGAGGGTGAGGCTTAAGACGGCTAGGCTATCCTTGCCTCCAGAATACGAGACGACCAGCTCCCCTCCGAATCTGCCATGCACCTTATATACCGTTTTAGCAGCCCTCGAAGCCTCAGCCCGTATAGCGTTCTCGTTAGCCCTCAGAAAATCCCCTATGGACGCTCCCACTCTCACAGGCTCGACCTCAGATATAGGCTTCCAAACGTTCAACACCTTCAACCCATCATCCGTCTGCTCTGCGACCCCTAAAACCGCCCCGCAACCGTCCCTTAACGCGACATATCCACGGTCGATTTTCTTCAACCGTAGGGTCTGACCTTTAACAGGCTTCCGGTCGACCTCCACGCTTTCCATCAACCCATCTTCCAGAAGCCTCATACACCCCATCCTAAGGGGTTTAAACCTCCACTCGAGTAGACGCATATCGTAGAATAGGTGGCCGAGCAATAGACCGTCTCCGACCACCTCATACCCGGCGTCTGCATACGGAACCCTGTTGAGGAGTATGACCCCGTCGCCTATAACCCGCTTAAACGCCTGCTTTCCAAACAGTTTTTCGACCGTCTCTCTAAGGATTTTCATATCCGTCTCTAAGGCCGGTCTTGGGTCTTCAGGTCTGAACAGTCTAACCTCTACGGCTTCACACCCGCATATCCCGCATCTAGCCTCTATAAGAGGAACGTTGCAGGCTAAGCACCAGTAGACCAACGCCTCAACCTGAAACCGGCTAGACACCGATTTAAGGGTTTCATCCGCGATATCCGTATCACGGTGTCGAGCTGAATCGGTACTGGTTGGTCTTAGAGCTTATACCCTATCTTCCTGAGGAATTCTTTCCGTGCTCTGACATCCTCCGGTGTCTCGACGCCTTTGGTCTTGAACCCGTCTACGACGCCCAATATCCCCCTACCCTGCTCGGTCTCGGCGACTATCACCTGCAGAGGGTTAGCCGTGGCAGCGAATATCCTACAGACCTCAGGGACGTGTTTGACAGCGTTCAGCACGTTTATCGGGTATGCGTCCCTGATGTATATGATGAAAGCGTGTCCGCATCCTATCCTAAGCGTGTTCTCCACGGCAAGCCTTTTAAGCCCATCATCGTTACCGCTCGCCCGGACGAGGCATGGACCGCTCGCCTCGTTGAACGCAAGCCCAAACTTTATCCCCGGAACCGAGTTCACGAGCGCTTCATGCAGGTCCTCGACCGTCTTTATGAAGTGTGAATGGCCGAGTATTACGTTAACCCCTTCGGGGACATCGACCTTGACAACCTCCAGCTTAACCTCCAAAGCCTCCTAAGCACCTCCTGGCTAAATGAAGTTCTCGATTAAGGCTATTAAGAATTCTCCCATCGAACGGCTAAGACTCCTTAAATATAATACGCGGTTAATTTTCTAGGTAGTGTTGGATTCAAAGGTTAAATTGGTCTTAGCGGCGTTGATCATAATCGCTTTGGGAATAGCCATACAGTCGTATTACCATGAAGTTAAGGACTTTCTTCTATACGCATCTCCGGTCTATAGGGGGTTTGCGATATTCGCCCTATGCCTCATAGGCGCCTTAACGGTCATAGTGCCGGTTCCGTATACGGCTGTTATCCTGACCCTCGCGGCCTCGGTTCCAGAGATGAACCTGCTCGAAGTCGCATTATGGGGGGGCTTCGGCTCGGGTCTAGGAGAGGTCGTAGGCTGGGTCCTGGGTAAATACCTTGGTGAAAGCATCGGCTCGTCGAGGTATCGAAGTAGGCTTAAAGCGATCTCGCTTGTCATGTCCAGGCATAAGTTTCTGATACCGGTTATAGTGTTTCTGTTCGCCTTGACACCCCTGCCTGACGACGCTCTTTTCATAATACTCGGGGCCATAAACTATCGGCTGGTCTACGCCCTAGCCTCAGGTATAGCCGGTAAGATAACGATGCTGTATGTCATAGGGTTATTCGGTAAACTAGTAGGTGAGTTTACGCCCGACTGGTTTTCCTCGGTGTTAGCCATAGTGCTCGTTCTCCTGTTTCTAGCCCTAGTCGAGTTCGTCGACTGGGAGAAGCTTGCAGAAAAATACTTACCCCGTCGAGAAGGGGAAAGTTTAAGCCCTTCGATGGATAAATCATCCTAGGGATAAGGCTTGGGCGTAGACCTCGGAGGTTTAATAGTTAAAACCCCTATACGGTTTGAGCAGCTCTCAGGTAAGGTCGTGGCCGTAGACGCTTACAACACACTATACCAGTTTCTCGCCATAATAAGAGGTCCGAGCGGTGAGCCTCTTAGGGATAGAGAGGGCAGGGTTACGAGCCACCTAAGCGGGCTCTTGTATAGGAACTGCAACCTGATATCTTACGGTATCAAGCTTGTTTACGTTTTCGACGGTACGCCTCCTGCCGAGAAGGAGATGGAGATCAAGCGTAGGATGAAGGTTAAAGAGACGGCTGCCGTGAAATACGAGGAGGCTCTTAAAAGGGGGGACCTGGAGGCTGCTAGGAAGTACGCGCAGGCCACAGCGGTCGTTAAGGACGAGATGGTCGATGACGCTAAGAGGCTGCTGACGCTCTTAGGAATACCATGGGTTCAAGCCCCGTCTGAAGGTGAGGCGCAGGCGTCTTTCATGGCTGCTCAGGGAGACGTGTGGGCGGTAGCGTCTCAGGACCACGACTGCCTACTGTTCGGAGCCCCTAGGCTCGTCAGAAACCTCACCCTATCGGGTAGGAGGAAGCTTCCAGGTAAGAGGCTTTACGTCGCGGTTCACCCTGAGCTAGTCGAGTTGGAGAGGGTTCTCAAAGCAAACTCGATAACCAGGGAGCAGCTTATAGATATAGCGATCCTAGTCGGTACGGATTACGACCCCGACGGTGTGAAGGGTATAGGGCCTAAGAAGGGTTTGAAGCTCATAAAGGATTATGGAAGCCTCAAGGCGCTTATAGAGAAGCGTTTGATAGACCCCTCGGTCTTTCCCGTAGACCCCGAGGTCATAAGGGAGAGGTTTCTGAAGCCTGAGGTCACGAAGAACTATGAGCTTAGATGGGAGGAGCCTGATGTAAAAGGTGTCGTGGATTTCCTATGCGGAGAGAGGGATTTCTCAGAGGATAGGGTTCGAAAGGCGCTAGACCAGGCTGTTAAAGGGTTTAGGGAAAAATTCAGGCGTAAGAGCCTAGAAGCGTGGTTTGGATAAACCTATGAGCTCGACCCTCCGTCTACCCTTCTGGTAGTATGTAACCCTGACTATCCCGTTGATCTCAAGCTTCATCAAAGTCTTCAAAAGCTGGTTGAAGCTGAGTTCTCCATACCGCTCCTTGAGTTTATCGTATATCTCCTTATCCGTAAGCCCGCCTGGGTTTCTCGCCAACAGCTCCACTATAACCGTATGCAGTAGTGGCCCTCTCATAGCGATCACGTAACCGGGGTAGCCGGCTTGACCAGTCTAAGCTGCTGCTGTTGGAAGATCGACCTGTACCATTTATCCATCTCAGGCGTTATCGACGGTCTGATCTTAGCCATAGCCTTCTTAAAATCTTCCATGCGAACTGGGTCTCCGGCTTCAGGGTTTCTCCTCAAAGCGTTCATAGCTGCTTCTCGGCACAGCGACGCTATATCGGCTCCGCTGTAGCTCTCGGTCATAGCGGCAAGCCTCTTCAGGTCCACGTCCTCCGCCAGCGGCATACCCCTAGTATGGATCTTAAGTATCTCGAGCCTCGTCCTCTCATCCGGAGGAGGCACATAGATTATCCTGTCAAACCTCCCAGGCCTCAGCACAGCCGGGTCCAGCATATCAGGTCTGTTGGTAGCGGCTAGGACCATAACGTTCTCCAAAGCCTCTATACCATCCATCTCCGTCAAAAGCTGGCTTATAACCCTCTCGGTGACCCCTGAGTCCCCGTATCTAGCCCCTCTAGCCGGGACCAAGGCGTCGAACTCGTCGAAGAATATTATAGCCGGCGCAGCCATCCGGGCTTTCCTGAAGATCTCCCTTATGGCTCTCTCAGACTCTCCGACCCACTTGCTGAATATCTCAGGCCCCTTCACCGATATGAAGTTGGCCTCACTCTCCGTCGCCACGGCTTTTGCCAATAAGGTCTTCCCGCATCCAGGAGGACCATACAAGAGAACACCCTTAGGCGGTTTGATCCCCATCTTCGAGAACAGCTCAGGTTTCTTAAGAGGCCACTCGACGCTCTCCCTAAGCTGCTGTTTAACGTCTTCCAACCCTCCTATATCGTCCCATCTAACGGTCGGGACTTCTATCTCGACCTCACGCATAGCCGTCGGAATGATCTCCCTATACGCGTTCATGAAGTCCCTCATGTTGACGACCATCTCCTCGAGAACCTCAGGCGGGATCGTAGGCTCCTCAAGGTTTATCTTAGGCAGATACCTTCTGAGGGCTTTCATAGCAGCCTCCCTACAGAGAGCCGCTATATCAGCCCCTGTGTAGCCGTGCGTTATCTCCGCGAGCTTCTTCAGGTCCACGTCCTCCGCCAGCGGCATACCCCTAGTATGGATCTGTAGTATCTCATACCTCCCGTTTTTATCCGGTATACCTATCTCGATCTCCCTGTCGAACCTTCCAGGCCTCCTCAAAGCCGGGTCTAACGCGTTAGGCCTGTTAGTCGCACCTATGACTATGACGTTCCCGCGGCTTTCGAGACCATCCATGAGTGCGAGAAGCTGAGCCACGACCCTACGCTCGACTTCGCCTGTTACCTCCTCACGTTTAGGCGCTATCGCATCTATCTCATCGATGAATATTATACTCGGCGCGTTCTCCTCAGCCTTCTGGAAGATCTCCCTGAGCCTCGCCTCACTCTCACCGTAGAATTTACTCATTATCTCGGGGCCGTTTATGCTGAAGAAGTTGGCTTCACTCTCGTTTGCCACGGCTTTTGCCAATAAGGTCTTCCCGCATCCAGGAGGACCATACAAGAGAACACCCTTAGGAGGCTCTATACCGAGCCTCTGGAAAAGCTCTGGATGCCTCAGCGGGAGCTCAACCATCTCCCTGATCTTCTGGATCGCCTCCTTCAACCCGCCTATGTCCTCATAAGTAACCCTCGGGACACCCAGCCTCTCAGGAACAGGCTCGGTTAGAACCTGAACCTTAGTGCTTTGGGAGACCCTCACGATACCATGAGGTATCGTCTTCGTAACCCTGAAGTGGACGGCGCTACCGAATATGGAGACCTGAACCACGTCGCCGACCACCACAGGGGCCTCTAGAATACGGTTTTTAACGAACTCGTAGAAATTCGCATCGACACCTGGGATCGTGACGTTAACAGGTGCGAGAACGACGAGCTGGGCGTCTCGGACCTTAGCCTTCCTGACGGTGACATACTCGTTTATCGAGACGCCCGCGTTGCGCCTTATGATCCCGTCTATCCTTATGATGTTTTTACCAGAATCCTCGGGGTATGCAGGCCAGACTATAGCGGCCGTGGTCTTTTTACCCCTGATCTCTATGATATCGCCGGGGGTTACGTCTAGGATCTCCATCGTCCGGGTGTTTATCCTGGCCTTCCACCTACCCACATCCCTCTGATGACTGACCTCGGCGACTCTAAGCTTGACCTCTCTAGCCATTTACCCCACCAGAATACCCGATAAAACCCAGAGTATCTCCGAGTTATTTAAACATTCACCACTTTATAAACCTAATAAACCTGGTATCAGGCTCTTCAGAAGACTTCGAAGGATCGACGGTTTAATACAGCTCAAACCTACATCCAGTACGAGCCTATTCAAGGTCTTGGAATGGAAGTCGAAGTCTCTCAAACCCCCTACACGCCGGTCTGACAACGTAGACACTATACTATTCAACGCCTCATCCCTAAGCCTTCTGAAGATTCTCCGGTAGAAGAGCTGAACCTTAAACTCTCTTCCTAAAAGGTTTCTCCAGGATTTCTCGTACATGCTGAGGGTATGTGTCGAGTAAGACCTGGTTTTCGTAGCCTTCGCAAGGGTTAAACCCGCTAGGAGACCGCATAACGTACCCGTGAAGATCCCTCCCCCGGTCGTCGGTTTAGACTGCCCAGCCGCATCCCCGACCGAGAGAAAACGGTGTCCAAACGTCCTAGGTAAAGGCCCCCCGGTCAGTATAAACCTCGTAGCCTCGTCGTAGACCTTAGACGCACCGACCCTGTCTAGAAGCCTCTTCAAAAACATTCTTGGATCCCCGTTTTCACAGGCAGCTCCCACCCTAGCCTTACCGGAGCCTAGGGGGATTAACCACCCGAAGAAACCGGGGGCAACCTTCCGTCCCAAGAAGACGTGAACCGAGCTATCGTCTTCGTAATCCACCTCGACCTCGGCCTGAGCCGCCGGGATAAGCCTCTTAAGCCTCAAGTTGAAGCCCAGATTTTCTAGGGTAAACCTGCTCAACGCGCCGCCGGCGTCTACGACGGCCCTACACCTATAGGTCCCTCCGTCGACGTCGAGTTCGACGCGGTCCCTACCCATACGTATCCTTTTAACCCTGACACCCGTGTAAAGGTCTACCCCGGCGTGAAGAGCCCTGGATGCTAGGGTTTCCTCGAAACTCCTCCTGTCGAGTATCAGAGCACCCCGAGGCCCTAGGGACGTGGTTAAGGATTTACCGCCGGGTGAATGGATGACCGCCTTGTAAACCCTATTCGCCACGTAGTCTCCGTCGACACGGAGCTTCAGAAGCTCGAGGCATCTGACGCTTACGAGCCCGCCGCACTCGGCGCTGGACGCCCCGACCTCCCTATGCTCCTCGAACACCGCGGTCTCAACACCAAGCTTAGAGGACGCTATAGCCGTCGATAATCCAGACGGCCCGGCGCCTACGATGCATACGTCGTAGCTGCGCAAAACCACACGTCCCTCTAGTCTAATAGATCAGACTTGGCTTAGGTTTAAATCCTAGGCTTCGGCTCTATTGTGTGATGGCTTGGGAAGACTACATAGACCTGAAGCTGGCTCTCAAGGACTACCTTAGAGAGCATGGTTTAACGTTGAACGACATTCTGATGGCTATGGACGATGACAGGGAAGGCACCTTAGAGGCTCTACGGAAGCGAACCCTCCTGACCGAGGATGAGCTTGAGCAGCTTGAGCGTAAGCTAACAAGCCGCCAGCTCAACACGCTTCTATTCGTGATACAGGTCTTCTACATAGTAAACGTATCTGGGCTTTACAAGGGTAGGATGATATACCCTTGTAGAGACGACATAGTCAGGGACAACCGGGTCACGTCTGAAGGCGTGAAGATGGTGCTCAGAGCCTTAGGTATCCACTTCGACTGGGATTAACCTTTTCAACCGGAAAAGTTGATAAGAAGGCGTGCTAAACCTTTAGATACTTGAGGTGTCTTCTGTTTGAAGATCGAGGTTCTAAGGCCGAAGGTCGTAAAAATCCTGGGTTTAGACGAAAGGAGCCGGGACGACCTCGTCTGGTGCTCGGCTTCGATGGAGGTTTCGAAGCTCTTCTGGATAGACGGTCTCCTGATATGCATGGAGGTTCCTGAGAAGAGCCTCGAATACGAGTATGAGGACGGTGTATACGTCATAAGCCAGCTATGCTACGCCAAGTGCCCGCGGTACAGCCGGTTCGAGGACGTCGGGAGAGGGGTGCAGATCCCCGTCGTAAACGCCACAGGTATGAGGGTGTTCGAGGCTATCGTCGACGCTATTAAACGGCTCGACGGGGACAATCCTAACAACCCTAGGCTCGTTAAACGCGGCTCTCGGAGCCCGTTTCAGAACCGGTTCGTAGTATAAGGTTCACCAAGAGCTTCTCGTCTATCTCCGCCTTAGCCCTCCAGCCGAGCGATAGAACTCCCCCGCTCTCCCTCTTGAGGTATCCCCTACTTATGAACTTGGAGATGCTGTATTCGACAAACCATCTCGGAAACTTCTCAGCCAGGAAGTCCTCAAGCTCCCTTCTCGGGATCTTACCGTGTCTAGCGGTTATCAGAGCCACAGAGGCGGCTAAGGCAGCTATCTGGTCTATCCGCCACCCTGAGGACACAGCGTCCCCGATGCGCAGCGGCTCCCTAACCGTCACGAAGAAACGCGCTCTGCTGATGTCTTCCTCCCCCTCGGGTTTAACCATCTTAACCTGCAGCCCCAGCTTCTCAAGCTCCGAATCTAAAACCTCCAAAACCTTGAGATAGTTTCTACCGAGGGCTCTCCTGAGCTCCCATCCCTTAACCCCAGGCTCCCTATGTCTTTGAAACAGTAGAAGCTGAGCTGCCCTACGCAGCTTCCTACGCATGGTCTCGCTCAAGCTGGTCACCTCCACCTATCACGGTCTTCCACTTTTCATAGTCTATCGACACCGGAAGCGACTCAGGCTGCCCCTTAGGCTCTCCAGGTTCTCTAGGCGTTAAAAGGTAATCGTCTTCAAGCGGTACCTTCTCAAAGCCCACATAGCCATACGTCGACAGAAAGCTTAGCATATAAGCTCTCCTAACGGTTTCGTCGAAGCTTCCACGAGCTATAAACCTCCAGTAGGAGACAGACCCCTCGGTCTTGTATGCTTCCTTAAGCTCGGCCAGAATCGTCTCTAGGTTTCTGTAGAACGCATCGTCCACCACTATGCCCCGCTTCTTAAGCTCCTCTAGGCTTAGAAAGCCTCTGGCCTTGTAGCGTCCCCTAAGCCTACTCCATCTAGAGCGGAGCGGCTTCAAACGGTTCCAGTAGTCTATCGCCTCGATGAGCCTCTCTTTCGATATCTCCTCTAGACACGCTATGGGCCTCCAGACCTTCATGAAGACCTCGGCCAGAACCTTGGAAGAAAGCCTCTTGAGCTTATACGTGACGAAGACGGGATCCATGTATAGGGTCGAAGCCTCCTCGGACAGCCAATCCCTCTGAGACTCGACGACTTTCGTGAGCCGGTTCACGGCCTCCGCGTCTAGGCAGAGCTCCTCGTAGCTCTCCCAACCGTCTAGGTACTCGTCAAGCTTCTCAAGCTCCTCCTTAACCTCGATGTTGAACGGGTTTAAACCCCGCTCCTCTACCATACGGCAAGTATAGATTATCCTCCTTATCCTGTCGACGGGTCTCCTTCTACGCCTTGGCAACCTCCATCACCTCCGAGCTTCCGTAGACGTTCTGAACGACTATGACGTGAACGTCCTCCCCGACGACCGGTATCTGATTCGGCGTTATGACGAGGTACTGAGCGCCCCTCGTCTTCTTCAGAACCTCTATAAGCTTGAAAAGGAAGATCTCTCTGTTCCTCACGTCCATGTGCACCTCAAACTCGTCGACCGCCCTAAACGGAGACTTTATGTGTCTCTGAAGAGCTAGCAGAAAAGCCGCTACGGCTACGCTCCTCTCTCCGCCGCTTTGAGTGTAGGGGTTTAACGGGGTAGGCTCCATCCCCCGGAACCCTATGTAAAGCTCTAAACCGGCTCTATCGATGTCGTCGGGGTTCACAAGCTTAACGTATCCCCTAGCCCCTAAGGCTGAGAGTATCGACAAATAGCTCCCGTTTACCTCCTCGAGCAACGCCTGAACCTTCTTTCTCCACAAAGCCATACGTCTCCTAAGCGAACCCTCCGCGGCTCTCCTGTTCTCACGGACTTTCTCAACCTTCTCCTTAAGCCCCTCCATAAGCTTCAGCTGCCGCTCATACATCTGCCTCGTATCCTCCGATACGTCGCCTATAGTCTCGAGCTTAGCGGTCACGACCCTGATGTCGCTTAAAACATCCTGCGGAGACCTATCGGTCTCGACCCTCGAACCCGTTTTCGAAGCCTCCGCCAGGGCTTGCTTGAACTCTTCTTCCACGCTTCTGAGCTTAGCTTCAAGCCCTCTGAGCTCGGATAAGAGTCTACCCATACGTTCCTCTACCACGGCCTTGTCGACAGATATCTTTATGAGCCTGCCATAGGTCTCGTCCAACCCTGTCTCAAGCTCCTCGACCCGGTACCTAGACGAGGAAGCCTTCTCCCTAAGCCCCGGTAGAGCAGACGATAACCTACCGAGTTCGGAATTCAACAGGTCTAGAACCCTGACGTCTACACCCAGCTTGGAGAACTCATCCATAAGCCTCGAGACTAGGCTTACAGAAGCCTCCGTGGATGCCAACTTCCTCTCATACGACACGAACGTGTCTAACGCGTCTTTGAGGTATCTTTTAAGCTCATTAAGACTCTCGTTCTCGACCTCTATAGACTTACCGAGCTTAGACGCCTCGTCCTCAAGCCTCCTAACCCTAAGCGTCAGCCGCTCGACCCTATCCCTCAGGCTTTCGACGCTTCTCTCGGCTTTGTAGACCTGAGCCCATGCGAGCTCTTTCTTGAGAGCCTCGAGCGTCTTCTGAAGCTTGAGCTTCTCGAGATACCGTTTATACTCTTCGTCCCAGTACTCTAGGGTTCTCTTAGCCTCGTCCATAAGCCTGTCCAGGGCCTTCTCCTCCTCGACAAGCCTGGCGAGCCTGTCCCTAGCCTCTAAGACGTTTCTACGGTAGCTACTCAGGCCTACAGCCTCCTCGAGCATCGAAAGCTTCTCCTGCGGGGAGACATATGCGAACGACGCGACCATACCCTGATGCATTATGAGAAGCATGTTATCGGGGTTGACTCCGAAGTTTCTCAGAATACCTACGACCTCGGTCTTCGACACGGGTTTACCGTTCACCTGAAACCTGTACTCGCCGTCTACCCTGAGAACCCTTGAAAGCCTGAAGGTATCAGACCTCCAACCCGGTATCGGCCGAACCCCGTTTCTCGGAGAGTTATCCAGTATCAGGGTCACCCTAGCTACGTCCTTCCCACGTCTTATCAGGTCGCTAAGCCTCCTACCCCGCTCCGTATAAGCCTGACCCAAAGCCACAGATATGCCGAGCAGTATACTGGACTTACCGGCGCCGTTAGGGCCGCACACTATGTTAAGACCCGGCTTAAGCCTAACCCTACCATACTCATAGCTCATAAAGTTCTCGAGTATAACCTCTCTGATCAGCAAAACGTCTCATCTCCCCATCCGAAGCCGGACGGCTACGAGTAAACTCTACGGTTAGGAGTTTAAAGAAATGATCGAAACCTATAAGGTTATCCTTCAGCCGGATACTAGGCGGCTTTGATAGCTAGGGGAAACACTCAGGTCGACCCGCACTAGGCAACCGGGATAATTTTATTACAAGGAATTTCTACACTTCTAGTTGAAGCCGGGGTGGCTGAGCGGCGAGGCGGCGGGCTGCAGACCCGTTGAACAGGGGTTCAAATCCCCTCCCCGGCT
>Ga0190363_1000588_pt1 | contig 21648 bp, 22 predicted proteins | sample 48721867_MG_FD_161272 | JGI IMG/M metagenome (GOLD analysis project Ga0190363, IMG submission 161272) | Hydrothermal vent microbial mat bacterial communities from Southern Trench, Guaymas Basin, Mexico - 4872-18-6-7_MG | ecosystem: Environmental > Aquatic > Marine > Hydrothermal vents >... | reverse complement strand
TATTCCCCTGGCAAGAAGCTTTTTGGCGTAATAATTAATGCTGCTAATAAACCTCAAGTTTACTCCTCAATAATCAACTTACTTGCTAAATATAGTATCTTACCTACTAGTTTGTTTCTTATATCTGAAGATAATGTTGCAGAAATAATGTTGGTTCTCGACTTTAGTAATGCTAAGATTTCAGTTGAGAAAATAGGTAAGGAAATACTTGGTGTAAAAGGAGTGCATAATGTAGAATGCATAAAACCCCTACTCAAGGGCCTTTTAGTAGATACCTACCATTTTCCTCTTCTAGTGTGCGGTGAAAGAGCTTGTATCTTTAGGAAATCAGTTCTGAGAGGGCTTTTTAGGGACATTAAGAAGAGGCTTAGTGAAGCTGGTAAGATATTCTTATTCTATCAGGGCATGGAGGTTGGAAAAAATATCTTTGAGGATTATAGAAAATATGCTAAGTCGAATAGGGAACTGCTGGCTCTTTTCGCTGAAGTAGTTAAGGCGGTAGGTTGGGGTGTTGTAGAGTATATCGAGATGGATTTCGCGAGGAAAATGTTCCTTGTTAAAGTTTATGAGTGTATGGAGTGTGAACTCTGCAAGCCTTCAAAGGAACCTTGTGGTTTCTTTAGTAAAGGTGTAATTGCAGGTCTTTTATCTAGAATCGTAAACGAGGAGGTAGAGGTTCATGAGTTAATGTGTATAGCGAAGGGCGATCCCTACTGCTTATTTAGAGCTGATCCTAGGGGGTAAGTTTAAGAATTTAAGCATTCCATTATTACCTTATTCACCATGGTACAGGCTTTAATTTTAACAGGAAAGCTAGTCTATTTGTTACTATGTGGAGGAATAATGCTACTATTTGGGCTACTATAAAGATTTCTAATGTTAAGGGGGCTTTAGCAACATATAGGGCTAATGATGCGCCATATATGAAGTCTAATTGGTCCAGTATTGGTGCTGGTTCCCCCCTCTTCAAACCTAGTCTTCTTTTTATGAAGGAGCCTAAAATATCTCCAAATAGAGCTCCAATGGATGCTGCTAAACCTAAGATGAGAAAGGCTGTGTTTTGGAGAATCATTGACTCTACGATTCCCGTGTATGTTCCGAAAAACAAGCCTATGGCTAAGCCTTCAAATGTTTTCCCATCGCCTAAAATTCTTTTTCCATCAATGAATCTAGCCCCCATGTCTAATGGTGTTCCTTGTTTTAAGAAGACTGGGGTTGCGTTAGCTACCATTGCTGGGAAATACAGTTTAAACATGTCAAGTATTATGGTTAGTATTTGGTGTAAGCTCAACTATGGTCCCTTCTACTAATTTAAATCTAGTACTTACGTTTTCAAGTTTGTTGTTTAAAGCATGTTTTTCAATAATTAATTTCCTATAACCTCCCCCTATAACTTCTAACCTAACCATTATTGTTGCCCAGTATTCTAGAATACTTTTTGCTGTTGCTTCGAAATCCTCGCCTACTTGTTCTACAGGTTCTTCGGAAATTACTGCTCTAACCTGACCCGTAACTATAACAGGAATCATATATTTTCTGGCTATGTAGAGTAAGTATGCTAACTGCATGTTAATCATCTTTACTGCCTCCTCAATATTATCCCATGTTCTCATGAGACCCGTAATACTATCAACTATTATGAGGTTGTAATTGCTGCGGGATATTATCGGCTCTAATCTCCTAGTTACGATGTAATGCTGTTGTTTGTAATCTCTAATAACTGCAATGTCTATTTTCTCTAGAATCCTATTGTCTAATATTCTTTCTACGAAAAGCTCGTTTTCCGTGCTTATGAAAAATACTTTGCCCCTAGCTAGAACAGTATTACATGCTATCCTAAGGGACAGAGATGTTTTACCGGAAGAGAAAGGACCGTAAATTACCGTTAACGCTCCTGGAGCATATATGTCAGTAAACTTAATTAACACTTCACTTACAACCCTAATTGAAGGTATTGCTTAGAAAAACATAAGTTTGATGCTGGAGCCTTAAAGACTATGGTTGAAAACACTATTGGCGTTTACGTGGAGAACCCGGAGATTTTCCGTTTATTAGTGAGGAAACTTAAGGAGAAGGGAATCTGCTTTACATTAGATTTCAATGTTGAAGAACCAGGTGTTCACCTCGTTATTACTGATTCGCCGTGGAAGATTAAGGGCAAAGTCAAAATATTAGTTGTTAGAAATTGTGATGAAGTAGAGTACGTTATTGAAAGAGCAGTACTAGCAACTAAAGGCGCTTTAGCATTCAATTCCTTACTTATAGGTGTAGATCCAGGAGAAAACATGGGATTTGCAGTTATAGGCGACGGCGTATTCATTAAGGGTAGGACATTTAGGGAAATCAAGGATCTCATTAGGGAGATAGAGAATACAATAAATAATTTATTGTTTATTAAATGTAAGATAAAAGTAGGTTCAAGAAGTCGATACTCTGAAAAAATTTTAACTGAAGTATTAAAAATTAGAAAACCGAATGTAACAGTGGAAGTAGTTGATGAGAAAACCGTTCCAAGAACCATACCTAGGTTCGTACTCAAAGGTACTAAAATACCTAAGGATGTAATTTCAGCAGTAAACATAGCTTTTGCTAAAGGTGTTGAGGTTACAAGTAATGCTACAGAAAACAATTACTCTTGAAAAAGATAATGTATTAAAAATTACAGGTCCAGCTTCATTCGTTTTAGAAAAAGGCGCTGTAAGAATTTTTGGTTTTAGAGCTGAACCTCCATTTAAATATGTTGTTCCTAGTTACAAGTCATTACCCTTAATTGCGTCTGAAAAGTCTTGTTTAAACATAGTTTTAGGAGAAGGTGCAAGTGTAAGTATTGTCGAGAAGGACACTATAAACGTTTGGGAAGATTTAGTAGGGAAAATTTTGAAGCTTGATAAACCATTGATAATAATAACTATTGGAACAGTTGATTCAGGTAAGTCCTCTTTAACGTTGCTTATAGCTAATACAGCGGTCGGCATGGGGTATAAGACCTCAATAATAGATGCTGATATAGGCCAAGCGGATATAGGGCCTCCGACATTCATTACTCTAGGCGTCTTAGATAAACAGGTCGTTTCGTTAACTGAGGTAAAACCGGCAACATATTCCTTCGTTGGTACTACAACACCTTACCGCGTTATGGATAAGGTTATTGCAGCTATTCTGAAGCTCCTAGCTAAAGCATTTAACTTAGGCTCCCAAGTAATAATCATAAACACCGATGGATGGTTTAAGGGTAGAAAAGCTGTAGAAGCAAAACTTCAGACAATATTTCATGTTAAACCTCACGTTGTCTTCATTATCAAGAAAGAAAATTGCATAAATGAAGTAGACACGTTATTTAACTATTTAAATAAGTTTAATGTAAACGCTATCGTTGTTGAGTCACCTAAAGATATTAAGGAGAGATCTATCAATGAACGAAGAAGCATTAGAGAGTATTTATACTCAAAATACTTTTATGGAGCTAAAATAGTCGATTTAGACCTAGAAAACCTCGTTATTATGAACCTTGATGTGTTGAAGGGCAAATTCCTTAGTCATGAAGAAAAGGGAGTACTAAAAGAGGTACTTAGTCTAAAACCTGATATGGAAATTCTTCATGCTACGATCGTTAATAACAATTTAATAGCTGTCGTTAAAGGAGGAACTGTTATTGTAGATTCAAATGTTCTAAGGAATATTAGAGAAACATATGGTCAGGTAAGGCTTAAAGTTTTAAGTGAAAATTGGGAGAAAGGGCTTGTGGTTAGTATTCTTAACGAAAATCTTGAAGAAGCAGGTATTGGGTATATTGAGAAAATAGATTTCGAAAAAGGTGTTATAAGAATAAGAACAAACTACGAAGGCAGAATTTGCGGATTAATTGTGGGAAACATTAGGTTAATGTATGATGAAAAAACACATACAGTTAGAGAGTGGGGTAAATGGTCTCTTTAAGCTTAAAAGAATTCTTAAACACCGTGGAAAACCACTTAGTTACCTACGATAAAGAAGTTAGTTGGAATTTAGAAGCTACAAAGATCATAGTAGAAAACGAGGGAAGACCTGTTCTCTTTAAGAGAATCTCTGGTTCACATTATCCCTTAGTTGCTAACGTACTTTACTCGAGAAGCACATTACATAACCTATTGAATGTTAGATCCGATGAAGAACTGTATTTGAAATTTTTAAAGGCACTATCAGAGCCTAGAAAGCTTTCCCAAGGCTCTATAAGCTCCTCTTACACTAAGTTAAAAGAAGTTGACATGTCCTCTATGCCTATTTTAAAGTTCTATCCTGAGGATGGAGGTAGATATGTTACTTCAGCTATAGTTTTAGCAGGCGATGGTGAAGGCAACTTTAATGCGTCTATACATAGGCTTATGCTTATAGGTAAAAACAGGTTTGCTATACGTATTGTACCTAGGCATCTTTACTCTATGCTTATGAGGTTCAAGAGGTTAGGCAAGAATTTACCTGTTGTTATCCTTGTAGGAACACATCCTTTAATCATGCTTTCCTCTGCTTTTTCTCCACCTTACGGTGTTTACGAAATCGAAGTAGCTAATAGTGTTTTAAGTGGAGCTATTAAAGCCGACTACTTAACAGAACTAGATATTCCTACACCCTTAGTTTCAGAGATGATCTGGGTCGGGGAAATAAGTGCTTTTGAGATGCATAGTGAAGGACCTTTTGTAGACATCTTAGGCACGTATGATATTGTTAGAAAGCAGCCTGTTTTACACGTTAATGAGGTTTGGGTTAGAGAAGAGGCAATGTTTCAAGAAGTACTTCCAGGAGGTTTTGAGCATAGGCTACTCATGGGGTTTCCTAGGGAAGTAACTATATGGGATGCTGTTAGGAAAGTTGTTCCTAAGGTTAAATCTGTTAGGCTGACCCCTGGAGGAGCCGGTTGGCTACATGCAGTGATTTCGATTGAGAAGCAAACAGAGGGGGACGGGAAAAACGCTATATTAGCTGCTTTCGCCGCCCATCCTAGCCTTAAACATGTAGTTGTAGTTGATACAGATATAGATGTTGATAGAGTTGAAGACGTTGAATGGGCTATAGCTACAAGGTTTAGAGCAGATAGAGACCTTATAATTGTTAAAAATGTTAAGGGATCAACTCTAGACCCTGTTTCAGAAAACGGATTAACAGCTAAAATGGGACTGGATGCAACAATACCCTTAGATAAACCTAGAAAGCTTTTTGAGAAAGCTAAACTAGACTAAGTATGGTTTAATACAATGTACTTAACCAGGGAAGAAGAAGCTATCCTATCTGGAGAACACGGTCCTGAATATCAGAAAGCTATGAAGGTTCTTGTGAAGCTTGGAGAGGCCCTTGGAGCAGAAAGGCTTGTTAAAGTAGTTCATGCCCACATCTCAGGGATATCTTATCAGAATATTGGTGATGCTGGTTTAGAATTTCTCGAAGAATACTCTAAGGTTAAGGTTCGAACATATACTACATCTAACCCTCTAGGTTTTGACATGAATTTATGGAGAGAAATGGGGATCCCAGAAGAATTCTATGCTAAGCAGTTAAGAATAGTTAAAGCCTTAAGAAGAATGGGGGTTAATGAAACATTCACGTGTACACCATATTACATACGCAAACCCTTAGTTGGCGAACATTTAGCCTGGGGAGAGTCCAACGCAGTACTATATGCTAATTCTGCTTGTGGCGCTAGAACTAATCGTGAAGGAGGTCCAAGCACTGTTTTTGCTGCTTTAATAGGGAAAGTCCCTTACATGGGAGTTCACGTCGATGAGAACAGAGTACCACAAGTATTAATTAAAGTAAATGCACCATTGAGAGACCAATTATATGCAGGGATTTTAGGGTATATTGTGGGTACATATGTTAAAGATAAAGTACCGCTAATAAGAAACATTGGAAAAATAACAGACGATATGGTTAAAGCACTATGTGCTGGTTTAGGTACTTCCTCATCAACACCACTATGTTTTCTCGAAAACATTTCTCCTGAAATCCCGAAAATGAAGTTGAAATATTCAGAGCTAGAGAAGGCGGAAATAGATGCCCAAAGCTTCAAGGATGTTATTGAAACCTATGAAACTTTGGATTCTGCAGATACTGTGTTCTTAGGTTGTCCCCACTTATCATATGGAGAGATCATGGAGGTATATAGATACATTGGTAAATATGATAGGAAAGCAAAAACACCTATAATACTCGTTACGTCGCGTAAAGTGTTTGAAGAGATCCCTCCATATGTAAAATTGTTGTTTGAAAAGAAGAATATAAAGTTAATCAGGGACACATGTTTTGTTGTATCTCCTTTAAAATATTTAGGAATAAGAAAAGTGCTTACTAACTCTATCAAGCAGGCACACTACTTAAGTAACATTCATGGCGTGAAAGTAGGTTTATGTGAAACTAGAAAGTGTATAGGAATAGCTTTTGGAGAGAGGTAGTTTAATAATGGAGTTTAAAGGTAGAGGTTTAGTTGAAGGTTACGCTGAAGGTATTGCTCTTGTTTCGAAAGAACCTATTTCGTTCTTAGGAGATATAGACCCGAAAACAGGGACTATAATTAGGAAGGACCATGAACTCTACGGTTTAACCGTTAAAGATAAAGTATTTGTTTTTCCATATGGTAAGGGAAGTACTGTAGGTTCTTATATCATTTACCGGTTAAGAAAAAATAACGTTGCACCGAAGGCTATTTTGAACGTAAGAAGTGATCCTGTAGTTATTATTGGATGTGTAATATCTGATATTCCTTTAGTAGACATGTTATCTGAAAAATTTTTCAAGAAAATAAGAAGTGGGGATAAAGTTATAGTTGATGCATATAAGGGTGTAGTAAGAATACTGAAGTGAGGAATCAGATTTGCGTAAGAAAGGAATTTTAATAGCTATCGAAGGACTTGATGGATCAGGTAAGACAACAATATCGAAAGCCATAGTTAAATGGTTAAATAGCATAGGTTTAGACGCCGTGTATACAGCTGAACCTTCAACATCACCTATAGGTGAGCTTATAAGAAGCAAAATCATCCTTGGAGAATTTAGGAGGGACGCTAGGATAGAAGCACTTCTTTTTGCTGCAGATAGGCTTTGGCATGTGCTTTATGAGATAAAGCCTCTACTTGAGAAGAAGATAGTGGTTACTGATAGATACTATTTTTCATCCATAGCATATCAGGGAGCCTTAGGCGTAGATTTAGAGTGGATTAAAACGCTTAACAAATTCGTAATAAAACCTGATTTAGCAATATACATAGACGTTACTCCTGAGGAAGCTCTTGCAAGGAAGAAGAAGGAAGGACTTAAGGTTCTTTTCGAAAACCTTGAATACTTAAGGAGAGTTAGGCAGTTATATTTAGACATGGTAAAGGATGGGGAACTACGTTTAGTAAATGGGATGAAGAGGCTGGAAGAAGTTCTTAACGACGTTAAATCTATTATTGGTAACTTACTTTTTAAAGGAAGAACCTCTTAAACTCCTTATCTTCTCAAGTATTTCAAGCCATAGTTTCAGAGATTCAAGCATATCCTTACTTACCATATCCGCATTTAAGGTTCTAAGTGAATCGTTTAGCTGAACTATTTTAGAGACAACAGTTCTTTCTAAGTTTTCAAGAGCAATTGAAGATGTTGCTGCGACTCTTTCTGCCTCATCCTTTACTATGTAAAATCTTGTACCGCAAACAGGGCAAATAACCTCCCCTGATCTAAGCTTGAATAGAGGGACCTTATCTACAGGACACGTCATTGAAAGCATTGTAGCTCCTGCTTTTAATAACTCAGCCATTTTTCTGATGTAGTTTTTCTCTATGCGCTTCACTTTCTGAAACTCCTCCGAAAGGACTTTAAACTTAAAGTATCCTAAATATATTACTGCATATGTAGAATAGTTCTGAAAAGAGGTGTAGCATCCATGGCCGCTAGGGTTGAAGATAGGGAGGCAAAAATTAAAATGGCCATAATGATGCTTATGGCAATAATAAATGATACAAGTGTTCCACGTAACATTAGAAGAGCATGTACCGAAGCAATTAAGCACTTACAAAATCCAACTCTAAGCTATGGTGTTAGAGCAGCTAACGCGATAAGCGTATTAGATGAAATATCTCAAGACCCTAATATGCCTCCCTACGCTAGGACAAGAATATGGAATGTCGTAACCTTATTAGAAACTGTAAGAGATTAGGCAAATATATTCCTGGCTAAATCTTCATCTTAACGTGGGACCTTAATGGTGAACGTTAGAGTTAGAGGCATTCATGCAACAGCACTAGCTAAAATACTTTTAGAGAGAGGATTTAACATAGTACATGCGTCGAAGAAGATTAAGGAGAGATTCAAAATAGTCGAAAATAGGATTCCACCTGACGTTACCATTAAGGATCTTGAAGAAAAACATGGGGTCATTGTCTTAGGAGAATATGAGAAAGCAGAAAAAGTATATAATACATTACTAGATGTTCTCCCCGAAACTTTCTCATGGAAAAGTAAAATACCTCACCATGCAATAGTTAAAGGCATAGTCATTAAGATAGTAGAAGGTAAAAGTATTATAGACTTGGGAGGAATACATGGCGAACTAGATGAGGAGTTAAACGTAGGAGAGGAAGTTATAGTAGACATAAACAGACCTCTTTTACCGCCTTCAAACATAGCTAAGCTTTCAAGAAGATACACTGTTCATGGCAAATATTCCGCACTAATATATGGGCTTAAAGGAAAGGTCATAGTTAGTAGACATATAATAGATCCTAAGGTTAGAAGAAACTTACAAACATTAGCCAGCCTTATGAAAATAGAAGGTAATTGGGGTATTAAGTGGAGAAGTTCTGCAGTACTTGCGGGAATCGATGATCTAATGATGGATGTTCAAGAAACGCTTAAGAAAGCAGAAGAAATACTTAAGAAAGCAGAAAAAGCATCTCCTGGAGAAATGGTGTATAAGGGAAGATTTTTCGGCATAATAGGTTTTACAAGTACTACGAGAAAATACCTTGACAATGTAAGAAACGAGATACTACCAACCATTATGGGCCATCATATGTTGAAGTCTATGGACAATAACATGGTTAATTTAGTGGATTATACTGAATATCTCCTATCCAAGTTTATTTCAAATAGGGAGAAACTATCAGAAGGCTTAATGGAATACCTTATTGAGAATCTTAAGGAACGCAGAAGGATAGAGATAGAGCACATATCTTTACTGGGTAATGAAGTTAAAACATTGACTCCGGGGTCGATTTTAACAGTAAAGTATAGTAATGGAGAAATCTATGGTGTTGTTAAAAGAGTTTTTAGAAGTAAGGGGATATTTGATGGTTTAAATATTCCTAAGGAGAGAGGGGATTATGATATAATGGAGTTTTCCACTAACGGCTATGTACTTCTCCATAAATATTACTCGAAGAATGGCGTGTTCAAGGGAATATACGTCAATATAAACACACCCCCGGAAATTTCTTGCGGGAAAATAAGATACTATGATTTAGAAATAGATGTGGTAATGGCAGCTGATAAGGAACCGAAAATTATTGATTCTGAAAAGCTGAATGAAGCTCTAAGTGAGAATATAGTTTCAGAACATCTCTTCAAAAAGTACAGGAGAATAGCTGAAAACATTTTAAAATACCTAGAAAAACATAGTATGCCCGAGAAGCTAAGCTTAGAAGAGCTATTAGAGAATGTAGGAGCTACAACAGCTAAACTAAAAAACTTCTGAATTGTTATTTGTTTTACGGTAAATGTGCGGGGGTGCCCGAGCTAGGACAAAGGGGTCGGGCTTAGGCCCCGATGGCGTAGGCCTGCGTGGGTTCAAATCCCACCCCCCGCACCAAACTTTCTTAAGTTTCTTTATTCTCCCTAAAACATGCCACAAAAGCATAATAGTTGAAAAGTAGAGGTTTTAATGAAAAAGAGGTTCTAATTAACTTCTACTCTACAACTATGGCTGTAACCGTTTTAGTGACACCCTCTATCTTATGTATCTCCCCTACAACTTTTTCTCCTAGGTCTTTAAGACTTTCCGCTTCAACTTTTGCTACGACATCGTATTCTCCTGTTACAGCATGTGCTTCAGAAACACCTTTAACTTTCCTAACTTTATCTAGAACTTCAAAAGCCTTACCTACTTCCGTACATATTAAAACATAAGCTGTTATAGTCAGTTTATACACCTCTCACATAATAACTACGTGTTTTCTCAAAATATGTTTTTAAGAAGATCTTGGCGCCGGGGGCGGGATTTGAACCCGCGCGCCCCGTAATGGGGCAGTGGGTCTCTCGCTTTAGCCGGAAATCTACGTCTCGAGCCCACCGCCTTAGGCCGCTCGGCCACCCCGGCTCGTTATCTATGTGTTTCTGACTTCTATTTAACACTTTAAGGTTTTTCACAGAGGAAGTAATGGTGGTTTCTCATCATAGGCTACTTCTTTGAACTCTTTTAAGAATCTCCTCACGTGTTTAGGCAAGTTGAACATGTGCATGTGTGTTTCTCCATCGTAGAATTTAAGCTCACCCTCTACTCTCTCGCTTATTCTCTTGTTTATTTCCTCCTGTGATAATCTACCTGGATCCCATGTGTCTGAGGCTGCTATGAAGCTCCATATCGTATGGAATGAGGGAATATGGACATTGTACGTTCTAACAACTTTGAACACCTTCTTTAAAGTATTGTATATCATACCATGTACTTTAGGTGAAGCAGCACATGAAGTAGCTTGAGTAACCACTATACCGTTTTCTTTAAGTGCATTGTTTTTAAGCGCACTATAAAACTCGTAGGTGTATAGCTTATATGAGGGACCACCTGGTGTAGGATCTGTTAAGTCTAGTATTATGACGTCAAACTTTTCCTTAGATTGCTCAATATATTTTCTGCCATCAGCTATTATGAGGTTTACTTTCGGGTTCTCAAATGACCCCTTATGCCACTCCTTCAGATATTCCTTAGCAATTTTAATTACCTCCTCATCTATATCAACCATAACGACTTTTTTAACAGTTTTATGTCTTAAGACCTCTCTTAATACTGCTCCTTCACCCCCACCTAAAACTAAAACAGATTCTGGATAGGGATGAGCAATCATTATCGGGTGAACAAGGGCCTCATGATATATCCACTCGTCTGTAACCGAGGACTGTACTTTCCCATCAAGTATTAAGGTCTTACCGTATACGGGTAATTCAACAACTTCTACAAATTGATACTTAGAATACCCTATGAAGTATATTTTCCTTATAGCCATAGCAATATATCTTTCGGGATCTATCCATTCAAAATGCCAAACATATTTAAACTCAGGTTCTTCCACCAAAACCTTACACCCTGAAAAAGAATAATGCTATTTTATTTTAAAACGTATTTTGAGAATATAAGTTTACCTAAAGTCGTAGCTATTTGCTTAGCTAATCTTAAAGGTTCAGGGTAAGCTCCTTTAACTAAGAGTTCCTTAATAATTTTCTGTGCTAGTAGAAGATCGATACCTAAAGGTTGTATGTATAGCTTGGTCTTATCCTTAACAACTTTAGATATTTTAGCTTTTGCTCTAAACTTTTTAAGAATTGTTAATCTTTCCTTCCAATCTATAAAATGCTTTTTAAGTGCTTTTTCCACTTCTTCGTCCTTTGGTTTATCCTGGGTAACCACTATTACTGGTGTCTCAAATATTTCGTAGAGTCTCATAGGGTCTATGATGTTAAACCCAGCGTAGGTTATACCGCCTAAAAGAATAACATCAAATAGTTTTCCTTCACTTTTAAAGTGTGCTAAAGCGTTAAGTGCTTTCTCAGTAGCGTCAAGCCCATCTATCTCTATTAATGTTAAATAAACATCTACAGGGGTTATGTTGTCCGTGAATACTGAGGCTAGAACAGTGTATTGGCCTTTAGAGCCTTTGAGGGGTGGAGGGAAATATCCGTCTTCAAAACCTACAGCTTTAACGTTTAATAACGTCTTTAAGTCTTTGTTCTTCAGCAATTACATCCTCCAGGAATCTGTGCTGTACATTAAGCTTTACTATTTTAGTTCTACCGTATCTTCCTCTATTAACTATTTTTGCTGTAACTAAACCTAACATATCAAGTTCGTTAACTATATCGCTTATTCTCCTGCTTGTTAATGGGGCTACATCAAGTAAGCTGCATAAACTCCTATAAGTACTATAAAGTTCCCCGGAAGTTGGTGGCTTATTCTTCTTTCTTTCAAGTTTAAGTATGCTTAGCAAAACGAGTTTCCCATGCAGGGGCATGGTTCTAACTATTTCGGATACTTTGTCTTTCTCTAATTCATCTCTAGCTTCCCAAACATGTTTTATAGTAACTTTTTCAGCACCTTCCTGTTCAGCTAATTCTCCTGCAACCCTCAGTAGGTCGAGGGCTTTTCTTGCATCACCATGCTCTCTAGCGGCTAGTGCTGAGCACAGAGAGATAACGCCATCATCTAGGGCTCCTTCATAAAAAGCTTTCTTAGCTCTCTCTAGGAGAATGTCTTCAAGTTGCATAGCGTTATATGGTGGGAAAACTATTTCAACTTCTCCTAAGCTGCTTCTAATTCTCGGATCTAAGAAGTCATTTAGTCTTAAATCGTTCGTTATGCCTATAAGAGATATTTGAGAATTCTTTAAATTTTCATTAGCTCTTGTAAGCCTGTAAAGTATATCGTCTCCATGCTTTTTAACTAAACAGTCGAGCTCATCTAGAATAACGATCATTTGGGTACATAGGTTTTCTAAGCCCCGAGTAAATCTTCTCCAAACCTCAGCTGTCGGTATTCCAGTAAATGGTACTTTTACACCTATAGATTCACAAAGCTCAACAAGCACACGATATGGTGTATCGTTTTGCCTACAATTAACATACGAGAACCTTACTTTAGCATTAAACTTCTTAGCTGATTCTTCAAGTTTCCTAGCAACATATTTTGTAACCGCTGTTTTACCCGTACCTGTGAAACCATAAATGAAAACATTGCTTGGCCTATCACCTTTAAGAGCAGGTGCAAGTAAGCTACCTAGTTTAATTATTTCCCTCTCTCTATGAGGCAGTTTGTCAGGAATGTAATCTGGTTTCAGTAGATCTCTGTTTTTGAAGATTTTAGACTCCATTATCTTAGCGAAAATATCCTCTAGAATACTCAATAGGAAACACCGTAGAGTAGCTGGAGTAGAAATAGTAGAAATCTAAGTTAAATAGGTCTCTCTTAAACAGTAAAACGAGATGTTTATAAAGACCCTGCAACTACTACGTAACAACCTACATTATACTCCCTCGATAGCGAAGATGCGTCTAAGATTCGCAGCTGAAACAACTACATTAACTACTTGAAGAAAATCTCTAATAGGTAATATGGTAAAAAATTAAAACAGCAGAACAATCCAAATATAATGCAGAGGGCCGGTAGCTCAGCCTGGTAGAGCGCTCGGTTTGCACCCGAGAGGTCCCGGGTTCAAATCCCGGCCGGTCCACCATAAAACACCTTCTACATTATTTCGCCTTAGAATTTTGTGTAGCGAAAATCCGTAACAGTATTACTTTAACTCTATAATAATTGCTTACTAACTTGCTAACTTAGATATTAAATGTCCAAAACCCTTATGTGAGCCGGTAGATGGAAGTGACTATAAAACTTATAAACAGTGCAAATACCTCGCAAAACGGTAGCGCTTTCGGGGATTATTTATGGAAGTAAGTATTGGAGGAATAGGTAGCCGAAGCTATGGACTTTTTGAGAAAATTTCTACTCGTGGAGAGGAGAAGAAGTGGTTCGTTAGGTTCTTAAATGCAACGTTTATTGTGGGTAGGAAGAAGTTTAACTATGACGGCGCTCTCTTTGGAAGCAGTTTTAAAGTAAAAATATGTCCTATAACGTTGAAAATATGTAGGATTGAAGGCGAATCTAAAGCCGACCTCTTTAACGGCTTTACTATAGAGAAGTCTGAGAAGATAATTTGTAGTGAAAAATTCTCCTGCCTTAACCTTTCATGCCCTCTCGTAGATAAGGGTAAGTCTTTGAAACATATGAGGTCGAAGTTTAGACTAGTGGATGCTGGGGATGTAGAGCTTTTTCTTGAAATGCTTAAAACGCTTAACAACTTTATAAAGGCCCACATAGATGAGATAAGAGAGGGTAACTCGTTTTTCCTTCTTAGCGAAGTTCTCACCAAATAACATTTCAGATTAAACGGTAAAGTATTTAGGTAAACGATAACCTAAGTAAACTCTGGCACTCCGTACCCGAGGTAATAGGCTTACGGGCCGTAAGAGCCTGAGGAAGCTCCGCTCACCTCATGGAACTGCGGCGCCGTAATGGCGCACGGCTAAAAGCCGTGGCTCCGGCACAGAAACGACACGGCCCCCATCGGATGTCTATGATGCGGTGAGGACCTCCTGGCAACAGGAGGTCAGTAACCCGCGGATGTACGGTGGGGGATGCGTTGAAACGGCCGTCCCGCAGGGTGTAAGGGCAAGTAGGCACCGATGATTCTCCATGGGAGGTGCGGGTGGCCCGCATAGCCAAATGCTACGAACAGAAAGCGGGTTATTACCTCGGGTACGGAGTGCCGATGAACTCAAACTGTTTCTTTACAACTTCCTCGCTGCTCTTAGCCAGACTATATGCTTCCAAAGGTTCTGCATTAAGTTTTAAGAATTCTACACCCCACTTGAAAACTGATAGTATTTTCTTTGCTTCATCTTTTAAGCCAACTATGTAGAGCGTTGCCGCAAAAGCTTCAGCCGTGCTTAGAATTGTGGGTTTACCGTAGTTAACAGGGTTAGCAGCTACAAGGTAAGGTAATGCTCTATGATGCCCTATGCGTTTAAGTTTGGAAAATATGTTACCAAAATTTTTCCATGAAGTATCTACAGCAACAACACCCCATTTTAAAACCCTATCCCTATCTTCAGGTGAAAGAGCTTTTTCCGCAAAAGGGTTAAGCAGAATAGCTCTTCTAGGTACTCTCTTTATACTGTAAATTACCTTCACATACCCATGTCTAGCCAACTTCAGAGCTGTACATTTTTTAGGATCATCTTGTCTTAGATGTAAAACATAGAGTTTTATGGGAAGCATAATCTTTTCCAGCGAAACTCTTATCAAAAAGTTAGTGTTAAGTGTTTCTGGCGGTGCTTAGAGAGTGTCAATAGCTTTCATACTTTTAAACACGGAAATTGGCGCTGAAGAAGAGGTTCTTAACGAATTAGGTAAGGTTGAGTATGTTACTGAAGCATATATTGTCTATGGAAACTACGATATTATAGCTAAAATTGAAGCTCCAGATATGACTAAGCTTAAAGAGGTTATTACGTGGAAAATTAGAAGAATTCCTAAGGTAAAGTCAACACTGACAATGATCATTGTGGAGGGAAGGGTCTTTAAGGAGAAAAAGAGAAAATAAAATACTTCTACATATAGGATTAGACGACATAGATTCTCCCGAAGGGGGATGTACAACACATTTAGCATCAATTCTCGTAGAAAAGTTATCTAGAGAAAATCTAGAATTCGTAGATTATCCCAACCTTATACGCTTAAACCCTAATATTCCATGGAAAACTAGAGGTAATGGTGCAGTAGCTTTAAGAATACTTGTAAATGGGAAAGCGGTAAGTAAGGTAGTAGATATTGTTCTCAGCGAAGCTGAAAAATACGTAGGAGAATTTTCTAGAATAAAATCGCAGCCAGCAGTAGCCTTCTATACAGGAGAAGTGTCATCTAGGCTTAGATGGTTTTCTCTTAAAGCCATAAAAGATGTAATACCTTTAAGTTTAGCTTTGAAAATAGCAGAGAAAGCTAATGTGAGAACAGTCTCGCTTAAAGGTAGAAGAGGCATTATAGGGGCCTTAGCGGCTATAGGTGAGCCTTTAGATAGAAGAGATTATACTTTCGAATTAATAGCATATCGTACAAGAGAAATGTACGGTAAACCTAGACTAGTAGATGAGAAATCGGTTTTCGAAATGGATAAGCTTTTCCGTAATGAAACATTTCTCAACATAGATTATAAAGCAGGCAAGATACTGATTACTCCACATGGACCTGATCCTGTTCTTCTAGGAATAAGAGGAGAATCGGCAGAAGCTGTGTTCGAAGCCTTTAAAGTAGTAAAAGTGTTAGAACATATTGAAAGATGGACTATTTTCAGAACAAACCAAGCTACAGACGTACATCTAACTGAAATTAATTCTGTTAAGGAGATAAGGCCTTACATGACTATCGTTTTAAAAGGTAGAGTTTCTAAAGAACCAAAAACCATAAGAGGAGGACATGTAATATTCAGTATTTCCGATGGAGAAGGTAACGAAGTAGATTGTGTAGCATATGAACCTACTGGAGACTTTAGAAACATAGTTAAGCAGTTAATCCTAAATGACGTTGTCAAAGTGTATGGTGGTGTTAGACCAAGCTCGCCCATTCATGGACTATCAATTAACCTTGAGAAATTAGAAATAATTAGTTTAGCCAGAAAAATAGTGCTTCAAAACCCTAAATGCCCTAAGTGCGGTAAAAGAATGAAATCTGCCGGTAAGGGTAAGGGGTTTAAATGCCCTAGATGCGGCTTCAAATCTAAAAATCTAAGCAAAAATATAGTGGAAATACCTAGAAACCTAAAAACAGGCCTATACACTCCTCCACCAAGAGCATTCAGACATTTAATGAAACCCCCCCAAAGAATAGGTAAAGAAAAATCAGCACCACCTGAGAAAATGCTAGCAAAATGGCATCACCCATAAAAGCTTAAAAACAGCCACAACAATAATATGAAAACGGCGGGGTAGCATAGCGGGGTAGGGTAGCTAGGTAGCCCGCGGGGCTCATAGGAGCCCTGGGCGGCCCGGTTTCCTTTTTAACCCCCCTCTATTTCTAAGGGGTAAAAGTGAGACTTGGTAGTTTTAAAGAACATCTAGGGTTGGACCGAGAAATTCTGCAAGAAGAATCAATATACCTCTATAAGCTTCAAGGATTAATCATTAGCGATGGTGATTTTGCAAAATACGTGAAATCTCCTAAGAAAGCAACATCATTTAGAGGCTTAACAGCAGAAACTGCCCGTACGATAATAGCCACTGTTATTAACATAGCCGAGCTAATAGAAGTTGGATTACCAAGACAGAATACGTTAAAATATGGAAAACGCTACTTTACAGTTAAGGTGCTTCTAAAAACTGTTTATTCAAAGAAGATTAGGGACTACATCAACGATCTTATGATGAACAGCAGACATTTCATGGATTCCTTGTCAATGGAGGAGAAGGCAGCTTTACTAGCTGGACTATTAGATGGAGATGGCTACGTAGGAAGGGAAGGAGGATATGTTTCAATATCATATAGTGAAAATACCGTAAAGGGGAAAATCATAAGACAAGTTCTTGATTTTCTAGACGAACGAGGATATATCAGGAAAGGGAAGTATAGAGGAAAGCCGCATTACGAACAAGTAATAAAGTTCAATGATCAGAAGTTCATGTATAATGTTATAAATATGGTTTTCCACGAGAGAAGAAGAAAAAGACTCGCAAAATATTATGTGGATCGTTTAAGAGTTTACGAATGCAAATATAGCATTAAGGAGTTGAAGTAACTGCTAGAAAAAGCTTCTTCGGCTTACATAGATTATAGAATCAGTGAAGGACAAAACGCAGCTGTTTTGGTACTATACATATATACTATTAGAGGAGACAGGAGAATAAGGAAACCAGTTAAAATATCTTCTAAATGCAAAGAAAACATAGCAAGAATTCTTAAGGCAGGAAATATTGCAGTAAACAATGTTGTCGCAGAAACCATAAAACGCTACTTAAACACCCCCTAAAAACTTATAAACACCACCAACCTCTATTTTTACTTGACCGGGCCGCCCGCCTCGGAGATACACCCTCTACAATGAGGGGTCGTTCCCGAGGTCGGTGGTTCAAATCCACCCCCCGCTACCATGCCGCGGGCCCCCGCCACCATTTCTATATTTCTTCTAATGTTCTGAGCTTAACTATGATGTATTTTGGTATTCCGTTTTCGTAGTAAACCTCTATTGGAGCATTTATTATTTTAAGATTCTCCATAACGTCTCTAATTCGGGAAAGTTTTTCTACAATTTCCTGTAGTTTGTCCGATATTTCCTCGTATACTGGCGATAAGTCCTGAGGCTTTAAATCTATAATTAATGTAGATTCTTCTGTTAGTTCTAATGTAGGGCTTCTCGGTAACATTGGAAGTCTTATACCATATCTGCTTAGTACTGAGCGTAGGAACATTTCTCTTTTAACTGCTCTATTTACTTCGTCAACTTTCTTTAAATATTTAACAACTGCTTTTCTTGCCTCTTCTATTCTATTCTTTAAGTCTTTGAGAAATTCTTCAACACTACCATACTCCCTAACTTCAACTACGGACAATTGCTAAGCACCTTAGCCGCAATGCTTTTGCTGCAGTGCCGTTACTGCCCCTATTCCAGGTTAATATTTTAGAATCAATTGCTATATGTAGAAAAAGAAGTATTTTTAAGTTTTTACTAATCGCTGCTAACGATGATGTGTACTGTTTATTTAAGCTTTAATTAAGGCTTCTACATCAACACCTAATGATTTCAGATCTTCGTACGCCATTCTGTAGGTATTGTACGGGTCGAAACTGTATTTGAAAATGTATCTTGCTACTTCCCATACGTCGAGAACGTTTCTAGCTATTAGCCATCTCAGGAATACTGCTCTTTTCTGAATATCGTCTATGACATCTTCGACTGTTAACCCTGCTTGCTTTGCTAACTTCTTTATTAACACTGAGTTTTTGAAGAACATTTCATGCTTATCCTTAATGGGATCCCACTTCATGACTGTACGGTAGTCATTGTAGTCAGCTACTTCTTGAGCTATTGTAACCCTTCTTTCAATTTTAAACTTAGTAGGTGTTTTCGGTTTTACAACTCTTTGTATGTGCATGAATATGTTCATGAGCTTCATGTATGTTGGAGGAATATTCATTGGCGGTGACATTAACCTCTTAATAGCATAGTCCAGTGTTTCAGCATGTATTGTGCTTAATCCTCCATGTCCCGTCGCCATTGCTTGGAATAGTACGAAAGCTTCTTCCCCTCTAACTTCACCTACAATTATGTAGTCAGGTCTGTATCGCAGGCTTATTTTTACGAGGTCATAGAGTGTTATTTCGCTGGTTTTCTGACCTACTATTGCATAGCTAACTCTTGTAGAAAGTTGAACCCAGTTTTCATGTGGTAGATTAAGTTCAGGAGTATCTTCTACAGTAACTATTTTCATACCTGGCCTTATGAATAAGCTAAACGCGTTAAGTAGAGTTGTTTTGCCTGCACCTGTTCCTCCAGCTATCATGAATGTTTTACGTTTTTCAACCATGTACCATATGTAAGCTGCGAAAGTTTCGTCAATAACACCGGACTTTATAAGCTCCGTGGGTGATAATGGTTTTTCACGGAACTTTCTAATGGTAAATGTTGGGCCTCTTGGTGAAACTTCTGTGCTGAATGTTGCAGCTAATCTGTGTTTTTCAGGAAGCATTGCATCGAGTACAGGGAAAGCTATGCTCACATGTTTTCCTGCTTTATGAGCTAGCCTCATTATGAAGTCATTTAAATGCTCAGCGTCGTTGAATATTATGTTTGTAGGTAAGCTCTCGTACTTCTTATGCCAAACATAGATGGGTTTACCTGCTCCATCGCAGCTAATATCTTCAATATTAGGATCTCTCATTAGAGGATCTATTGGCCCATAGCCTAGCAGGTTTCTTTCAACGTAATATAGTATTTTAGCTCTTCTACTACCTGTTAGCCTGAAAACTGAACGGTACTTATTAGCTAGTCTTATAACTTCCTTAGTGACGTATGATCTTAAATCTTCAATTGCTTCTGTAGGTTCTAACTCTTCAGTTAAAATATCGATTAATCTTTCAAGAATTTCATGTTCTTCAGGCGTAAGTGTGAATTCTTCAACATAATAGCCTAACATACCGCCTCTTTCAGGTATGGTCACTATGTTGACCTTGGCGAACGGTTCATAAACATAGTATGACTCAATTACAGTATAGGTAGGTTTTATTGGGAGCACTGTTATGGGTTCTCTTCTAATAATACTCATTAATATTTCTTCTACTTTCTTCTTTTTCCTCCTAGCAAAATATTCAGCAATACGTTCAGTTATAGACTTACGGGTTCTTCTTAAACCTGTTTTTCTTAACCTAAATTTCACCATTTTCTTTACACCTGAGTTACGAATGGAGCAGTTAATATTTCGAAAACTGAGGAAATTAGGAGGAGTACTAATGTTAAACCTGAGAGTATTATAGCATGTTTAAACCCTGAAGAAACTGTTCCATTAGCTATTTTTCCTGTAACTAAGCCCATAATGTAAACGTTAAGTATCGTCGCAGGCATTACGAGCATTAAAGCATTCCTGTATGCTCCAACACTTAAAGCTAAGCTTTTCATGAAAACAGCCAGGAAAACCATGGAAATTATGACGGTTATAGCACCTATGTAGGGTATGACCATAAGTGTTCTCATGGATGCGGCTTTCTCCTTTTCAACATGTTCAGACATTTCAGCGAACCATGCCATACTCTCAAGCGTTTCTGGACTTCCTCCTCCAACTTCTATAGCGTCGGTTAATATATACAGGAACACTTTCGCTCTCCAAGCCCTTATCTTAGATACTAGCAATGAGTATATTCTTGAAAGTGAGAAACCGAGGGAAAGTCTCATAGCCATATCCCTTAAATGCTTAGAGAATATCCCATAATCTCTAGCGGAAAGCACTATAATACACTTTTCAGGTGAAAGCCCTGTCTTCCTAACTTCAACTAAGTCTCTTAGGAATGAGGTTATTCCTTTAGTTAAACCTCTAACCTCTCTACTAATTATGATCTCGTAAATTGCTGCGGGTAGTGTAGGTATTACGAGAGCTAATCCTAAACCTATTGACGATAAGAAAGCAGGGTCTATATTCATGACTTCACCCATATGCGAAAGTACGATAACGAATGGCTCAAATGTCTTATATATTACATGAGTTTTCGGTAGGTAGAATGGTAGAAACATTTCCACCGAGAATATGAACATTAGAGGTAATGAAATACCGAAATATACTATGTAAGGTCTAATTTCAGTCCATGGCTCCTTATATTGAAGAACATCAGCAATGTACATTATGGCTCCCGATATGAAAGGCAGTAGGATGTAGGAAAATAGGAATAATGTTACACCGCTGAAAGCTGGAATACTTACCGCAGGTATTGAAGTATTTATTAGGTAAATAGCGTCCATAGCTAGCATTACGAAAATTATTATTGCGAGATAGGCTTCGAGAATTGTCGCCATACGGTCTCCTGCAATTCTCATTTTAGATACGAGGTCCATGAATAACCCTTGAACTTTTCTCTTAAGGTAATCGTAGAGGTCTCCGCCTACTCTTATTGTTGCGGCATAACCTAAAAGCAAATCTCTAAACATATCGCTCGGACTCCTACGTGCTAGATCGTCGAAAGCCGTTATTGGGTCTTTACCTAGAGCTTTAACTACAACAATAAATCTTGAAGCATAATATGAAATCCTCCTGAAAACATCTTTGGCTCCAGCAAGTCTTTCAAAAGCTCTATGCGGGCTTAAACCTCCCGTAGCCATGATTGTTAAGTAAGCTACGGCATAT
>Ga0190363_1000587_pt1 | contig 21711 bp, 24 predicted proteins | sample 48721867_MG_FD_161272 | JGI IMG/M metagenome (GOLD analysis project Ga0190363, IMG submission 161272) | Hydrothermal vent microbial mat bacterial communities from Southern Trench, Guaymas Basin, Mexico - 4872-18-6-7_MG | ecosystem: Environmental > Aquatic > Marine > Hydrothermal vents >... | reverse complement strand
GACGGGCTAGACCATACGTTAGGAAGCTTCCGCCTGAAACACCCCTCATAACCGGTCAGAGGGTTATAGACGTGTTCTTCCCGATGGCTAAGGGAGGAGCCGCAGCGATACCAGGAGGCTTCGGAACAGGTAAGACTATCATGCAGCACCAGCTTGCTCAGTGGGCAGACGCCGACATAGTGATCTATGTCGGATGCGGCGAGAGGGGTAACGAGATGGCTGAGGTGTTGGAGAGGTTCCCCGAGCTTAAGGACCCGAGGACCGGTAAGCCTCTTATGGATAGGACCATCCTAGTGGCTAACGTTTCGAACATGCCCATAGCGGCTAGGGAGGCTAGCGTGTACACTGGAATGACGATGGCTGAATATTTCAGGGATATGGGCTACGACGTCGCGTTGATGGCTGACTCGACCAGCAGGTGGGCGGAGGCTCTTAGGGAGATATCCGGTAGGCTGGGTGAGATGCCTGGCGAGGAGGGGTATCCGGCTTACCTAGCGAGTAGGCTTGCAGAGTTCTACGAAAGGGCCGGTAGGGTCGAGTGCTTGGGGTCTCCGCGTAGGATAGGGTCTATTTCGGTTGTCGGGGCTGTATCTCCTCCTGGGGGCGACTTTTCAGAGCCTGTTACGGTGAACACCCTTAGGATAGTCAAGGTCTTCTGGGCTTTAGACAGCGACCTGGCTCAGCGTAGACACTTCCCGGCGATAAACTGGCTTAGGAGCTATTCGCTGTATCTTGACGACTTGAGCGGTTGGTTTAGGAAGCGTGTGGACCCAGAGTGGGATGAACTTAGAGCCGAGGCCATGTATATCCTACAGAGGGAGGAGGAGCTTAGAGAGATAGTCCAGCTTGTCGGTCCAGACGCCTTGTCAGACGCTCAGAGGGTGTACTTGGAGATAGCTAGGATGATACGGGAGGACTTTCTGATGCAGCACGCCTACCACCCGGTCGACACATACTGCCCTATAGAGAAGGCTAGGGAGATGCTTAAGGCCATACTCAAGATGTATAGGCTGACTCAAAGAGCTGTCGAGAAAGGTGTGCCTCTTCAGAAGATACTGGAAACGCCTTTGAGAACGCTTATAGCTAGGATGAAGATCCAGCCTACTGAGACCTTCGGAGACTACATGAAGAAGCTGAACGATGAGATGGATAGGTTCTTCTCATCCGTTTTACGGTAAAGGTTTTAACCAGGTTTCAGGTTAGATGTAGGTGCTGATTGCCATGGCGCTGACATCTATACGAAGCTACTCGACCGTTTCGAGGATAACAGGTCCCCTGCTTTTCGTCGAGAGGGTTAAGGCCGTAGGCTACGGTGAGCTCGTCAAAGTGGTCACTCCTGAAGGGGAGGTGAGGAGGGGGCAGGTTCTAGAGGTGGGAGAGGGCTTCGCCGTCATACAGGTTTTCGAGGGAACCGAGGGTTTAGATGTCGATAAGACCGTGGTCGAGTTCACCGGAGAAGTCTTACGTATGCCTGTTTCCAGCGACCTCCTCGGCCGGATATTTAACGGTAGAGGGGAGCCTATCGACGGTGGTCCACCTATAACGCCACAAGACTACTGGGATATACACGGCGCCCCTATAAACCCCGCCGCCAGGGAGCATCCTAGAGAGTTCATACAAACGGGGATCTCTGTTATAGATGGTCTCTACTCGCTCGTCAGGGGACAGAAGCTTCCGATATTCTCAGGACCTGGTCTGCCGCATAATATGCTGGCGGCTCAGATAGCTAGGCAGGCTAAGGCGCCGGGTAAAGAGGAAGAGACCGTGGTCGTCTTCGCGGCGATGGGTGTGACGGCGGACGAGGCTAGGTTTTTCATGAGAGATTTCGAGGAGAGGGGGGCGTTGGATCACCTAACCATGTTCGTCAACCTGGCGAACGACCCGGCTATCGAGAGACTTATAACGCCTAGGCTTGCCTTGACCTGTGCGGAGTATTTTGCCTTTCATGAGGGCTACAACGTTCTGACTATACTGACCGATATGACCAACTACGCCGAGGCTTTGAGGGAGATAAGCGCCGCTAGAGGTGAGGTTCCGGGTAGAAGGGGGTATCCAGGCTACCTCTACACAGACCTAGCGACGATGTATGAAAGATGTGGCAGGGTCAGGGGTCGTAGAGGAAGCCACACGGTCTTCCCGATACTGACCATGCCTAACGACGATATCACACACCCGATAGCGGACCTATCGGCCTACATAACCGAGGGGCAGCTTATATTGAGCAGGGCTATGCATAGGAAGGGCATATATCCGCCTATGGATGTACTGCCGTCGCTTTCGAGACTTATGCGTAGCGGTATAGGGGAAGGTCGTACAAGGTTCGACCATAGAGAAGTTTCAGACTGCTGCTACTACGCTTATGCAGAGGGCTGCGCTCTGAGAGAGCTCGTAGCGGTCATAGGTGAGGAGGGATTAACCGCTAGGGATAGGCTATACCTTAAGTTCGCGGACGAGTTCGAGAGGAGGTTTGTGAACCAGGGACCATATGAGGAGAGGGATATAGAGACGACGTTGAACCTCATGTGGAACGTCTTATCGATATTGCCGGAGGGTGAGCTAAAGAGAGCTGACCCCGATACCATCGAATGGGCTAAAGAGAAAGGGATATACAAACCTGGAGGATACGCGTAGTTGGGGGTTAACGGATAAGCAAGGCGGAATATGGGTTATAACTTAAATATTCTACCCGGTGTTTATCTCTATGCCCTCATAGGGTGAGAGTTTTGCTGACGGCAGCCGCCATGGTTAAAGTCAGGATTTACGTTCACATGGACCGGTTAGATGCTGTTCTCCACGGCTTAGGCTCGGCGGAACTTCTACATTTGACCGCTGTTTCAGGGATCGATAAATATAAGCCGTCGGTTAAGCCGATGGATTCTGATGCCATTAAACGCATCTCAGAGCTTGAAACGAGAATTAAAAAGCTGGCATCTGCTAAAGAGGTGGAACTCACACTCTCTGCCACGGCTGAATACATTCATATAGAGAAGCTAGAGGAGGAGCTGTCAAAGGTCGAAGACTTGGATGGGAAACGTCTCTCTGAGATATACGGGGCTTTGAACGTGTTAAGGAGGATCGAGGAGGCTAAGAGATGGATGGTCAGGACCGAGAGGGTGGCTTTGATGGAGGGCTGGGTTCCTAAGAAGCGGTTGGATGAGCTTAGGGAGACCGTTGAGGAATCCAGCGGAGGCTTAGGCTTTGTAGAGACGGTTGAAAACAGTGGACGTAGCGAGAAAGAGGATAAACCTCCGACGTTGTTGAGCAATCCAGGTTTCATGAAGGCCTTCGAAAAACTCACTTTAGCGTTTGGGGTTCCAGACTATCATGAGATAGACCCGACGCCTATAATGGCCTTTAGCTTTCCCATAATATTCGGGCTGATGTTCGGAGACCTTGGACACGGGATCCTACTGGTGATTTTCGGGCTACTGTTTAAGCTTCTAAAAAGGCGGGTTAAAACCGCCGAGGGGAGCATGGTTAATATGGTTCTCGAAGCATCCACCCTTATGATCCTTTGCGGAATTTCTGCAACCTTCTTCGGATACCTCTACGGTGAACTTTTCGGAAGCGAGGAGTGGTTCCACGAACTCACGGGGTTGGAGGAGCCGCCCTGGTTCCCACCCTTCGAGGAGCCGATGACCATGCTTAAGTACTCGATCTACGTGGCGGTTGCCCAGATATCCCTAGGCCTTATAATCGATATTATAAATAAGGTTAGGGTTAAAGAGTATGTCGACGCTATAGTGGGGCCTGGCTTATGGCTTTGGCTATATCTAAGCGGTGCATACCTAGTCGTCAGGCACGGTATGAAGGTTTTCAGCTTGATATTTGACTTCACGGTTATAGGTCCATACGTGGTACTGCCGTTCGCCGCTATGATGTTGGGCCGCATAGCACGTCATAGGGTCGAGGGGTTTACGGAGGCTTTGGACTCCCTACTATCCTCGTTTTCGAACAGCATATCCTACAGCCGAATCTTAGCTCTTAAGATGATACATACCGCCTTCAGCCGTATGTTAATACCTACGAGCTTGATTATGATGCCTCTATTCTTGTTCGGAACGCTGGCTCTGATAATGATATTGGAACTGTTGATAACCTTTCTACACACCCTGCGTCTACACTGGATAGAATGGTTCACCAAGTTCTACAGAGGCTCGGGGGTGATGTTTCAACCCTTCAGCTTAGGTGTCATTCATGGATGACAGATTCAGGAACCTTCTGAAGTTTCTAGTGATCGGGTTGGAGCTGCCGTTGATGGTTATACTCTTCATGCTTATGTTTAAATACATCTTCCAACAGGCAGGTGAGCCGCTTACCAGCATCGCAGCCTTAGCCGGGGCGCTTGTCGGGTTGGCTTTAGGCTCGCTTTTTCTATGGTGGTATGCCATCTACCTCTATAGAAGCGCTAGAAAGGCTAAGTAAAGCTTAAAACTGATCAAGCTGTTTACTCACATTCATGAAGCCCAACAAGACAATTGTGGGTATAATACTGACCTTGGTCGTTTTGATGATCCTAACGGCAGGCTCGATAGTGGTCCTAGCACAGATGCTTAATAGTCCTGAAGAAGTTACTGCGACAACGGGAGAGGAGAAGGGGCTTTACATGATAGGGGCAGGCATAGCAGCTGGTCTAGCCTTGCTGAGCGCAGGCTATAGTTTAGGTATGACCTGTGTAGCCGCCATCAGCGCGATCACGGAGAAGCCTGAACTATTCGGTATGACATTCGCCTACGTCGTGTTCGTGGAGGCTATAGGGATCTATGGACTGGTCATAGCGTTCATGGTTATAGGGAAGCTATAAAGCCGGTGAAGCTACGGCAGGATGAATAGGCTGTTTGAATTTTTCACCCTCCTCAACCTTCTCGATTCTCATGCTGGAAAACCTTTTAACAACTTCGCTCTATAGTTAGCCTGATGGCTCATGAGCTTCCTTGAGGCTATTCTGAAGACCGAAGAGGAGGCTAGGAACGTCCTCCGTAAGGCTGAGGAGGAGGCTGAGCGTATAGTAAGAGAGGCGGAGAGAAAAGCCGAAGAAGTCTACAGAGAAGTCTATAGAAAAACCTATGAGTCGGTAGAAGAGGAGGCTAAAGCCCTCGTTCAGAAAGCCGAAGAAGAGAGTAAGACAGAGGCGGAGGAAATGGTTAAAAATGCCAGAGAAGAGGCTGAGAAGCTGCTTAAGAACTCCAAATCCATTATGGACGAGGTCGTAGACGAGCTACTGCAGAGGCTTCTAAGGCTTCTGGAGGGAGAGAGATGAGTGAAAAGATTCTGGTGGCTATAAAAACCGAAGCCGAGGAAAAGGCTAGGAAGATCTTGGAAGATGCTAGAATGAGGGCTGAGAAGATCCTTGAGAAGGCTGAGAAAGAGGGTAGAGAGAAGGCGCTGAGAGACTTCGAGGAGGCTAGGGTAAAATTTGAAGAGGAGGCTAAGACCGTGAGAGCTAGGATGCTAAGCGACGCGAGGATAAAGGCGAACTCCATCGTACTCGAGGCGAAGAACAGGATCCTCGACGAGGTTTTTAAAGCACTCATAGAGAGGCTTCGTAGATGGGCTGACGAGAACAGAGACGAATATGTCAGGCTTATCGAGACGCTGATACTGAGGTCGTCTATAGAGGTCGGAGGAGGAGAATTAGAGGTGCTTCTATCTAGAAACGACTTGAACATCAGCCTCGACTTGGAAACGCTATCCAAGAGGGTTGCAGAAAAAACCGGTGTCGAAACAAGGTTAAAGCTTAGCGATGAGAGAATCGACGCGTCTGGAGGGGTCGTAGTTAGGTCGATAGACAAGAGGGTTGTGAGCACCAACACGTTTGAGGCGATCGTCGAAAACATGCGGGGAGAGCTTACGAGGGTTATCTTAGATAGGCTCTTCGGGGGATGAAGGTTGGGTAAGATCGTCGCGGTTGCATCCCTAGACTTAGCCACAGGGTTTAGACTAGCGGGAGTAGATGAATGCTTCGAGGTAAAAGACCTAGAAGAGGCTGAAAAAGTATTCGAGAAACTTGCCGAGAGAACAGATATAACGGTTTTGATAGTTCCTCAGAGCCTTTCCAGAAAACTTAGAGATATGGCTGAACGATTGTGGGGTAAGAGCCTATACCCGAGGATAGTCGAGATACCCGATAAAAGGCTTAAGGAGCCCTTCGAATACAGGTCTTTAGCCGAGATCCTCAGAAGCGCCTTGGGGATCGACATATTCAAGACCTAGGAGGCAGCTGGATTGTCTGTCAGAGTCACAAGGATGGAACTTATGAGACTTAAGAGACTCAGCGAGCTTGCTGCTAAGGCTAAATCCCTCTTGGAGGAGAAAAGGTCGGTCCTGGTTATGGAGCTTCTATCCTATGCCTCTGAAGCTAGGAAGCTTCAGGAAAAAGCGATAGAGGTTCTGAATGAAGCGTATGAGGAGCTTAGGATCGCTCAGCTCAGAATGGGGTTAACCACGTTATGGATAAACTCCATGGGCGTTGAAGGAGGATTCAGCGTTTCCGAGAGCTTGAGAATCGTCATGGGAGTCGAAGTACCCGTCATTAAGGTCGATGAAAAACCCGGGGTTTCCAAGACCCCGCCCTACAGCCTCTACACAACTTCTTCTAAGCTGGATAGCGCCTCGGAGAAATTTAAGGAAGCCGTTAAGCTCCTCGTCAGACTTGCAGAGGTCGAAGCGGTCATAACGAGCTTGTCGAGGGAGCTTAGCCGTATAAAGCGGAGGGTTAATGCCTTAGACAAGGTGATAATCCCGAGGATAAAAGCCGATATAGCGTTCATAGAGTTTAGGCTTGAAGAGACCGAGAGGGAGGACCTGTTTAGGATAAGGAGGATAGCTCAGCGTTCGAGCGGATAGAGCTAGCCGCCTCTCTTAAAAGCCTTCTCGATTCTTCTAGAGTAGACGTATATGTAGTACCACATAAGCACAGTGCCGAGTATCGCACCTAAAGCGGCGCCTTCGACCTCCATGTCGAACTGTTTACCTATGAAATAGCCGACTATAGCCATGAACAGTATCTCTAAGCCGAGAGACGTGAACTTGAAGAAACCCCAATACCTCTCCCTGTCAGACAAGCATACACCCTAGATGAGTGGATGGAGCCAAGTTTTTAAATATTTACCCTCTGAATATGCTGAGTGTAGCAGCCATGAGCGCTTCAGAGTACGGTGAAATCTTAGTATTGACTAGAGCCCTCAAATCCTATCTGCTGAAGCCCAGAGATTACAGTAGACTGCTCGAGGGAGGGCTGGAAGACTTCCTAGCGGTACTTAGGGAAACAGTCTACGGTAAGTTGGTTGAAGACCTAACGGCCGACGAAAGGTCTGTTATGAAACTCGAGACCAGGTTGAAGTCCGACTATTATCAAGTTCTTAGGAGAATACTCGATAGGGTCCCGAAGAAGGCTTTGAGCTTCTATACGGTTCTCGAATCCGCCACGGTGGTAGATTTACTGAAACCCCTTTTGATCGCGTCGTCTATAGGGTACACGTCCCCTACGCTAGCCGATTATTCGAGTGAGATTTCAAAAGTACTACCAAAGGCTTTGAACGGTGATTTGAAGGGTCTAATATCCATGATACGGGACGAAGGACTTAGGATAGATATCGAGAAAAGTATACGGTCTAAGCTCTACGGTCTTATGGACGTCTTCGCGTTCAGGAGACTTTGGACAGCTACCGACAGCTTGGAGGAGAACGATAAAAAAGCGGTCAGAAGGCTATTAGGTGTTAAACTAGACCTGCTAACGATCAGAGCTGTCCTGAGGGCTAAGAGAATGAAGATGGACTATGAAGCTGCTAGAGAGGCTGTAACGTTGGTGGGGTATAAAATTCGACCAGAAACCTTTGAGGAAGCCCTTAAAGCAGAGACGGTCGAAGAAGCTATCGAGGTGTTCAGAAACGCAGGATGCTACCCCGATGCGGTAGACGTAGCGTCTAGGTCTCTAGACGAGTTAGACCTCCTCATAAGGAAGAAAATGGTCGAAGCCTGTAGAGGAGTATTCTCCGGATACCCCTTCAACGCAGCGATCCCCCTAGCCTATCTTGAGCTTAAACAGAACGAGGTGGCGAACCTCATAACCATCGCTAACGGCAAACTCGAAGAACTATCGAGAGCCGTTATAGAAAAAAACCTTATCCTATACTGACCGCGCTAGGAGAGAAAAGGCCTTCATAACAACCCCAGGATAGACCCCTAGAACCACCGCGAACACCGCTAAGAGGAACGCCGGAGCCAGTAGCATCACCGAGGCTTCGTGAGCGGTCTTCGCAAGCTCGTTCTCCTCACCATAGAATATCCTTTTAACGGTCCACAAGCCGTATCCCGCCGTGAGGATAGACAATACGACCGCTAAACCCGTTATCGAGAGCCTAGTTACATCTAAAGCCAGACCGCTTGAAGCCGTATATACGGAGCCTAGGAATATGTAGAGCTCGCTCCAGAAACCAAGTATCGGCGGTGCACCTGCGAGTCCTAAGAAACTTATCAAAGCCGCCGTAGCCGTGTAGGGCATCCTAGCGGCCAAGCCCCTAAGCATGTTTATATCTCTGGTCTTAAACTCGTGCATAAATATCCCGGAGATCATGAATAGGGAAGCCTTACACAGGCCGTGACTGACGTACAGCAGTATGGCCCCCAGGACTCCTATAGGCGAGGCGCTTGCTATACCGAACAGCATATAACCCATCTGGCTTATACTAGAGTATGCTAGAAGCCTCTTTAAGTCGCTTTGAGCATAAGCCATGAAGCCTCCGTAGGCCATCGTTATCAAAGCGAGGACCCCTAGTGTCATCATGAACACTTTTAGATGCAATACCATCGGGAAGCACGTATACAACACCCTCATCGCACCGTATCCACCGATACCTATCATCGCCGGCGATAACAGAGCGCTTATAGGCGTCGGAGCCTCTGCGTGGGCATCGGGAAGCCATGTATGTAGCGGAAATATAGCCATCTTAACGAAGAACCCTATCAGAAAAGCCGAGACTATAGCCGACAGCAAACCAGGGTCCAGAGCCCCTACGCCGGCGGCCACCTTAAACATGTCGAACGTGCCAGATAGAGCCCTTGTAGCGGCTATCCCTGCCAGTATAGATAACGCACCGGCCTCGGTGAAGATGAAGTACTTAAACGCGACTTTAACCCGGTCTCCAGTACCCCAGACGGCTACGAGAGCCCATGATGGAAGAAGCATGAGTTCGAAGAACAGGAAGAAGAACGCTAGGTTAGACGATAGAACCGTACCTATCATACCGGCCTCGTACAGCAAGTATAGTGTGAAGTATGCCCCTAGGTTGCTTTCACCCTTCATGTAGCCGATGGAGTATACCGCTATCACAGTCGACAGTATCGCTATGGTTAACGCTATAGAAGCGTTTAAACCATCCGCGACAAGCGTGAAAGCCCCTATTAGATGCGACGACATGTATCGTTCGACCATAACCTCACCCGAGTATACCTTCAGAAAAGCCGTCGAAAGCAGTAGCGTAGAATACAGCGATGCTAAGAACGCGACCCAACCCGTCTTCTCCCTCATACTCCTGCCTACTACGAGGGTAACGGCCGAGGCTAGTATAGGAGCCATTATAGATTGTAGTAGGATACTCATCACAGCAACACCCCCGTAAGCATGCTCGTCAACAGTAGGAGGAACACCACCAGCATCCCTAACACTATACCTAAGACGTTATAACTCAGTATACCTGTGTGAGTCCGCCTAAACCGTTCAGAGAGGTCTAAAACACCGGAGGCGACGAAATAGTTGAACCCATCTATAATAGGTTTCTCGACGTTGTGGAAGACCCACCTGAACACGGCTACAGGCAACCATACAAACAGGAAGTAGTATACACGGTTGATATACCACCTCTTGAATATGAATCCCCTAAGAGCGGATAGCCATCCTTTTTCGGTGATCTTCTCAGGAGGCGGTGACCTTCGCACATAGACTTTAAAAGCAACGTAGCTTCCGACCACCAGCATAACGAGCGTAGACACAAGCGTAGCAAACATCGCGGTCGTCTCAGGAACAGCGTCGACAAAAGTATGGGTGAATTTTAAAGAGTGGCCGAGATATCTATGGAACAGCTCCTCGACGGCATCTTTCACCATAAAGCCGCCTACGCCTAAGCCCACAGTTATCGCAGCCAATATAGCGTAAGGAGCCAGCATTACAATCGGGGCTTCATGAGGCTTAGACTTACTTTTACTCTCACCCATGAAGACTATGCCCAACATCCTGACCGTGTAGAAGCAGGTAAGCCCAGCCGTAACCACGCCTATAGCGAACAAGATAGGCTCACCGGCTATCAAAGTAGCCTCGAGTATCATATCCTTACTCCAGAAGCCGCTGAATACCACCGGCACACCCATAAGCGAAAACGCCGCTAGACTCATGAAGATAAACGTCTTCGGCATATACTTTCTGAGACCACCCATATGGTAAAGGAACCTCGAGTGCACCGCATGGATTATCGCACCGGCGGCTAGGAAGAGAGACGCCTTAAAGAGGGCGTGGCTTATAAGGTGGAATATGCTTCCCGCATAGCCCACTATGTAATCCATAGTTAAACCGGCTACTCCTAGCCCAAGCATCATATAGCCGAGCTGGCTAACGGTCGAATACGCTAAAACCTTCTTAAGCTCTGTCGACGGTATCGCCTGCGTAGCGGCTACGAACGAGGTTAAAGCACCGACCCAAGCCACAGCGTAGAAGAACCCTACAAGCTGATTCGGCGTCCCTCCGACCCAGGCTACGTGGTAGAATATCGGGAATATCCTAGCGACAAGGTATACCCCAGCCTTAACCATGGTCGCGGCGTGTATAAGCGCGCTCACGGTCGTGGGACCAGCCATCGCATCTGGAAGCCACTCCATCAGAGGTAGTTGGGCAGACTTACCTATGGGGCCACCTAGGAGAAGGAGGCCTGCGACCAGTAGAATAGGTATCGGAGCCGTTTTCACGGCTTCTCCAAGCTCTAAGAAGTTCAGGGTTCCGGTGTACGCGAGCAGTATCAGAGCCCCTAGGAGCATGAGCAGGTCTCCGAACCTCGTGAACATGAAAGCCTTCATACCGCAGTGAGATGGTGGATAAGCTTCGTCTCCCTCTCCTACCCAGCATTTAAGCCAATCCTTCTTAGAATCCCGGTACCAGAATCCTATCAATGCATAGCTACATAGTCCTACGCCTTCCCATCCGAAAAGCATCTGTATCAGGTTGTCCGACAACACGAGTAGAAGCATGTTTCCTATGAAGAAGTTCATGAAGAACCAGTACCGTGTTAAACCCTCTTCGCCATGCATATAGCCCAGCGAATAGACCATTATCAGGAAGCTTATGAAGGCGACGACGTTAGCCATTATTATGCTAAGCGGGTCTAGAAGAACCCCTGCCTTAAGCTCTCTGAGAACCGGCATACCCGGGGCCTCTATCCAGGGAACCTGACTATGCAGAGGCAGGTCTTCAAGATGGTAAAACAGCAGAGGTAGGAGCATCAAGGCCATCACAGCCGTCATCAAGGAAAAGGCAACCGCGGCATAATCCCTAACTTTGGACCCCGCTTTAGCCAACAAGGGGGTTAGCAGAGCCCCGGCTATAGGGGTTATCCAACAGAGCCAGGCGAGGTTTATGTACATTTGAAGACCAGCACCCATCATGGTCAACCACCTCCTATGAGAGCTAAGACAGATCTCTCGACCATCGGGATCACCCATGGGAGTAGCACTGTTAGGAGTATGCATATCGAAGCCAATACTACGACCGGGGCTACCATAGAGATAGGGGCTTCATGGGCTTTCTCAGCCGCAGACCCGGTTGTACCGAGCATAAGCCTCTGCATGAGCCAGAGATAGTATCCAGCTGCGTAGACGCTATTCACGATTATTATAGCCGTCGAGGTTAGAAGAAACGGATCCTGGAGATAGCCCAGCCCACCCCATATTATCAAGAGCTTACTCCAGAAGCCGGCCAGAGGTGGAACCCCGGCGAGGTGGAACAGCCCGATAGAGGACGATACACCGGTCCAAGGCATTTTACGTCCGATACCGCTGATCTTTTCGATATCCCTCGTCTTAGCCTCATGAACTATACAGCCTGAGGAAAGGAAGAGAAGACTCTTACCCACCGCGTGGTTCAATATATGCAGTATAGCCCCGGCAGCCGCCGTGACCGCTAGCCCATAAGACTTACCCGGATAATGATAGAGTAGATACGCGGCTATACCTAAGCCCGACGCTATATAGCCCATGTTTACTATGCTCGAGTAGGCGAGGAACCGTTTAAGATCCCTCTGTTTAAGAACCATAAGGTTTGCAACGGTTATAGTCAGAACACCGAGAACCGTCAGAGCGAATCCGAAGTCGACCACAGGTATCGGATGGGGTTTTACACCTACAACGACGCCTAAAGGTACTACGCTGAATACGGTGAATAGAATACGACCCATAGCGTATACACCGGTTTTTATAACGACACCCGAGAGCATAGCGCTTATAGAGGCAGGAGCCGCGGGATGCGCATCTGGAAGCCATGAATGGAAAGGCACTAAAGCGGCTGTAACGGCGAAACCGCATATTATAAGTCCTATCGCGAAGTAGAGGGATAGCATGGCTGAAGGCTCCAGCCTACTCTGAGCTAACGTGAGTTTAACAGCGATTTCATGCATGTTAACGGTCTTAAAGAATCCATAAATCAAGGATATGCCGTATAACGCTATCAGAGAGCCTAGAGTACTCATAATCAGGTACTTGAAGCCCGCCTCTACAGCCTCCCACCTATATTTTCTGAAAGAAACGAGGGAGTAGGAGCTTATACACATGAGCTCCCAGAACACGTATAGGTTGAAGAGGTCTCCTGAAAACGCCACACCGACCATACCTGCTATGAGAGTGAGAAGCAGACCATAATACTTGTCAAGCCCCGTATCTACTTCCATATAGCGGTAAGAGAATATAGCTACTAGGAGGCCGACGCCGCAGAAGATCATCGCCATATATACGCTGAAAACGTCGACGTAAAACTGAACGCCAAACGGTAGGCCAAAACCTGAGAGAAACGCCTCAAGATGCCCTCCTTCAGGAATCCGCCTATATAGTATGGCGAGCAGGATCAAACATAGCGTCAGCGATATCGTTATGAAAATCTCCTTCAACCGCTTGAACTTAAGCTGGTCTTCAAGTATCTTTATCAAGGGCATGATAGCCGCCGATACTAGAAGAGCCATTATCGGAGACATGATGGGCTGAACAGCCATCTCTACCACCTCAACCTCCTGAGTTTTCTGACATCCGTAGTCCCATAGTGACGGAAAACGTTAACCACGAGTACTAAGGCGACGGCGGCTACGCATGCACCGATCGCCATCGATATCACAGCCATGGACTGAGCTAAGGCGTCGACGCCTGAACGGCCTAACCCCATAACCAGAAAACTCAGGTTTATGGCAGAGGTCAGTATCTCCATTCCGATGACTATCTTAAGAAGCTCCCTCTTAGCGATTATACAGTATAAGCCTATAGCGACCAATAGTACCACGGTGCCCATATAGACGGTTTGAACTTGAGCTATATTCTGCACGATCTAACCCTCCTCTTCCTCCTCGACCACAGGCTCCTCCTCCACACCCGGACCCTCATCTTCCCTCAAAAGGGCTACAACCCCTAAGACGGTCGCTAAGAGTAGGAAGCCCTGAGCCAACACATCTAAACCTCTATAGGTCCATAGGAAAAACGGATATTTCTCAAGAGTAAGCGGTGGTGCGTATTTTATAGATGAAAGCAAGCTCACCATACCTGTTGAGAAGATGACTAACACGATTACTAACAGCGCGATTATAAGAGCCGTAAACGCCTCGAACGCTCTTGTTTCCCGGATACTCATCGTTTCGCCCTCCTCATGGTATGTAACGCCGTCACGAAGAGGACGGCTATAGCTCCGGCGTATATGGCAAGCTGGAAAACAGAAACGTATGGAGCCCCGAGTATGTAAAAGGCTATGCTTAGAAAGACGCTCATGAGTATGAAACCTATCAACGCTCTCAAGATATCTTTAGCCTCAGTCGCTATCAACGCGGCTATGATAACCGCCGCCACTACAAGTATGTGAATCACCATGGGTTCTATGATAGGCTCCATGGTTAGACCACCACCCTTACGAGTAGGAACTGCAGCACAGACAGCGGCACCACATATTTCCATAGAAAACTTACGGCTTCATCTATCCTAAGCCTTGCGAAGAGGGATTTCAACATCGACAACAGAAATAACACTATGAACGATTTAACCAGGAAGTATATCGGATGGAGCAACCATTCCAGACCGGGGATAACAGGACCTAGAGGCCCTCCTAGAAATAGCGTAGCAGCCAAACCTGAGAGATAAAAAAGCTCTACGTCTTCTGTTAAACGTAGTAGCGCTAACTTACGGCCTGAGAACTCGGTTAACCATCCTGCCACGATCTCGGTTTCGGCTTCGGGTATGTCAAACGGGATCCGTTCAAGCTCAGCTTGAGCCGCTAAGATAAATATAACAAAGCCTAGTATGTTTGGTCCCATGATCAGCCACCTAGTCTTCTGCGCCACCACAGCTCCCGCTATGCTCAAAGAGCCGGTAGAGACCGCCACACCCGCTATCGAAAGCATGAGGGGGATCTCATAGCTTAAAAGCTGTAGCATAGTCCTCTCGGCGCCAACTATCGAGAAACGGCTGGGTGACGAAAGACCCGCGTAGAAGATCGTTATGGATAGTATGGTCATCAAAGTTATGGCGACTATTAAATCACCTTCAAATGATATAAGACCCCGGACACCTGTTATGGGTAAGAATAGGCCACATGTTAACGCTATCGCAAGCGCGAAAACAGGTACGCTTCGGAATAAGGGTTTATCGGCGCCTTCAGGCGTTATATCTTCTTTAGACAATAATTTTATAAAATCTGCTAGAGGCTGGAGTATTCCTGAAGGACCTGTTACCCATGGACCGACCCTGTTCTGGAACCTAGCATACAGTTTGCGGTCGATCCACTCGTAGAAGAGGGCTACAAATATCAAGAAGATGAAGCCGGGGAATAGGAGAAGACTCAACAAGTAGAGGAGCCACATAGACGTTCACCTCGTTAAGAGCATAGTCGCCGTTCAGTAGAGCTATGTAGGTGAGGTTCTTCGACGCGATAAATGTTTCTTCTAACCACAGCATATACGTCGGTTCTTAGCATGGCTCATCATCTCCTGATCAGAGTAACTAGAGCGATCAGTAACAACATGCCATATATGAGGATAAGCTCCCTCAAGGGACTTACCAGGGGGGTACCCATGCTGAGTATGAACAGGAAGGAAACTACATCGACCACTACGAAAGCCATGGCGAATTTATAGAGCCAGATCGTCATCGGGACACGCTCAGGGGGGACTTCCTGCCCACAGGCATAGGGTTGGTATTTCGCCTTGCTGGAGGATTTAGACTTAGGAGCTATCGACCCTCCTATGGCGTATAGGATAACCGCTATCACGAGCGACGCTACAAACGCTATCACCGGCGCCCCCAGCAATCCCTCGATGGACATATCCATATAGAGGAAAACCGGTTGTTCATTTAAAATTTTCCCCTCTCGTTAAATTTTTCTAACCGTGGCTATCAATTTAGTCTATGGTGTTTCACAGTGGCGGGTAAAGGGCTCAAAGTGTTCGGACATCTACTTAGAGACGTTGTGAAGCCAGACCTCTGTACGTTCTGCGGGGCCTGTGTAACCGTCTGCCCGGTCCGGGTTATCGATGTAAAGAACGACCGCCCCGTTTTAACCGGTAGATGCATTTTATGCCAGTTATGTTACAATCAATGTCCTAAGACAGAGCCAAGCATCGACGAGCTTGAGAAGGTCTTCTTCGGCCTAGAGAATTCCGGGGGAACTCCTATAGGATCTTACAAAGCGGTTTATACCGCGGAGGCTACAGACGAGAAAATCCGGTCAAGAGCCGCGTCCGGAGGCGTCGTAACGGCTTTACTGAAGTTTCTCCTAGAGGAGGGTATGGTGGATTGTGCTACGGTTGCCGTAGCCGACGTCGAGACCGGGTGGAAGCCTCGGCCTGAAGTCGTGTTTACAGCGGACGAAGTCTTGAAAGCCGCGGGTTCTAAGTATACCTATTGCCCGATGCTCTTGGCTTTAGGATCTGCGTACTTTGAATATGCGCGTGATAGAGTGGCATTCGTAGGAACACCGTGCCAAGTGACAGCTGTTAGGAAGATGCAGCTGGCGGATATGGGATACCGTAAACTGGGGTTAGCCGCTAAGTATGTGATCGGGTTATTCTGTATGGAGAATTTCGACTACAGTCTCATAACGGAATTCCTGCCTAGCAAAGGTGTCGACTTAAAGAGCGTATCTAAATTCGATATTTCAGGAGGTGCGTTTAAGGTCTACGGTAGCGACGGGAAAGAGCTTCTGTCGGTTAAGGTAAAGGAGCTTGAAAAATATTCGAGAAAGGGATGTATGGTATGCCCAGACTTGACAGCCGAGCTAGCGGATATATCGGTTGGAAACATAGGCTCTTCGAAGGGCATGTCTACGGTGATCGTGAGAACAAGTAAAGGCGAAGAACTATTCAACAAAGCTGTCGAAAAAGGAATTTTAAGAGCCGAGAAGATAAGCGATAAGGGTCTTAAACTTCTCCTGAGAATCGCGGAACGTAAACGTAAGAGAGGGTTAAAAATGAAAAGTGTTTAAATGGAAAGGTTTAATACTTCCATGAAACACTGTTTTTATGATTATTATGCCTGAGCAGAGATTTAGAATATCCCCGACCGCCAGGGGCGCTATATTTAAAGTCAAACGCTGGTTCTACGGTACGTTTTACAATAAGAAGATACCGGAAGATGTCAGGGAGAAGAACAAGGAGACTTGGGTTAGGTTTGCGAACAGGCTTGTGGAGGAGGCCAGTAAACGTGGTATAAGCGACCAGCCCGCTAGGATCACCGTAACCTACGACATCGGCTCCCGAGGGGAGTTCAAACCGATATCCGCAACCATAGAGGTTCTTGAAGTTAAAACCAAAGATAAGTTCACTATATATTCAGACGACGCCTTAGAAAACCTCAAGTCTAAACTTGAAAACCTCAAGAAGAGAGCTGAAGAACTGGGTGTTGACATAGACGAACTCTTGAAGACCGAAGAATAGAAAAACGTCCTCGTGTTTAAAGGAGGCTTAGGAGTAGTAAAACGGCTATATTTATGGAAAGCCTTAAGAGTAACCGGGTTCCTCATCTCCTATGAGAGTTGGGGTCTAGTAGGAAGTATGAGATCCATCCTATGAACGTTAAGGATGCGTTGAAGGGGCTTCTCGACCTTTCCAGCCTCATGCTCGACCTAGCCTATGCGTCAGTTATACACGATAACAGTGAGCTGGCTAAGCAGGTCGTGGACCTTGAGGCCAGTATAAACGAGCTTAGAGACGCTGTATTGGTTCATATGAGTGTGGCCGTTAGAAGCATGTCCGACGCGGAGAGGAGTCTGTCGGTCTTCAGAGCCGCCGATATAGCGAGTATGATGGCTTACGAGGCCGTCGAAGTGGCTCGTATGGTTCTGAGAGGGTTAAGGCTGCATCCGAAGCTTAGAGAGGGGCTTATGGAGGCTGAAGAGAGCGTCGACATAATTAAGGTTCGCGATGGAAGCGTATTCGAGGGATTGACGATCGAAGAGGCGCTTATGATAAGCGGTGTGGGATTCAACGTCATAGCTATCAAAAGCGGCGATAGATGGATCATAAACCCCGATGAAAGCCGTAGAATCATGCGAGACGAGATTTTGGTAGTCAGGGGAACTAGGGAGGCTTTGGAGCGTTTAAGAACGCTTGTGGAAGGTGACTTAGGATGAGCTTATTCGAAAAAGTCAGTAGTTTGCTGAGAGAGATCAAGGATAAGAGCGACGTGGCCGCGTATTTGGCCTATTCAAGCCTCCTATATGAATCGAAGCCTATAGCCAGGGGGGTACTGCGGCTCGAGGAGGAGGTCGACGAGCTGAGATTGAGGCTTCAGAAGATACTTGTAGAGGAGGGTGAAGAGCTTGGGACGGAATCTGCGATGGCTGTGATGCTTCTGACGGAGGCTATGGAGAGGATCACAGACTTAGCCAGGGATTTAGCGTTAAACGTCTTGAAAGGCGGTGAGGCTCATCCGGTCTTAGACTTAGCCGAGGAGGAAAGCGAAGAACAGGTTCTACTAGTCAGGGTAACGGAGGATTCTATATTCTCAGGTAGGCGCATAGGGGAGCTAGCGTTTGACGATAGAATCGGTGTCAGAGCCATAGCGGTGAAGCATAGAGGCGTTTGGATATACGATCCAGATGAAGAGCTTCGCCTCGAAAACGGAGACCTTCTATTGCTTTCAGGATATAAGGCGGGGATAGAGGTTTTAGAGGAGGCTGAGGAGGAGGTCGAAGAGGTCGAGGAGGTCTAGCCTAGAGCACCATGAGTAGAGTCGCCATTATGACGGTTGTCAGAGAGTCGCTCAGCGTCGTCTCCAGCGGTATCACAAAGTTATCCGGGTTTAAACCTCGCTTAAAAGTCTCTAGAGCAAGCATCCGTGAAACCGTTAGGATAACAGGGGAAGACAGAAGGAAACATAACAAGACAACAGCCGTTCCTTTAGGTCCTCCTGTCAAGACTATGAATCCATAAACCAAGTAGTAGATTAGGCAGGATAGCCACATCTGAACCGCTTCGAACAGTTCCAGAGGGCTTGGACTCAGTTTAGCTTCTGTAGAGCCTTCGGCGAGCCTAGTCGTTAAAACCGAGCCTATAGAAGAGCCAAAGTCTCCAAGAGTATCTATGAGCGCGGGGTAGACGACTACGACACCTGGGTAATCGGCTAATTTAGCCCTAACCTCGGATAGAGCTAAGCCGGAGAATAGCCCCAAGCTCACCGAGAGAAATAAGGTTGCCGAAGCCTCCCTCACGGATGTACGGAACTCTTCCTCCCCGAAATAGCGTCTTGCTAGAAGAAGAGTAGCTATAGAGTACATCGCCGCTACAGCTGTGAGTATGAGGCTTCCCGAGGACTCCATAAAAAGCAATTTTAACGCTAGAATGTACATAAGCGTGGTCACGATGTCGGATACCGTGGACATCACAGGATATACGAGAACGTCCGGGTCTAAGTTACGCTTGAAGGATATAAATCCTAGGAAACATGTGAGAGGCATCGTTATGGTTATCGATAACGCCTGAGTAGCTAAGGCTGTTGAGACTATCGCATATGAAAAAGTTCCAGCCCCTTCTAAGACTATCTGAGCCACCGCGACCGTAAGACCGGAGACGAGGGCGAGTAGCAGTGTCAGAAAATGCATAGCCGAAAAGACTAGTTTGAAGTAGTGGGTACTTTCTCGAAGCCTCGGCTCTATGAGACCTAGATGTAAACCCGTTGACAGTCTTCCTGAAAAAATTCCCCCGATGTTGCCTCTTAAAGAGAGAGCAAGGGGATATAGCATTATAGTCCATGGGGCTTTAAGAACGGTCGGAAGCTGGGAAGCCACTATAAGCCCCGCCGCCAACCCTCCTAAATCCATCGAAAACGCAAGGAGAGCCTCTTTAAACCTCCTAAAACCCTCCTCCTCGACCAATAATGAAAGTTCCTCTACTAGACGAGTCAAACGGGTTAAAAGATCGCTGTACTTCGACTCCCCATGCTCCAGACGCCTCTAACCCTTAGATACCATCTCCACTTTTAAGAGTTTTCAGGTAAACCGATACAAAAGACTCAAAAATTACATTATAAAACAGTATTCTATATTTTACGCTGCTAAAAGAGCCGCCTAGGGGTCTTCGATCAAAGTATCTGTCGTCCTCTCTTGAGGGAGCATTTCGTAAAAAAGGATGAGCTATGCGCTAAGTTTCTACCCAATACCTCTGTTTCCAGGAAACTGTTATTAAATGTTGGAGGCATACATGTTCAGATCGATGATCGACCTATTGGAGAAAACCGTGGATAGAGGGCTTCTGCTGGGGGCTGACTACGTCGATGTCAGATCGGAATCGTATGAGGGATTTGCCGTCAGAATACGTAAAGGCGTTTTAGACACCGCGGCTACTTCCATGACGGAGGGTGTGGGGGTTAGGGTTTTAGCAGACGGTTCATGGGGTTTCAGCTTTACCGAGAAGATAAGCCGAGACAGTTTATACCGGGCTGTGGAGAACGCGGTGAAGATGGCTAAGGCTTCAGCCCCGGCTAGGGCTAAACCCGTCAAACTCGCAGATGTCAAAACGGTGAGAGACAGGTGCACCGCGGATGTTAAGGAAAAACCCGCAGACGTATCGGTTGAGGAGAAGATCGAACTCGCGTTCGAGGTGGACAGGTTTCTTAGAGCCTACAACGGGGTTAGAGAGGATACCGTGCATTACGGGGACAGCATTTTTAGAAAAATTTTTGTCAGTAGCGAAGGTAGCGAGATCACGATAGAGGGATGTAGGGTTTCCCTCGCGATATATGCTGTAGGAGGTAGCCCTACCTCTCCGTCGTCGGCGCATGAACTCCTAGGCGGTGTAGGAGGGTATGAACTCGTTAGAGGGGATGTTTCCCTTAAAGCAGCCGAGACGGTAGCTGAACGCGTTCTAAGACTCTCAGAGGCAGGTATTCCTAGAGGAGGAGTTCACACGGTCGTACTCGATAACGAGCTTTTAGGGCTGATAGTCCACGAGGCTTTCGGGCATACGGCTGAGGCGGATATGGTTATATCTGGCTCTATTTTGACGGGGAAACTGGGTGAAACCGTAGCTTCTGAGCTTGTAACGATCGTAGACGACCCTGGACCTATCCATGCTAATGGCTGGACACCCTACGACGACGAGGGGGTTAAAGCCCGTAAAGTAGTAATAGTCGACAAGGGAGTTTTGATGGAGTATATGCATAACAGAGAAACCGCGGCGCTTATGAACGCCGAGCCTGCTGGAAACGCTAGAGCCCAAAGCTACGGTTTTCCACCGTTGATACGTATGAGAAACACCTACATGGAGCCTGGAGACTGGAAACCTGAGGAGATCATAGAGGATACCAAGGAGGGCTTCTACCTTAAAGGCGGCGTCGGGGGACAGGCGGATTCCAACGGAGAGTTCATGTTTAGCGTTCAAGAGGCTTGGCGTATAGAGGACGGAGAGCTTAAGGAACCTTACAGAGGCGTAACGGTCTCAGGAAACGCCGTGGATGTCTTGAAGAGCATAGACGCGGTGGGTAGGGATCTAAAGATCTCGTCACCTGGTACATGTGGTAAGGGGCAGCTGGTTCCGGTAGACGGTGGAGGACCACATATAAGATGTAGGTTGATTGTGGGGGGTATGAGATGAGCTTGAGCGAGTTTGCGGTTAAGTATGCGTTGAAGCTTGGAGCCTCAGAGGTGCATAGCGTAGAGTCGGAGGGAGAGGTGATCAGGGTCGAGGTTGAGAGGGATACCATTTCTAATGTATCGTATGGGAGAAGCTCTTCGCTGGGTTTAGCCGTTATAGTAGATAACCGTATAGGGTTTGCATCTTTGAAAAACCCGACCAGGGAGTCGATCAAACTTCTAGCCGAGAGAGGCTATAGACTCGCTAAATCTCTTAAACCAAACCCATATTGGAGGGGGCTTCCAGAACCTAAGCCCTATCCCCACGTCGAGGGGTTGTATGACTGGAGGATCCCAAAACTGAGCGTCGACGAGGCGGTGGAGCTTATGAGGACCGCGATATCCATCGTTAAAGACAG
>Ga0190363_1000586_pt1 | contig 21727 bp, 23 predicted proteins | sample 48721867_MG_FD_161272 | JGI IMG/M metagenome (GOLD analysis project Ga0190363, IMG submission 161272) | Hydrothermal vent microbial mat bacterial communities from Southern Trench, Guaymas Basin, Mexico - 4872-18-6-7_MG | ecosystem: Environmental > Aquatic > Marine > Hydrothermal vents >... | reverse complement strand
TGATAGAAGAAAAAAGAAAAAAGTTGTCTTCGCTGCCGTGGGGGAATAAGCGTAGAGAGGTTATTGAGAATGAGATAGAAAGGGAAAAAATGACTATAGAAAGGTTGAAAAGTAGTAAGTCAGAAAACACACTTTTTATATTTAAAAGTATAGAGGAGGCTCTTCCTGAAGGAATGTGGTTAGAAAGTTTAAAGATTGATTTTGAAAGAAAAAAGGGATCTATAAGCGGATATGTATACTTAGGTAATTCTTATGAAGAGAAGAAAGCAATAGAAAAATTTGTAAGAAGATTGAATAGAAATAAAAAAATGAGGTTTTTTTCCTTTTTGATAAATACAACTGTTAAGAAGAGAGAAGTAATTGAGAAATTTCCTGTTACCTATTTTAAGATCACCTTGGGCAGAAAAGATGAAGGATAGAGAAATCTATATTTTAATGGCTATAGCTTTTTTGTTCTTTATGGGGAGCATATTTGTTTTTTCCCGCTATCAAGAAAGATTGAAAGTAGAAGAGGAAAAGCTAAAAAAGATTGAGGAGAGAATAAAAGTAATTAAGCGGTTTCAGAAGGTAGATAGGGAATGGCAGAGATATGCAGAGGAGTTTTTATTTTCTGATATTTCCTCTCTTAGAGAAAAGATAGAGGAGCTTGCAAAAGATATAAGAATAGAAAATTGGCGTATTTTATCTTCTCAAAAGAAGAATCTTATTTTTCAACATAGAGGGAAAATAGTCTTTTATGCTACTTATGAGAATTTTATAGAATTTCTTAAAAATTTAGAAAAATATCCTTCAGTTAAAATAAAATCTTTTTCCATAAAGTCTATAAGCAAAGAAGGAAAATTGAATGTCGAGTTGGAATTTTTAGCAAGAACATTAAGATGAAGAAAATTTTTATGGGTATAATTCTATTATTTTTGTTAAAAGGCTGGGGAAAAGTTAAAGTGAATCCTTTTATTTCCTTAATTCCTAAGAGACCAGAAAAGATAAAAACAGTAGAGAAGTTATTAAATATTGAAGGGATAAAATTAGAGGGAGTAATCTTAGGAGAAGAAAAAGCGTGTGCGATTATTAATGGAAAGGTATATAAAAAGGGAGATATCATAGAAAAATACGGAGTGCAGATTATGAATATTAATAAAGAAGGGGTAGATTTGAAATATAACAGGAAGATTTATAGAATAAAAATAGAAACAAAAAAGGAGATGAGATGAAAAAAAATATAGTGAGTATAGTTGCTTTTACTTTTCTTTTAAATTTTTATCTGTTTTCTCAAACAGATAATATCTATGGAGAATATCTTCTTAATAAAGTTGAAAAAAAGATATCTATGAATTTAGAAAATGTAGAATTAACAGATCTTTTGAAGGCTTTATCTATTCAAAGTGGACTCAATTTTATCTGTAGTGAGGCAGTAAAAGAAAGAAAATTAACTGTATATTTAGATAACGTGCCTTTAAAAAAAGCGATAGATATAATATTTAAAGCAAACAATCTTACTTATGATTATTATCCCCAGGCAAATCTATTTGTAGTAAAAGAATTAGGGAAACCTTCGATTGAGTTAAAAACAAAAGTATATAGATTGAAATATATTAGGATTGAAGGTTCACGTTTACAGGAAGAAATAAAAAACATTTCCGAATCAGCAGGAGGAGAAATAGGGAAAAAAGGAGGGGGTGGTGGGAGTGGAGGAAATGTTGAGGTTCATATTAAAGAAGCAGTGGAAGGGGTTTTATCAGAATACGGAAAAGTTATTGAAGAGCCCTCTACAAATTCTTTAATCGTTGTTGACGTTCCCCTTCAATTTCCTATAATTGATAAGGTAATAGAAAGTTTAGATAAACCTCAGCCAAAGATATTAATTGAAACAGAAATTTTAGATGTTTCTAAAACAACAATTGACAAATTAGGAGTAGATTGGCCCGAGACTTTAGCTACACTAAATGTTATTGGAACAAGAGCAACTTCTTTTCCTTTTTGGGGAAGTAAAAAAAATGTATCTGCCAATTCATCCACTTTAAGCATAGATTCAGCTTATGGGACGATTGAGTGGTCAGCAAATAAATTTGCCCCCTCAATTCTTAATGTTTTAGGAGCGGAGTTAGCTCTTAAGTTTTTAAAGTCTCAGGCTGATACTAGGGTATTAGCGCGTCCAAAAGTTTTAACTTTATCGGGAGAGACAGCAGAGATAAAGATTACTACTGATGAAGCAATTGGGATTACTAAATCAGAAGATGAACAGGGAAACGTAGAATATACTATTGAGCGCACAGAGACAGGAACAAGATTAAGGGTAACTCCTCAGGTTGAGCCTTCAGGAGAAATAACTTTGGCAATTGAAACTGTTCAACGAGTAGCTAAAGATAGTGGATTTACTACTACCGCATCAGCTTTTGTAACTGGGACAATCAAAAATCCAGAAGAGAGAAGCACACACACAGTAGTAAGATTAAAAGATGGAGAGGTGCTTTTAATTGGAGGTTTAATAAGAAAAGAGACAGCAAAAAATACTACTCGTGTTCCTTTCCTTTCTCGTGTTCCTTTGTTAGGAAGTTTTTTTAGAGGAGAGGATAAAAATGTAAAAGAAAGAGAATTGCTCATTTTTATTACTCCTCATATTGTAAAGGAAACTGGATATTTGTTGCCTGAGAGAGGTAAGTTAAAATCGAGAGAGCAGAGCATTTCTTTATTGCGAAAGAAAGTTATAACTTCTTTTTTAGATAAGTTTTCAAAATGAATTACAAATATAAGAAATTAGGAGAAATTCTTATCTCGGAAGGGATGATTACATCTTCTCAACTTGATGAAGCGTTAAAGATACAGAAAAAAGAAGGAGGCAGGTTAGGAGATATTCTTGTAAGATTAGGATATGTAAATGAAGAGCAAATCTTAAGTGCTTTAAGTAAACAGTTACATATTCCTTATGTGAGTTTAGCTTCGGGAAAATTAAAGCCAGATTCTGAGCAAGATTTAGATAAACTTATCCCTTATGATTTTGCGGTAAGGAATTTGGTTTTGCCTTTATTTCGGAATTTGAATCTTCTTACAGTAGTTATTTTTGATCCTTTAGATTTAATATTGATTGATAATTTGAAGAAATTAACTGGATGTGAGATAAATCCTATTTTAGCTACAAAAAGTGATATTATCAAGGCAATCGAGGAATTTTACGGTAGAGAAAAAATCTTTAAAGAAGCAATCGATTCAGCTCGTTGGGAGGGAATAGAAGAAAAGGAGATAAGTATAGAGGAAGAGTTAAGCTTAGATAAGCTTATTGCTCGTGCGGAAGAAGCTCCGGTAATAAAACTGGTAGATTTGATTATTCATCAAGCAATTGAAGAAAACGCTTCTGATATCCATATTGAGCCTCAAAGAGATAGCTTACGTCTGCGGTATCGCATTGATGGGGTGTTATATGAGATGCCTCCTCCTTCAAAATCTTTACATCTTCCTATTGTCTCTCGAATAAAGATATTAGCGGGAATGGATATTGCCGAGAGGCGTCTTCCTCAGGATGGAAGTTTTATGGTGAAGATAAAGAATAGATTGATTGATTTAAGAATTTCTACTGCTCCTACTGTCGATGGAGAAAAGGTGGTAATAAGAATATTGGATAAATCAAGAGTCCCTTTAGATTTGTCTAAATTAGGATTTTTCCCTGAAGAATTGGAAAAAATTAAAAAGGGGATTTCTGCTTCTTACGGATTAGTTCTTCTTACTGGTCCTACAGGAAGTGGAAAGACAACAACTCTTTATGCTGTTTTAAATGAGCTTAACTCCACTGAGAAAAATATTCTCACCATTGAGGATCCAGTGGAGTATAGATTGGAGGGGATAAATCAAGTACAGGTAAAGCCACAGATTGGTTTAACTTTTTCTAATGTTTTAAGAAGTTTCTTGAGGCAAGATCCGGATATAATTTTGGTGGGAGAGGTAAGGGATTTAGAGACTGCCGAAATCTGTATAAGAGCGGCTTTAACCGGACATTTAGTTTTGTCCACTCTTCATACTAACGATGCTGTAGGAGCGGTTACACGCCTGGTGGATATGGGGGTGCCTCATTATCTTGTTTCTTCTTCCTTACGGTTAATTGTTGCCCAAAGATTGATAAGGAAGTTGTGTTCTTTTTGTAAGGAGCCTTATGAAGTAAAGAAAGAAGATTTACCTTCGCATATGAAAATTTCTACCTCAATAATTTATAGACCTAAAGGTTGTCAGAATTGTAGATTTATTGGGTTTAAAGGCAGAACTTTAATTAGCGAAGTAATTCTTGTTGATGAGGAGATTCGTGAGGCTATTTATAAGAAGCTTTCTACTTCTCAGATTATGCAATTGGCGAAAAAAAAAGGAACAAATACTTTATTGGAAAGTGGAGTGAGAAGGGTTGAGGAAGGGATTACTTCATTAGAAGAAATATTATCAGTAACTGCCTTCTAATGGCTTTATATCAGTGTGTAGTTAAGGATAAAGAGGGAAAGAGATTAAAGAAAGTAGAAGAGGCTTCTTCTGAAAAAGAATTAATTGAGAAGTTAAGGAATCAGAATTTCTTTATTATTTCGATAAAAGAATTAGGCAAAAAAAAAGAAAAAGTTTTTCTAAAACATAAAAGAAAAAGTTTAAAGCCCCACGACTTAGTATTTTTTGCCAGAAACTTAGCTATTACTCTTTCTGCTGGATTACCTTTAGTGAGAAGCTTAGAGATTTTATCTTTTCAAACAGAGAGTGCAAAATTAAGTAAAGTATTGCAGGGCGTAATAAAAGAGATAAAAAGAGGGTTTTCTTTAAGTGAAGCAATAGCTAAATTTCCCCAAGCATTTTCTTCTCTTTGGATAGGAATGATTGAGAGTGGGGAAGCTAGTGGAAATATTGTGTTTACTTTGGAAAAATTAGCTGATTATTTAGAAATGAGAGTAGATTTTGAGAGAAAAATAAAAAGTTTTCTTATTTACCCTTCTATTCTTTTTATAATTGCTACGGTTGTAGTTTTTGTTTTTTTTAAAGTTATTCTCCCTCGATTTAATGAAATACTTAAGCAATTTGACATTTCTCTTCCTTTGCCTACACGGATTTTTTTTAACATTAGTAAATTTGTAAATGAGTATATTTGGCTAATAATTTTAGCTGTTGTAGGGAGTATTTTCATATTCTGGTGGGGGAGAAAGATTAAAGGGGGAAGGGCCTTTTGGGATAAGTTAAGTTTGAATTTACCTCTTTTAAGCAGAATAACAAGATTGATATATTTAGAAAGATATTGTTCATTGATGTATATACTTTTAGAAAGCGGCATTCCTATAGTTTATGCTCTTGAGATAGTAGGTAAAAGCATGGGGAGTATGATTTTTCAAGAGAGAATTTTTCAAATTAAAGAAGAAGTTAAAAGAGGAAGACGTCTCTCTTCAGAGATGATGAAACTTTCTCTTTTCCCTCCTTTAATAGCAGAAGTTATCCATGTAGGAGAAGAGGCAGGTAATTTATCTGAAATGTTTGAGAAACTTTCTATTTATTATCAGAAGGAGTTATCTACACGTATTGAAAGATTAGTCTATATATTTGAGCCAGTGATGATTGTAATTATGGCGGCAATTGTAGGTAGTATCGTTATCTCTTTATTTTTACCTTTATTTAAAATTTCTACCTTGGGAGATTGATAGAGAGGGAAGTAATGTGATAAAATAGAATTAAGGTAAAGAAAGGAGGCAGAATGTGTAAAGGTTTTACTTTATTGGAATTGTTAACGGTTGTCATTATAATAGCAATTCTGGCAGCAATAGCTATCCCTCAGTTTTTTAAAGCTGCAGAACGTGCAAGAGCATCAGAGGCAGTTAATCTCTTAGGGGTTATCAGAAGTGCCCAGATAAGATATTATGCAGAGCATGCAATTACTACAGATAACTGTAGCGAGTTAGATGTAGATGTTCCTGATCTAAGATACTTTGATATAAGTACACTTACTTGTATAAGACAGAACAATTACGGAGGAACTGCCGGGACTAATGAATTGGCTAATATTCAAAGAAATACTTTTCAAAATCCAGGTTATGGAACTTATACTTTACGTATTTATGAAAATGGAGAAGTAAAATGTGATAGTAGCACAGGTATTAAATGCCCTGCGGGTTTTAAATAGATTTTTATCCATTAAAATTGTTTGAATTAATGAAGAATTTTTTTACTCTAATTGAACTTATAATGGTAGTAATAATAATAGGTATTCTTGTAATGATAGGGTTTCCTACATATCGTAAAGTAGTATTGAAAGCAAGAGATAGGGAGGCGCAGGCAATGTTGAAGTTAATTAAAGAGGCAGAAAGAAGCTATTATTTAGATTATGAGGAGTATGTTAGTTGTGTAGATACCAAAGATTGCAATGCTAAATTAGGTTTAGATCTTCCTTCTCAGTACTGGAGTTACGAAGTGGATGTTCCTGGTGCTAACCAATTCTGTGCTCATGCTGAAGGAGTGGCGGGTCAGACTTTGCATACTGACTGGTATATTTCTGAAACTATGAGTGAGCCCTCTCCTTCTGGATGTACTCATTGATTTTTCTAATTATAAATGGGCCTGTAGCTTAAAGGGAGAGCACCTGCTTCGCAGGCAGGGGAGTGGGAGTTCAAATCTCCCCAGGTCCATTTTGTCTTGACGAAGAAAGAATAGTGTGGTATTTTGAGATGTAAAAAAGGAGGAGAAATGAGGAGAATATTGATTTTTCTATCCGTTTTATTATTTGCTACCAGTTGTAGCGTAGTGGTTCAGAAAGGTAGGCGTTCGGATATAGAAAGGATAAGATTGTTGGAGGAAAGACTTAGAGAGTTGGAAAATACAAAGTCTATTCTTGAGAAGCAATTGGCAAAAGAGATAAAGAAGAAAAAGTTGAAAATAAGTATGGGAAGGAAAGGATTGGTAGTTACTCTTCTTGCAGAAATTTTGTTTGATCCTGGAAAAGCTCAACTTAAAAAAGAAAGTTTATATATTTTAGATAAAGTAGCAAAAGTATTAAAAGACAAAATCCCTTTCTCTTACCGTATAAGTATAGAAGGTCATACCGATAATCAGCCAATAAAATATTCAAAATGGAAATCAAATTGGGAATTGTCTTGCCATCGTGCATTAAGTGTTCTGCATTATTTAGAAAAGAAGGGAATAACTCCTTCGCAACTCTCGGCAACCGGATTTGGTCCATATCATCCTGTAGCTTCTAATGAGACAGAGGAGGGAAGAGCTTTAAATAGAAGAGTAGAAATTGTTATAATTCCTACAACTATTCGTAAGGTAAGGAAGGAAAAAGTTTTTGTGCCTGAGAAGGAAATAGAGAAAACTGGGGAGGAGGTATTGAAATGAAGGATCAGCCTTTACTTTTAGGTATTCTTTTGGGAATAATTGTTATTCTTATTATTGGAGGCGTATCTCTTTCGGTAAGATTAAATCAGTTAAGAAAAAGTTATCAAAAAGTGGCAGGAGAAAATTTAAAATTGGAGAAATCAATAGAGAATTTAAAGGCAGAAAAAGAAGCATTAATAAAAACCAATCAAGGTTTAAAAAATAAAATAAAAGAATTGGATAAAAAAATAATTAAGCTTACTCAAGAAAAAAATAATTTAAAAATAGAGTTAGAAAAAACACGTCGTTTAAAGGAAAAGTTAGAGGAAAGTTTAAAAGAAGAGTTGATGAAGGAGGAGTAAGGGAAAAAATCAAGAAAATTCTTTTTAAGAAGGGGGGCTTACCCCCCTTAAATTTTTATAAAGAGATGAAAGTTCCCTATCATGTAGCAATCATTATGGATGGAAATGGTCGTTGGGCAAAAAGAAGAGGTCTTCTTCGTAATTTAGGGCATAAAAAGGGTATTGAAAGAATTGAGGAGATTGCTAAACATGCAAAAAAATTAGGAATTAAAATTCTTACTCTTTTTGCCTTCTCTACCGAGAACTGGTCCCGTCCTAAAAAAGAAGTAAATTTTCTTTTCTCTTATCTTAAAAGATTTCTTAAGAGAAAAAAAAATTTTCTTCTTCAGGAAAAAATAAGAGTAAACTTTATTGGAAGAAGAGACCGCTTAGATAAGGAGCTTCTTAAGGAGATGGAGAATATAGAAAAGTTAACCTGCAATAATGATGTATTAATAATAAATTTAGCAATTGATTATGGAGGGAGATGGGATATTTTAAATGCAACTAAAAGACTCTGGAAAGAAGCAAAAAGAAAAAAAATTAATTTAGAAAAAATTGAAGAGGAAGATTTTAAAAAATATCTTGCCTTAGGAGAATTTCCTTATCCTGACCTTTTAATTCGCACTTCAGGTGAGAAAAGAATTAGTAATTTCCTTCTTTGGCAATCTGCTTATACAGAGTTTTATTTTCCTGAAGTTTTATGGCCGGATTTTGATAAAAAAGAATTAGAGAAAGCTGTTGAAGAATATAAGAGGAGAGAACGCCGTTTTGGAGGATTAAAAAGTGGATAATTTTAAAAAGCGAATTTTAACTTCAATTATTTTAATTATTATTACAGTTTTAGCTGTTCTTTTTTATCCTATTTGTGGAATAGTAGTTACTCTTTTTATAATCATTGCCTTAATAGAGTTTTTCAATATGGTAGAGAATAAAGGGGTAAATATTTTTAAATCTTTTGGGATAATTGTGGGAGGTTTGATTCCTGTATCTATCTATTTTAGACTACCTATTAATGAAACCGGTCAATTTTTATTTGTTATTGTAGGATTATTTACTCTTTTTTTATTGGAGTTAACAAAAAAGGAAAACTATGAGGCTGTGCTTTCTATTTCGGCAACTATCTTTGGGGTTTTATATATATCTTGGTGTTTCAGTTTTCTTATTCGTATAAGGCAACTGCCTCAGGGGGTGTGGCTTTCAGGTTTTTTACTCAGTGTAACAAAATCTTCAGATATCGGAGCATATTTTTTAGGAAAATTTTATGGCAAAACTTCCCTTATTAAAAGAATTAGTCCTTATAAATCTTTAGAAGGAGCAGTTGGAGGTTTTCTTTTAAGTATTTGTGCAGGAATACTTTTTGCTTTCCCTCTTAAAGATATTTTTTCTTTCTGGGAGATAATATTCCTTTCTTCACTTCTGGCGATAATTTCTCAGTTGGGAGATTTATTTGAATCATTAATTAAAAGAGATTGTAATTTTAAGGATTCTTCAAAAATTTTGCCTGGTCTGGGGGGGCTTTTAGATACAATTGATAGCATAATTTTTACTGCCCCCACTTTCTATTTATATGTAGTGATGGTAAGATGAAGAAAGTTTTAATTTTTGGCTCAACTGGTTCTATAGGGAGAAGTGTGTTAAGTGTGATAAAAGAAAATAAAAAAGATTTTGTGGTAGAAGGATTATGTATAAATAAAAATATAAGGCTTTTAAAAAAGCAGGTTGAGGAATTTTCTCCCAAATATATCTGCATTTATGATGAAAAAGTAGCACAAAAAAATAAATCTTTTTTTTCTAAAAAAATAAAGTTTTTTTTTGGGGAAAAAGGAGTGGAGGAATTTTCTCAGATAAAAAGTGATATTTCTGTTATGGCTATAGGAGGAATCGCCTCACTTAAACCTTTACTTTTGAATTTAAAAAATACCCGCCGAATCCTTCTGGCAAGTAAAGAGACGATAGTATGTGGAGGAGATTTAGTTAAAAAAACAGCCACGCTTTATAAAAGTGAAATTATCCCTTTGGATAGTGAGATTAATGCTTTATTTCAGCTTTTACATAAAGAGAAAAAAAAAATTTTTAAAAAAAGTCTATCTTACTGCCTCCGGAGGTGTTACTTTAAATCTTTCTTCTGAGAAGATAAAAAAATTAACGGCAAAAGAAGTTCTTATGCATCCAGTATGGAAGATGGGAAAAAGAATTACTGTTGACAGCTCCACATTGATAAATAAAGGTTTTGAGATAGTAGAGGCACATTATTTTTTTAATCTTGATTATGATAATATTGAGGTTCTTATTCATCCTCAAGCAAAGGTTCATGCTATTGTAGAGTTTAAAGATGGAGTAAAATTTGCTTCTCTTCATTTTCCAGATATGCGTTTTCCTATTCATTTTTCTCTTTATTATCCACGAAGGAAAGAGTTAAAAATTAGTAATGAGCTGAACAAAGAAATTCTTTTAAATTTTTATCCTGTAAAAAGAACTAAATTTCCCTTGCTTTATTTAATTAAAGAGGCAGCAAAAAGAAAAGACAATTCCTTAGTGATAATAAATGCTACTGATGAGGTAGCGGTTGATTATTTTTTGAAAGGAAGGATTAAATTTTTAGATATTGAGAAAACATTGGAGTATATTTTTTCTATTTATCCTAAAGCAAAGCTAAATTCAGAAGAAGATATCTTTTTCTGGGATAAATGGGCAAGAAAAAAGACTGAAGAATTTTTAAGTAGTTTAGTAAAATGATTTTTAACCTTCTTGCTTTTCTTTTTGTTATTGGTCTACTTCTTATTCCTCATGAATTGGGACATTTTCTTGCTGCACGCTTATCCGGTATAAAAGTAGAAAGATTCTCTATAGGGTTTGGCCCTCCTCTTTTTAAATTTAAATGGAAAGAGACTTTATTTTTAGTTTGCTTAATTCCTTTAGGAGGGTATGTAAAGATGGCAGGAGAGAAGCGTGAGGAGTGTCAGGGAAAAACTTGGGAATTCTTCTCTAAGCCTGTAGGGGTAAGAGCAAAAGTAGTATTTTCCGGTCCCATAGCGAATATCATTCTAGGATTTATCATTTTCTGGATAATATTTATGATAGGGGTACCTATTCCTAAACCCATTGTGGGAGATGTATTGAAGGAATATCCTGCCTATAAAGCAGGGATAGAAAAAGGGGATTATATAATAAGTATAAATGGAAAAGACGTAGAGGACTGGTTTGATATAAATCGTTTAATTAAAGAAAATAGAAAAAAATATATTGAGATGGTAGTTTTAAGAAAAGGCAGAAAGAAAAAGATTGTTATCTCTCCCCAGATAAAAAAAATGAAAGATATTTTTGGCAGAGAAAATAAGTTTCCTTTTATAGGGATTAAGGCTTCTTCTCAGTTTAAAATAGTAAAGTTCAATCCTTTTGTAGCTTTTTTTAAATCCTTGGAAAAAATAGGAATAATCACAATTATGCTGTTTAAATCCCTTCTTTTTATCATCTTAGGTATTCTTCCTTTTAAAGAAGCTATTGCTGGACCTTTAGGGATTTTTCAGATTACTTCTCAGGTAGCCCATCAAGGAATTTTACCTTTAATTGATACAGTTGGCATGTTAAGTGTGGTATTGGCAATAATTAATCTTTTTCCTATTCCTGTTCTTGATGGAGGATATTTAGTATTTTTTCTTATTGAGAAGATACGTAAAAGACCACTTTCAGAAAAAGTAGAAAATTTAGTTATTCAGATTGGAATGGCGATTCTGGTTATTTTATTCATTCTGGCTACTTATAGTGATATTTTAAGATTATGGAAAAAGTAAGAGAGGTAAAAGTAGGAAATGTAGGGATTGGAGGTAAAAATCCTATACGTATAAAAGGGATGCTTAAAAGTAAATTATCTGAGAAATTATTGATAAATGAGGCAAAAAGATTGGAGAAGGAGGGAGCCGAAATTGTAAGAGTAGCATTTGTAGAGGAAAGTAATGAGAAAATAATTAAAAAATTAAAAAAAGTTTTAAAAATTCCTTTGGTAGCAGATATTCATTTCAATTCTAAATTAGCATTTAAAGCAATGGAGGCAGGAGTTGATGGGATCAGATTAAACCCTTTAAATATCTCTTCTAAAAAAGATGTAAAAGGAATAATTAAAGAGGCAAAAGAAAATAAGATTTCTATAAGAGTAGGGATAAACAGTGGAGGATTTAAAAGAAAGTTTAAAGATACCCGCAGTTTAGCTTGTGAAATGTTGAAGGTGGTGCGTAATTATCTAAGAATTTTTGAAGAGCAAAACTTTTCTGATATAATAGTCTCTTTAAAAGCAGAAAGTGTTTATGCTACAGTTCTGGCTAATAAAATGTTTAGAGAAGAATTTGATTATCCTCTACATATAGGAGTTACCGCTACCGGTCCTTTTATAGATGGAATAATTAAGTCTTCCTTAGGCATAGGGATTTTGCTTCATGGGGGAATTGGGGAGGTTTTAAGAGTATCTCTTTTAGCTCCTTCCTGGCAGGAGGTTAGAGTTGCCAAAGCGATAGTTCAATTTTTAGAGAAAAGAAAATTTTTTCCTGAGATAATAGCCTGTCCTACTTGTTCCCGGTGTCAGGTTGATCTTAAAAGTATAGTAAATAGATTTCAGAAAAAATTAAAAGAAAAAAAAGTACCTTTTTCGAAAATAGCCCTTATGGGATGTGTAGTTAATGGTCCAGGGGAGGCGATACAGGCAGATATAGGCATAGCTTTTGCTAAAAAAAGGGGAGTTATTTTTAAAGAGGGGAGGATTTTAAAAACAATATCACAGAAAGTAGCAGAAGAAGAATTTCTAACTTTTTTTGAAAATGTTATTTCATAAAGCATTTATACCTACACAGAAAGAGACGCCTAAGGAGGCAGAATGCACAAGCCACCGGCTTCTTCTGCGAGGGGGTTATATCTCTATGATTTCCAGCGGAATTTATGTGTATCTTTCCTTGGGTTTAAAAGTTTTAAATAAGATAAGTGATATTATTCGCAAACATATGAATAAATATGGGGCTGTAGAAATTCTTATGAGTGCACTTCAGCCTATAGAGATGTGGAAAAAAACCGGTCGGGATAAGGATTTAGAAGAGGTTATGTTTAGATTTAAAGATAGAAGAGAAAAAGAACTATGTTTGGGTCCTACACATGAGGAGGAGATTACTGAAATCGTTAAAAGATTTATAAATTCTTATAAAGATTTACCTTTAATTCTTTATCAGATTCAGGTAAAGTTTCGTGATGAGACCAGACCACGTTTTGGTCTTTTACGCACTCAGGAGTTTATTATGAAGGATGGCTATAGCTTTGATGAAGATGAGAAAGGTTTAAATTTAAGTTATGAAAAGATGCTTGCTGCGTATCAGGATATTTTTAGAGAATGTGGATTAAATTTTGTTATTAGTGAGGCAGAGACTGGTTTTATGGGAGGAAGTCTATCTCATGAATTTATGGTTCCTGCTCAGATTGGAGAGGATGTGTTGTTTTGGTGCCAGAATTGTGGAAAATATTTTAAGAAAGAAATATGCTCTCAATGCGGGGAAAAACTTGCTCTTCAGAGAATGATTGAGGTAGGACACATTTTCCAGTTAGGAACGAAATATTCTCAAACCCTTGAGGCTTTCTTTACCGATAAGGAAGGGAGAAGAAAGCCTTTTGTTATGGGTTGTTACGGGATAGGAGTAAGCAGATTGATAAGCGCGATTGTGGAGCAGAATCATGATGAAAAAGGAATTATCTGGCCGAAAAATATTTCTCCCTATCAGGTAGATATTATTGTAGTTGAAAACGAAACTTTTTTAATTAATAAAGCTCAGGAGTTAGAGAAAGAGTTAGAAAGAAGAGGCTTTGAGGTTTTAACAGATGTAAGGGATGAACCAGTAGGAGTAAAATTTAACGATGCTTATTTAATTGGCATTCCTTATTTGGCTATTTTGGGAAAGACTTATAAAAATGAGAAAAAAATAGAGTTAGAGAAGAGAAAGAGCAGAGAAAAATTTAAATTTTCTCAGAAGGAATTTTTAAATTTTATCTGTGATGATTTTAGGAAAAGAGACTGAGGAGAAGATTAAAGAAAAAGTTTCTGAGATTCTTAAGGAGGAAAATTTAGATTTAGTAGATTTTAAGATTTTTCCTCAAGGAAGAAGTTTTGTTGTAAAAGTAACTGCTGATTTTCCTTATGGAGGAGTAACCTTAAAAGACTTAAGTTTTGTTAATAGGATTATTTTTTCTTATCTTGAGAAAGAGAATATTTTAGGAGAGGATTTTGTAGTAGAGGTGGTCTCTCCTGGTTTAGATAGAAAACTTAAAGAAAAAAGTGATTTCTTAAGAGTATTGGGAAAGTATCTTAAAATTTGGCTGAAATCACCTTATGAAGGAAAAAATTATTATGAGGGGATATTGGAGAATATAGAGAAGGAAAATTTAATTGTTAAAGACAAAAAAACAATTTCTATTCCTTTATCTTTGGTTAATTTTGCTAGGCAGAAAATAGAATGAATAAGGAATTTTTAAGTATTTTGGAACAATTAGAAAGAGAAAAAGGCTTAGATAAAAAAGTTTTAATTGAAGCAGTAAAGCAGGCTTTAGTTATTGCCGCAAAAAAGATAGCCAAAATCACAGCTCCCGAGGCACAGGTAAGGGTAGAGATTAGTCCAGATAATGGAGAGATTCATGTATGGATTGGAGAGGAAGAGATTGTTTCTCAGGAATTTGGAAGGATTGCTGCTCAGACTGCACGACAGGTTATTATTCAAAAGATTAGAGAAGCAGAAAAAGACAATATTTATAATGAATTCAAAGATAAAGTAGGCCAAATCATGGGAGGATTAGTTTATCGGATTGAAAAAAGTGGTGTAATTGTTGATTTATTAGGAAAGACAGAAGGGATAATTCCTAAAAATTTATTATCTCCTTTAGATAAATTTAAGTTAGGAGACCGTCTTAAAGCGCTAATTGTTGATGTAAGAAAAGATAAACGTCCCCAGGTGATTCTTTCTCGTCGTCATGAAAATTTAGTTAAGAAACTATTTGAGTTGGAAGTGCCTGAGATTTGTGAAGGGATTGTGGAGATAAAAAGTATTGCTCGTGAAGTTGGAGAACGCACCAAGATCGCTGTTTACTCTAAGGATGAGAAGGTAGATTGTGTAGGAGCTTGTGTGGGAATAAGGGGTTCGCGAGTAAAGAATGTTATTGAGGAGTTAAGAGGAGAGAAGATTGATATTGTTCGTTGGTATGAGGATATTAAGGAATTTATTAAAGCTGCACTTTCTCCGGCGATAGTTTCTAAAATAGAGATTGATCGTAAAATAAAAAGAGCGCAGGTAATTGTTCCCTCAGATCAACTTTCTTTAGCTATTGGGAAAAAAGGACAGAATGTGAGATTGGCTTCTCATCTTGTAGGATGGGAGATAGATGTGCGTACAAAGGAGATAATTACAGAAAGCCTTAAAGAACTCAGTAGATTAAAAAGTGTAACAAAAAGGACAGCACAGGTTTTGGTAAATGCAGGATATTGTAAAGTTAAAGATTTAGCTAAGGCAGATGTTAAGGATTTAAGAAAAATTAAGGGAATTGGGGAAAAGAAAGCAGAAAAGATTATTGAGGAGGCAAAAAGAATAAGTGATGAGAATTTACGAATTGGCTAAACAATTAGGGTTAAAGTCTCAAGAGTTGATAGAGAAACTTAAACAGTTGAATTTTCCTGTAAAAAGCCATATGTCTGTAATAGATGAAGAGACTGCAGAAATTATAAAGCATGAGATAGAGGATTTAAAAAAGAAAGAAATAGAACAAAATGTGGTAGAGGTTGAGTTTCCCATTACAGTTAAAGATTTAGCAGTAAAACTTAACAAGAAACCTTCAGAAATTCTTGCTTATCTTTTAAAAAAAGGGCATTCTTTTAATATAAATCAGTCTTTACCTCAGGATTTAGCAAAAAGTATCGCTTATGATTTTGGTTTCAATTTAAAAGAAAAGCTTTCCAAGGAGGAAGAGATTCTTGAGACTGTAAAGACGGAAGATGTAAGAAAAAGAGCTCCTGTGGTAACTTTGATAGGGCATATTGATCATGGGAAGACGACTCTTTTAGATTACATCAGAAAAAGTCAAATTACTAAAAGAGAAACAGGAGGAATTACCCAGCATATCGGAGCTTATCAGGTAGAATTAGAAAAAGGAAGAATTACTTTTCTTGATACTCCGGGGCATGAAAGTTTTACTGCTATGCGTGCTCGGGGAGTAAATATTACCGATATTGTAGTTTTGGTGGTTGCTGCTGATGAGGGGGTGAAACCTCAAACGATTGAGGCTTATGACCATGCAAAAGCAGCCACAGTTCCTGTAATTGTAGCGATTAATAAGATAGATAAACCTAATGCGGATGTGGAACTTACCAAACAACAGTTAGCCAAAATAGGATTGGTTCCTGAGGATTGGGGAGGCCAGACTCTAACATGTGCTGTTTCTGCAAAAACTGGAGAAGGTGTAGATGAACTTTTAGAGTTAATTCTTCTTCAGGCAGAGATGATGGAACTTAAAGCAGATTTTGGAAGACCTGCAGTAGGGGTAGTGGTGGAAGCAAAATTGTCCAAAGGGAGAGGACCTTTAGCTACAGTGCTTATTCGTGAAGGGAAACTGAAAGTTTCTGATGTGGTGGTATGTGGGATGTATTGGGGAAGGATAAGAGCGATGTATGATGATTGGGGGAAAGAGGTAAAGGAAGTTTTCCCTTCTTATCCGGTAGAGATTTTAGGATTAAATGGAGTGCCTGAGCCTGCGGATACTTTATTTGTAGTTCCTGATGAAGATACTGCTAAAGAGATTGTAAAGAGGAAAGAAGAGGAAAGAAAAAAAGAAGTGAAACCAGTGCATATGCGTCTTGAGGATCTTTATAAGAGGGTAAGGGAGAAAGAAACTCAGGAGTTAAAACTGATTCTTAAGGCAGATGTAGGAGGAACTCTGGAGGCAGTTGAGAATTCCTTGAAGAAATTATCTACAGATGAGGTAAAGATAAATATTGTGCATAAAGGCGTGGGAACAATTGCTTCCTCAGATGTACTACTTGCTGAGGTAACTGATGCAGTAATATTGGGATTTCGTGTTACTGTAGATTCTCAAACAAAGAATTTAGCTAAACAGAAAGGAGTAGAAATTCGCCTTTATCAGATAATCTATGAATTAATTGACGATGTGAAACTTGCCTTAGAAGGAATGCTTACACCTGAAGTTAGAAGAGTCTTTTTGGGAAGAGTAATAATTAAAAAAGTTTTTAAACTTTCTAAGGCAACAATAGCCGGATGTATTGTAGAAAAAGGCAAGATAGTAAGAGGAGCAAAGTGTGAGTTGATTCGCAATAATGAGGTGATTTTTAAAGGAAGTATTGTTTCTTTAAAAAGATTTAAAGATGATGTGAAAGAAGTAAGTGAAGGTCAAGAATGTGGAATAAATATAGATTATAGTAATATAAAAGAAGAGGATATAATTGATGTATTTTTAGAGGAAAAGATTAAGCGGAAATTATGAGGATACTTAGTGGTATGCGTCCTACAGGAAAGCTACACTTAGGACACTGGGTGGGAGCTTTATCTAATTGGGTTAAATTGCAAGAAGAATATGAGTGTTTTTTTATGATTGCTGATTGGCATGCATTAATGAGTGAATATAAAAAAAGCTTCCAGCTTCGGGAAGTTATTATTGATAATCTTGCTGATTGGTTAGCCTGGGGGATAGATCCTGAAAAATCAGTAATTTTTATTCAGTCACAGATACAAGAGCATTTAGAGCTTTTTATGATTCTTTCTCTTCTTACTCCTATATCCTGGCTTTTTCGTTGTCCTACATTTAAAGAGCAAATAAAAGAGTTAAAAGAGAAAGAGATAAATACTTATGCTTTTTTAGGTTATCCAGTATTGCAAACTGCTGACATTATTCTTTATAAAGCTGATTATGTGCCTGTAGGAGAAGATCAACTTCCTCATTTAGAATTAGCCAGAGAAGTTGTTCGCCGTTTTCATTTTATTTATCAGAAAGAAATATTTGTTGAACCTCAAGCTTTACTTACCCAAACTCCTCGTCTTTTAGGGCTTGATGGGAGAAAGATGAGTAAAAGCTATGATAATTTTATTGCTCTAGATGAGGAGGAAGAGATTTTGCGGAGAAAGGTACTTTCTATGTTTACAGATCCAAAAAGAATTTACCGGCATGATAAAGGGCATCCTGATGAATGTAATGTGTTTAGTTATTATTCTGTTTTTTTTCCTCAAGAAAAGGAGGAGATAAAAAAAGCCTGTTTATCTGCTCAGATTGGTTGCAAAGACTGTAAAAATAAATTAGCAGATTTATTTGTTGAATTTATTGCTCCTTATCGGGAAAAAAAGAAAAAGATTTTAAAAGAGAAAAAAAATATTTATAATATTTTAAAAGAGGGGGAAAAGAGAGCAAAAAGTGTGGCAGAAAAAACCCTATCTGAAGCAAAAAAAGTTTTGGGAATAAATGAAGGTAAAATTAGAAATTTTTGAAGGACCTCTGGATTTGCTTCTTTATTTAATCAAAAAAAACCACATAAATATTTATGATATTCCCATCTCTTTAATCATTGAACAATATAAAGAGTTTCTTGCTTTTATGAAATCGTTAGATGTAAATATTGCTGGTGATTATTTAGTTATGTTGGCTGAACTTTTAAAGATAAAATCAAAGATGCTTCTTCCCTGCAAAAGTCAAGAATCAGAAGAAGAGGAAGAAGATCCTCGCAAAGATTTAGTAAAGAGATTATTAGAGTATGAGAAGTTCAGGAAAGCAGCAAATTTTTTACGGGAAAAAGAATCTACCTATGTGAATTTATATCGCCATTCTTTTGAGTTTCCCAAAGAAGTATATCTTGAGGTTTCTCTATTTGATTTGATTAAAGCTTTTAAAGCTACATTTAAAGATGTACCTCACAAGTTATTTTTTGAAATTGTCAAGGATGAGTTTACTATTGAGGAAAAAATGCATGATCTTCTGCATCTTTTTGTAGAAAAAAAGATAATAACCCTTAAGGAGCTTTTTTCTAAAGCAAAAAATAAATTAGAAATAATAGCTATATTTTTAGCATTGCTGGAACTTATACGCTTAAGGGAGATTGTTGCTTTTCAAAAAGAACCATTTGGATCTATTTTTATCTCACGCAGAGATTATATTTACTGTTATGTTTAAGGAAGAAAGAATTGTTGATTATTTCAAAGAGAATGAAGAAGAGAAAAAATTTAATTTTGCTTTAAGACCAAGGGTTTTAGATGAGTTTATTGGACAGAAAGAGATTATTTCCTCTTTAAAAATAGCTATTCAGGCAGCTAAAGAAAGAGGCGAGCATTTAGAACACATCCTTCTTTCTGGTCCTCCGGGTCTGGGAAAAACATCCTTAGCTTATTGTATTGCTCATGAGATGGGAACAAAGATTGTTACCACTACCGGTCCTGCCATTGAACGAGCAGGGGATTTGGTAGGAATTCTTACTAATCTGGAGAAGGCAGATATATTATTTATTGATGAGATTCACCGCCTTTCTCGGATAGTGGAGGAATTTCTTTATCCGGCAATGGAGAATTTTGAAATTGATTTTGTAGTGGATAAAGGCCCTTATGCAAAAAGTGTAAAATTTAATCTTAAGCCTTTTACTTTAATTGGTGCAACAACTCGCAAAGGACTTTTGAGTGCTCCTTTGAGAGGACGCTTCGGAATTTTTTTTGATTTTGACTTTTATTCTTTGGAAGATTTAAAATTGATTGTAAAAAGAAGTGCGCAACTTTTAAATATAAAAATTGATGATGAGAGTGCTCAAGAGATTGCTTCTCGCTCAAGAGGTTCTCCGCGTCTAGCAAATAGATTACTGCGACGAGTGCGTGATTATGCACAAGTGATAGGTGGAGGGGTAATTAATCTTAATTTAGTTAAAGAGGCTTTAGAAAAGATAAGGATAGATTCTTATGGATTAGATGAGTTGGATAGAAAATATTTGAAGGCAATTATTGAGATTCATAAAGGAGGACCGGCAGGTATTGAGGCGATTGCAGCTTCTTTAGGTGAAGATAAAGATACTTTAGAAGATGTTGTTGAGCCCTATCTTTTAAAGAAAGGATTTATTAAACGCACACCTCGTGGAAGAGTAGCAACTGAAATTGCTTTTTCTCATCTGAATATTTTTCCGGACAAAGAATAAAGCTCTATGGAGAATTTTTTTGCTAAGACTTTAATAGTTTTAGGTTGTTTTCTTGTTATTTTAGGATTGATTTTTCTTTTTGCATCCAAAATTAAAGTTCCTTTTTTTGGGAAACTGCCAGGAGATATTTTGATTAAAAAAGATAATTTTGTATTTTTCTTTCCTTTAACTACTTGCCTTCTTATCAGTATCCTTTTAACATTGCTTTTCCTTCTTTTGCGAAGATAATAAATGTTTAAGGTTTTAAAAAGAGATGAAAAAACAAAAGCAAGATTAGGTATTTTGAAGACAAGAAAAGGAATGATTTTTACTCCTTCTTTTTTCCCTGTGGCAACTCAGGCAGCAATTAAAGGAAGTATTTCAGAGAAACTGGCTGAGATAGGAATTGAGGGGATTTTAGTTAATGCGTATCATTTATTTCTTCGTCCAGGAACAGAGATTATTAAGTTATCTGGAGGGATACATAAATTTATGAATTTTAACAAAACGATTATTTCTGATAGTGGAGGATATCAAATTTTCAGTCTGGAGAAATTGAGAAAAATAACTGATGAAGGTGTAGAATTTCAATCTCATTTAGATGGTAAGACATTTTTTTTAACCCCTTATGATGTTATACAGATTCAGCTGGATATTGACAGTGATGTTATCCTCCCTTTAGATGAATGCGTAAAGTTTCCAACCTCTTTTGAATATGCGAAAGAGGCAAATTTGAGAACAATTAATTGGCTTATAAAATCTAAAAAGTTTTTTCAAAAATATAAAAAAGATGGAGTTTTATTTTTTGGCATAAATCAAGGCTCTACTTATCTTGATTTACGTAAAATTTCTTTAGAAAGTATTATTAATGTAGAAGTAGATGGGATAGCTTTGGGAGGTTTAAGTGTTGGCGAACCACCCCATTTAAGATATAATATTATTCATTTTCTTCAAGAGATTTTAGAGAAAAAAAAGAAGGAATTTCTTATATATTTTATGGGTTACGGAAAGCCAAAAGATATTTTAGAGGCAATTAGCTTAGGGGTGGATTTATTTGATTGTGTTGTTCCCACCCGTTTTGCCCGCACCGGAACTGTCTTTACTAATGAGGGAAAAATAGTTATAAGAAATGCTCAGTATGCAAAAGATTTTTCTCCTCTTGATAAGAATTGTTCCTGCTTTGTATGCAGAAATTATACCCGTGCATATCTGCGCCATCTTCTTAATGCTAAAGAGATAAATGCAGCAGTTTTGCTTACATATCACAATCTTTTCTGGTATCAGAGGTTTATAGAGAAAGTAAGAGAAGCTATATCCTGTGGTAAGTTTTTAGAATTTAAAGAAGAGTTTATTGCTAAATTTAAAGAATGATCATTGATGTGATTACTATATTTCCGAATATGTTTAAGCCAATACTGGGAGAATCAATAATTTTGCGTGCACAGAAAAAAGGTTTAGTGAAAATACGCATTCATAATTTAAGAGATTATTCTCATCTTTCTGGTAAAAAGGTTGACGCTCCTCCTTATGGAGGAGGAGAAGGTATGGTTTTCAGGGTTGAACCTCTATTTAATGCAGTGGAAAGTATTTTGGGATACAGGATTTATCCTAAGGAAAAAGAAGACCCTAAAAAAAGAATAATACTTTTTTCTCCTAAGGGTAAACTTTTAAATCAGAAGTTAGTAAAAAAATTTTTAGATTATGAACATTTAATCCTTATTGCTCCTCGCTACGAAGGAGTAGATGAGAGAGTAAGAGAATATTTAGCAGAGGAGGAAATTTCTATTGGAGATTATGTGCTTTCTGGAGGAGAACTTCCTTCTATGGTATTTATTGATTCTTTAGTAAGACTTATTCCTGGAGTTGTTTCTGCTTATTCTTCCTTAAAAAAAGAAAGTTT
>Ga0190363_1000585_pt1 | contig 21734 bp, 18 predicted proteins | sample 48721867_MG_FD_161272 | JGI IMG/M metagenome (GOLD analysis project Ga0190363, IMG submission 161272) | Hydrothermal vent microbial mat bacterial communities from Southern Trench, Guaymas Basin, Mexico - 4872-18-6-7_MG | ecosystem: Environmental > Aquatic > Marine > Hydrothermal vents >... | reverse complement strand
GCTTTTTTTGAATAACCCAATTTATTTTCATTCCAAGTTTTTCTCCATGATTGAAAATCTTTTTATAAAAGGGCTCATCTTCTGGATTTATTATAAAAATAAACTCTCTAATTTTAAGAAGCATAGCCAAAGATAGAGGATAATAAATCATGGGTTTGTTATAGATAGGAAGAAGATGCTTATTTATAATTTGAGTTACTGGATAGAGCCTTGTTCCAGACCCTCCTGCAAGAATAATTGCCTTCATAATTTTTTAATAAAAAACTTTCTAATTTTTACAATTTTAACATATCAAAACTTATAACTTAACCACAAAATCATCTGCTTTCTTTTACCGAATTGAGCCACTCAAAGAAAAATGCAAGAAATATTCCGATAAAAAGAGAGCTTATTCCAGATACTGCTATAATTAGTTTCCTTTTTGGTTTTACAGGCTCATCAAGAGATAAAGGCTTTTCTATTACATTTAAAATGAAAAAATTATTCTTTAAATCATAAGAATTTTTAAATAGTGCCTTTTCATAATTTTTTGATAACTTTTTTAATTCCTTTTTAAGTTCATCAAGTGCTATTTTTACAATAGCTTCTGCTACTTTTCTATCTTTATGTTCATAAGTGATTTTAATGGTATTTGTTTTTCTATCAATTTTAGCAAGATCCCATTTAAGAAAATGCTTTTTATTAATAATTTTTTTTTCATAATTCTTTTGGAAAATTTTCAAAATTTTATTTTTAAATTCCACACTATTTAAAATAGAAAGACATATATTATTTAATTTTGGGCGAACGTTTTCAACAGGTAAAATAAAATGTATTTTATCAGACATATCTTGTTGAACTAATTGTAAATTTTTTAATAAAACAGGAGTTAAAAGATAATCTACATAAATAATTGCTCTTGCCCTGTAAATATTTGGCATAAGAAATGTTATAATTGTAGTAATTATAATTGAGATAAATACAATTGCCCCAATCAACTTTATCCTTTTTTTTAAAATAAGTAGTAGTTCATAAACATCTATTTCATCTTCATATTTTTCTCTTACTGTTTTTTCTTCCATTTTTAATACTCCTTACTTGTTTTTTCCTCAGTCATTTTCAAACCTAATTATATCATCTTCTATATACTTTCTGTTTTAAACCTCAATAATTTTTAAAAAAAATTTTACCAAGATTTTTAAGGCAATGTAAAAAATATAACTTCTCCAGAGTCTAAAAACTGTTTTATGTTCAACATCTTAAATATTTATATAAAAATTTTTTTCGATTTTTACAATTTTAACATATCAAAACTTATAACTCAACTTTGCAAGGTTTTATTATAATTTTTAATTTCTGAAAGCATATTTAAAATTAGATAAAGTTATGAAAAAATCTATTTGGATTATTATAGCAATTTATATTTTTTTAATTTATTCAACTTTATCTGTAACACCTCTTATATGGAATTTTTTGTATACATTTCTCGAACAGAAGTTTCTAAGTATTGTAGTTAATATAATTTTTATAATTATTACATTCTTTATTATTTATTTTTTAACTAAGAAGAAAAAATCAAAAATATGTTTTTTCTTTTTATTAATTTTTCTTTTTTTAATTCTTTTTTAACAACTCGAATTGAAAAACCAGCAGAAAGAATTCATTTTTTAGAATATGGTATTCTGGGGGTTCTTATTTTTAAAGCAACAGGGAAGGGAACAAAACAAAACATTTTTGCTATAATTTTATTAGTTATAATAGCAGTTATTGATGAATTAATTCAATATGTATTGCCTAATAGAGTTGGTGATATAAGAGATATTGTTATGAATATAACAGGAGGTACTATTGGGTTATGGTTAGGAAAATCTTGGTATCAATCTTAATATTTCTCTTTTACTTTTAGCTGTTTTTTTGCCGGGACTTTTAAAGATTTTTCTTAGAAACGTTAAAATAAATTTTTGAAGCACCTGAATTGAAATTATTATTTATTCGTTACTACAACTTGTTTTTTATATTCATTTATAATCAAATTTATATTTTTCAATCTAATGACTAAGCTTAGCGGCAGGCAAGAAAATCATCTGCTGAAGGAGGAAATTTTTTATAAAACTTCTCTCTAAAGGAAAGAAGCCGGAGACGAAAGCGGTTTGTCCTTCTCGGTAGAGCGCTCTCAATCATTCTAATGTAGCGATACTTATCTATTAGCATCAACTATAAGCTCTTTCCATTAGGAGGAGTAGTTGAAAGTCAGTGCAATAGCAGGAGCAGTATTTCTTATATCAGGCTCAAGAACGATATTTTTTTCAGGAATATTAAAGCCTGAACTTTTAAGTTCTGCAAAAACTAAAAATTTGTAATCTTTATTAGTCATAATAATTATATCTTCAGAATTACTTATTTTTAGAAATCTTTCTACTGTTTTTTGAAGAAGTGATTTATTTCCTTTTAATTTAAAAATTGTTTAGGAAAGGTTTTTCTTGAAAGAGGCCAGAGCCTTGTTCCAGATCCTCCTGCAAAGATAATAAATTTCATCCTTTATCCTCCAAAAGTTTGTTATAAATTTAAAAGCATCTTTAGAGATTTTATCATAAATTTCTAAAATTTCTTAAATAAATTGGATAGTCTCAACTAAAGTTTCTAAATTTTGGGATTTTTGCTACAACTGTCTTTTTCAAAACTCGTAGCTTCACCTATTATCAATTTTATTTTTTGTATTTCAATTTTTCTAAAGTTTTTTTATTAATTGTCTCTCGTTCCGGGTCGTTAAACCAACCCCACTTGTTAAAATATTTAATAGCAGATTCTATATGAATTTTTAAAAGTTTTAAGTTTTTATAAGAGCCTTTTTGATGTTCGTGATATATGTGTACATAAGGATAGTAAATAGTTTTAGCTACACGATGTATTCTTCTTGAAAGATCAGTATCTTCAAGATACATAAAAAATCTTTCATCAAATAAACCTACTTTTTTTAACATTTCGGTTCTAATAAACATAAAACAACCAGATAGATATGGAACCTCCATAATTTTATTATATCCGGTAAATCTCAGTTCATATATTTCATTTCTTTTTTCTATATATTTTTTAAGTGGACCTTTATTCAAAAATCTTCTTCCAAATAAATCAAATGGAGTAGGAAGAAGTTTGCATAAATATTGTATCTTTCCATCTGGATACAAAACCTTTGGCATAACTAAACCCACATCTGGATTTTTTTCCATAAAATCATATAATTCTTCTAATACCCCTTCTTCAAAATAAATATCTGGATTAAGAACAAGGTGATATTTTATATTTTCATCTATAGATTTTCTTATAGCGATATTATGAGCTTTTCCATATCCTAAATTTGCATTATTGAAAATATATTCTATTCTTTCATATATATTCTTTAATTCTTTTAAATTATCATTTGATGAATTATCTATTAAATAAAGCTTTGCTGCTAAGTTTGTATTTAAAAAACTTCTTATCGTTTTTTTTACTTTTTCTTTCTCGTCATGATATAAAACTATTGAGCCATTAATTTTTGTCATCTAACTTTCCTAATTTCCCAGTGATTCCATGCCAAAACCCGAGTAATACATATTTTAAATGTTTTAAATGAGGTTTGGACAATATTGGAAAACCTAAAATATATCTGAATGATTTGAGAAATAGAGTTAATTTATGAAGTTTGTCTAAACTATTATCTCTCAAAGCTAAATAAAAAGCATTTCTTGTAATGTAATAGTGCCTAAGAGGACTGCGTATATTTACTTCTCTAAATCCAATATTTACAGATTTATCTCCTAACTGGTGAATGATTATTACATCAGCATTTCCAATGATTTTATATCCTTTTTTTCTTGCTCTCCAGCACCATTCAAGATCTACCCAATCAATAAATAAATCTTCATTCATTAAGCCAATAACTTTTAAAGCTTTAACATTTATTATAAGTCCTGAAGCTATAGTTTGATATATTTCATAATATCCTTTAGTTGGGTAGAATTTTTTAAAACCTATTAAAGATTTTTCTATAAATCCTTCGTGAGGTTTATTTTTATTAATATCTTTGAAAAGTGGACTTACTGCGGCAACATTTTCATATTTATCAAAAACTTTTAACATTTCCTTAACATAATTATTAGGATAAACTGTATCTTGATCAGATAATATTACATACTCAGCATTATTTTCTATCGCTATATTTATGCCAATATTTTGAGCATAAGCAATTCCTTTGTTATTACCTAAATATATAATTTCTACTTTTTCATTCCGAAATCGCTCCAATTCCTTTGCTTTTCCTGGAGTATTATCTACTATATATATTTTTCGTACTTGCTCAATTATACTTTGAATTACTTTTTTTAATAATTTTATTTCTGGATTGTATGTTACAATCACCATATCTATTTTTTTCATTTTATTTCATTTAACATTTATTTTATTATTTAATTTTCTTCGGCTTAAATAACATCTTATATGCTGAGATTATCATAAATACATAAAATAAAGGAAATATTTGATAAAAATATTAACACCTCCAATTCATAATGCTACGGAAGCATAAAATAATGGATAAAATATAATACCAAAGATTTTCTTTTTTTTAAAAGATATAAATAATTTATTTCCTATAATTCCTAAAATTGCAAAATAAATAAATGCTCCTAAACTTATAGCTTCATATATACCACCAAATAAAGTAACCATATTGGGAGACGAATTTAATCCGGCACCTTTAACGACTAAATGTGTTAATAAGTAAATATTTTTACGATCAAGAAAAACTATGTTTGTTAAAGGTATTTTAAATATAGGAAAAAGCCAAAAAATTTTAGGAATGTTATAATTTACATAATTTAATTCTCCAGATATCATTAATACTGCTCTGTTATAATTTGCAATGGTATACCCAATAAATTTGCTGATACTTAAATATAATAAATTTTCGTTGCTACTACTCCATCTCAACATTGATGTAACTACAAAAAAATATAATAATATTATCGCTTTTACACACCATCGAATGTGATTGATTTTGTTTTTATATTCATATTCAACTATTACATCCTTAACTATATCTAAGTAAAGAGACAAACTATTTTAAAATTGAATTTACAATTAAAAATAAGTTTATATTACAATTTTTCAATATAATTACTTAATACCAAGACTCTCATATGAGCAGTATTTCTGCTTGCAGGTTAAGAATATTTTTGTTAAAAGGTAATCTCTAAGGATCAGCAAAAAGAAAATTTCATCTTGATTACACATTAGATTTTTTTAAAAGCCTTTTTACCGTTTGCTGAAAGAGGGATTTTTATTACTATTTTATGCTTTTTATCTGCAAATATGAGTGTTTTTCATTTTTTGCAACACTTTAATCAGACTAAAACTAACTATTTCAATTTTAAAAGAAATTATTTATATAATATTCTCTCTCAAGTTTTATTTTATATATGAGTATTTATAACTTCATGAAATTTTATAATATTTAAACATTTCAGGAATTTTGGTTATAAAGATTAATAAAAAAAATAAATCGATAAATTGTAAACATCGTAATGAAAATATAAAAAAGAATTTTATTTAAACCCACAAAGAAGAAACTAAATAGCTAACAAAAAGTTTTAGTAGATGTTATTTTAATTAGGATTTCTAATAGGATTATATTCTGGCACTATCTCTTTTAAAATTTTCCTAATAGTCTCATTATCACATTTATAAGCTGCTTTTTCAAGTTCTGCAATCTTACAATAAAGCCATTTTTTAAAACTTTCTTTGTTTTTATGACCAAACCAATTATTTGGTCTCAGAACCCATATTTTCTCATGTTCGGTTCTAACGATCCCTTCTCCTTGAGTAATAAGTTCTTCATATAACTTTTCACCTGGGCGCAAACCTATAAATTTGATTTCAATATCTCTACCCGGTTCTTTTCCAGCTAAACGAATAAGATCTTTAGCTATATCTAAAATTCGGATTGGTTCTCCCATATCCAGAATAAAAATTTCTCCTCCATTTCCCATAGCTCCTGCCTGAAGAATAAGTTGGCAAGCTTCAGGTATAGTCATAAAAAATCGTCTCACTTCTGGATGTGTAACTGTTACAGGTCCACCTTCCTCAATTTGTTTTTTAAATAAAGGAACTACAGATCCTGATGAACCAATAACATTACCAAATCTTACACATATCATTCGGGTTCCATTTTTTCCTTCAAGAGCTTGTACTAATAATTCACAAACTCTTTTACTGGCTCCCATTACATTAGCAGGATTAACAGCTTTATCAGTTGAAATCATAATAACTCTTTCAACTCTGTTTTCTACAGCTAATTCTAACAAATTTTTTGTTCCCAGAATATTATTAAAAACAGCCATCCAAGGATGTAATTCTAATATCGGAACATGTTTATATGCAGCTGCATGTATTATAACTTCAGGCTTATATTTTCTTATAACCTTTTCTATATACCATTTATCCCGAATATTTGCTAAAATTATTTCATAATGCTTAAATTCTAAACGATGCTCAAACTCCATCTGGATACTGTAAAGGTTATATTCCGAAGCATCTAAAAGGACTATTAATGCAGGATTAAATCTAATAATCTGTCGACAAAGCTCAGAGCCAATAGACCCTCCTGCTCCAGTGACAAGAATAGTTTTTCCTTTTAAATATCCTTTAATAGATTCTATTTCTATTTCTACAGGTTTTCTTCTTAAAAGATCACTATAATTAACATCACGAAAAGCTTTAACACTTACTCGTCCATCTATCAGCTCTCCTAAACTTGGCAGAGTTCTATAAGGTACTTTACAATTTTCACATATATTAACTACTCGACGCATCTGGACTCCAGTAGCACTTGGCATAGTAATCAATATTTCTTCAACATTATAACGTGAAACTATCTCAGGAAGCTGGTCAACACTACCAAGCACAGGAATACCGCGGATCATTCGTCCATGCTTTGTTCTATCATCATCTACAAAACCAATCACTTTATAAAATAAAGAAGGATTATCCTCGATTTCTCGTAATGTTTTTTCTCCTGCATCACCAGCTCCTACAAGAATTATATTCTTAAGAGGTAATGAAGATAATTTTTTAAAACTTTTTTCTTTGTTTTTACTACCTAAATATCCTTTACTATAAAGAAGACGTATAAGGATCCTCAGACCACCTGTTAAAATAAAAGTCATTTGAGCATCTATAAGAAAAACACCTCTTGAAAATCCTTGAAATCTGAAAAGGAAAAGTATAGCTGTCATAATAGCCATACTTGAAAAAAGAGTAGCTTTAAAAAGTTGATACATATCAGATATACTGCTATAACGCCACATTCCACGATAAAGATCAAACCAAAAAAATACTAAAAATTTAAAAGGAACAATAAAAATCAAAAGACTTAACATTTGATTAAAAATTTTTTTAGGAAGGATAAAATCAAATCGAATAAAATAAGCTCCTGCTAAAGAAATGCTAAAAAGAACCATATCCGCTATTACCATAAAATAAAAATTTCTATTTTTAAGTTGTTTTAATATTTTAGTTTCCATTATTATAAAATTATGTAACTAATATTTTCCATATTGTTAGAAAAATAAGTTTTAGATCTGTAAAGAAACTTATCTCTTGTAAATATTTTTTATAAAATTTTATTTTTTGAGGTAAAATTTGTTTTAAATAAACTTCTTCTATATTCTCATTATTTTTTGCAAATTTTTTTAATATTAATTCTTCATCTTTAAAATAAATAGTTGCATAATCTGTAATCCCGGGTTTAATTTTTAAAATTTCTTTATAATCTTTTTTAAAAAAATTTACATATTTTTCTACTTCAGGCCTTGGACCAACTAAACTCATATCTCCTTTTAATACATTTATTAGCTGAGGCAATTCATCTATTTTGAATTTTCTTAAAAATTTTCCTAATGCTGTGATTCTGGGATCATCTTCTTTAGTTATCAAAGGACCCTTATTTTCTGCATTTATAATCATGGTTCTAAATTTATAAATATAAAAAGGTTTAAAATTTTGTCCAATTCTTTTTTGTTTAAAAAAAATTGGACCTTTATCATGGATCTTTATCAAAATTGAGACAATTCCAAATAATGGACTTAAAATTATCAAACCTATTAAACTTACTAAAAAATCAAACGCTCTTTTTCCATGTTTTATATAAAAATTATCTCGCATATTTTAAGACATTTTCAATTATATACTCTTGTTCTTCTTTAGAAAGTCCTGGATAAATAGGAAGAGAAAGAGATTTTTTGAATACTTCTTCTGCTACTGGATAATCTTTTTCTTTATATCCAAAAGTATTTTTATAATAAGGGTGTCTGTGAACCGGAATAAAATGAACTGAAGTTCCTATTCCCTTTTCTTTAAGTTTACGATAAAGTTCATCTCGATTATTAATTTTAATAACATAGAGATGCCAGCTTGTTTCTCTGTCAGTTTTTATTTTTAAAGTTTCGATTTGAGTACTTTTGAAAGCTTTGTTATATCTTTGAGCAATCTCTTTTCTTTTTTCCCACATCCATTCAAGCTTTCTTAACTGTGCAAGTCCCAAAGCTGCCTGAATATCTGTCATATTGTATTTATATCCCTGATCTACTACTTCATAATACCAATCTCCCTGTAAAGTATATCGGTTCCAAGCATCTCTATCTATTCCATGAAGTCTATTAATCTTCATAATACGAGCAAAATTTTCTTTAAAAGTAGTAGCCATTCCTCCTTCACCAGTAGCTAAAGTTTTAGTAACATAAAAACTAAAACAAGTTATATGTCCTATAGTTCCTATTTTTTTACCTTTATACCATGCTGGGAGTGCATGAGCTGCGTCTTCTATAATATAAAGATTATATTTACGAGCTATTTCTAATATCTCATCCATGTCACAAGGCTGTCCTCCGAAATGAACAGGAATAATAGCTTTTGTTTTTTCAGTAATAAGATTTTCTATCTTAGAAATATCTATATTATGCGTTTCATATTCGATATCGCAAAGCACAGGTTTTGCATTAAAATATGCTATTGTTTCAGCAGTGGCAATGAAAGTATTAGTGGGCAAAATAACTTCATCCTCTGGTTTAAGTCCAATAGCTTTTAAAGCCAAATGAAGACAAGCTGTGCAGGAGTTTGCAGAAATTGTGTAACCTTTTTTTTCTTGTTTATTGTATATATAATTTTTGAACTCTTTCTCAAATTTTAAAGTTTTAGGCCCTGTAGTGAGCCAACCACTTTTTAATGTATCTATAACTTCTTTTATTTCATCTCTCGTTATATAGGGTTTGTGAAATAAAATTTGCATTTTAAACCTCTTTTTTTATAATCTCCAGTATATAAAGCCTTCTTTAATTACTTTATTTTTATCAAAAATACTTTTTATATCAAATAAAATTGGGGGATTAGTGGAAACTTTTTTGAATTTTTTTAAACTCAAATTTTTCATTTTTAAAAATTGGGAATGTTTTACAGCAACTATTATAGCATCATAAGGAGCAAAATTACTAATATTTTGAATTAATTCAAAACCATACTCATTTTTAACTTCATCTTTATTAGCTATTGGATCATAGACATAAACATTTACATCGAATTGTTCTAAATATTTAACAATATCATAAACTTTTGTATTTCTTACATCTGGCACATTTTCTTTAAATGTAAATCCCATAATTAAAACTTTTCCACCTTTAACTTTTTTGTTATTTTTAATAAGTATTTTCACAAGTTCTTGGGCTATAAACTCTGGTATATGTTCATTTATACTTCTACCTGCAAGAATTAGTTGAGGAATATACCCAGCTCTTTTGGATGCATATGCCAGATAATATGGATCTATTCCTATACAATGTCCTCCTACTAATCCAGGAGTAAATTTTAAAAAATTCCATTTAGTAGTTGCTACATCTAAAACTTCTTTTGTATCCAATCCCAATTTGTGAAAAATTAAAGCTAATTCATTAATAAGTGCAATATTAATATCTCTTTGAACATTTTCTATTACTTTTGCTGCTTCTGCAACTTTTATACTTGGAGCTTTATAAATTCCTGCCTTAATAACACTCCCATAAACTTTTGCAAGAAGCTCTGTTGTTTCTTTTGTATCCCCTGCAACAACTTTTGTTATTTTTTCTAATGTATGTTTTTTATCTCCGGGATTTACTCGTTCAGGAGAATAACCTACATAAAAGTCCTTTTTCCATTTAAGATTACTTTCTTTTTCAATAATAGGAATACATATTTCTTCAGTAGCACCGGGATAGACAGTAGATTCATACACTACAATTGTATTTTTTGATAAATTTCGTCCTACAATTTGAGATGCAGTTTTTAAAAATGATAAATCCGGGTCCTTTAGTTTATCGATTGGAGTTGGGACAGCAATTATTATAAATTTTGCTTTCTTTATAGCCTCATCATTAAATGTAAATTCTAAATTTTTATTTTCTTTTAAAAGGAAGTTATCAACTTCTTTTGTTACATCAATTCCACTAATTAACTGTTTAATTCTTTCTTTGTTCTTATCATATCCTATAACTCTAAACTTTTTAGATAATAAAACTGCTAGAGGGAGTCCTACATATCCAAGACCAACAACACATATTGCTTCTATCTTATTTATTAGATCTTCAAATTTTACCATCTTAACTTCCCTTTATATTCTTTAGAATCTTTTACATTCTTTGGAATGGAGCACCCAATAATTTCATCTTTGTATTTTTTTAAAAAATTATATATTCTGTCTATATAATTCTCATCTATCTTTTCATGTGTAGGAAGATTTACAATGTGTCTTGCGAGGAACTCACTAATTGGATTTCTACCATAATAGTAATTCCAAAGTTCAAAGTTTTTATTTATTGGATGAATAGGAGACAAAAACCAATCTCCAAATTCTATTTTGTTTTTTTCTGCTAAAGTAAAAAATCTCTTTCTATTTTTAACTAATAAAGGAAATTTTAAAAAAGTATGTTCTGCATACGAAGGCTCATAAACAGGTTCAAACCCCAAATCGATTAATATTTTCTTATAAAATTTAGCTATTCTTTTACGATGTTTTATTATTAAGTCTATTTTCCATTTTCCATTTATTTTCTCGAAGTATTTTAACCCTTCTTTAGCTTGGATTTCTGAAAAACCTTTTAAAAAATTGTATGGCTTTTTTGGAGATATCAATTCATACCCTTGAGAAGATCCTAAAATTAAATTCCATTTACTAAGTTTTCTATAAGTCTTTAAAGCCAACCAATAGATTTTAGGGTTTAAAAATTTTTTTCTAACCTCTATAAGGACTTTTAGCATTAATATCTCTTTGATAGAAGGCCTTATAGCTTTTTCCTCAAATTGTTTTAATTTTTTAGCTATATCTTCCTTATGAGTCACAGCAATTCCACCAATTCCAGTAGAAAAAGGTTTATTCCATTGAGTAGAGTAAAAACCTGCATCACCTATAGTTCCTACTTTCCGCCCTTTATAAGTACCTCCAAAGCCATGAGCTGCATCTTCTATAACGAATAAGTTATATACCTTAGCTATTTCTAAAATAGGATCTAAATCAGGAGATAAACCGAATGTATTTTGAGCTATTATAACTTTTGTTTTAGAAGTTATTTTTTCTTCTATTTTAGAGGTATCAATAGTAAAAGTTTTAGGATTTATATCCACATAAACAGGTTTGGCTTGTAAGTATATTATAGGATTAGGAACAACTACGCAAGTAAAAGCAGGAATAATAATTTCATCTTCTGCTTTAATATCCAGAGCTTTTAAGAGAACATAAAGAGCTACACGACCTTTCCAAAATAGAAAAGGAGAGTGTTTGATTTCAAGATATTCTTGAATTTTTTTTCTGAATTCTAAACTTGCATTATTTAATTTTGTATACATAAATATAATTTTTACTATTCCAATAATTAAAAAGTTTCTTTGCTCCTAATTTTTCATAAAATTTTTGAGAATTTATTAAATCTTTCCCTACTAGTATTTTAAATTCACGAATTTCTCTGTTTCTAAAAAATAATTCTAATTCTTTAAAAAGTTCCTTTCCTAATCCTTTTTTTCTGTATTTATCAGAAACCACTATAGATATAAGTTCAGATTTGATAGGAATATCATATTTTTCCTTCAAATTGGTAGTATAAATAATTTTGTTATAAATGCCTTTTATCATAGAAAAATTAAAGTTTTTAATTAAACTTTTAATTAATACTGTAAAACAATTTTTTAGAAAATACTTCTTAAATTCTTGTAAATTACATGTACCTGATATGAAACCTATTAATTCATTATTATCATTATCTAAGTAAACTATAAGGATACTTTTATTATGTTCTGTTATGCTTTTATAAAAACATTTAAGTGTATTTTCTCCTAATTGGGACAATAAGCCTTGAGATAGTGATTCTATATGTAGTTTCACAACCATATCTAAAATGTTACTATTAATCGGATTTATTATTTTAATCACTTTCAATTTTTATCTAAAATTTAAACCCCGATAAGGCTTTCGTATACATTTAAATATTTTTCAATAACAATTTTTATATCAAATTCATCTTCCGCTTTTTTCCGTGATTTTATTCCCATTTTTTTCCTCAATTTTTCATCATCTATTAATATTTTTAATTTCTCTATTACCTTAGGCACATCTTTTGCAGGAACTAAAAAACCATTAACTCCATCTTCTACTAACTCTTTACAACCAGGAACCTTAGTTGTAATAATTGGCAAGCCCAAAGCTAAAGCTTCTATACCACTTCTTGGTATACCTTCTCTATAAGAAAGTAAGACAAAAATATTACAACATTTTAAAAGATTTTTTAATTCTTCATGTTTTAACCAACGATACCACGTAATAATTCCTTCTTTTTCAGCAGAAAACACTACTTTTTTATTTATATTATAAGGATTTCCATCATAGAAATCACCGACTAATATAAATTCAATTTTTTCTTTATAAATCTTTTTAAGAATTTTAGCCACTTCTATAAATTCATTAATACCCTTATGAATTATAAGTCTCCCTATTGTAATTATTTTAATAACCTTATTCTTATTATTACAATTGCTAGATTTCCATTTATTTGTATCTATTCCTGATCCTTTTATTAATATAGCCTTAGTGGGTATAACTAACCCCTTTTTTATAAATAATTCCATATCATCCTTATTTTGAAATATTACTTTGGAAGCTCGTTTTAAAGAAAATTTGTAAAGAGTTTCTATTGTTTTTCTTATAACTAAATTTTTAACATTTTGATTTAGTTCAATAAAGAAAGAACCTAATCCAGTTATAGTATTTATAATAATTGGAATATCGAGACCAATTGAACATATATTTCCATATATATTGGGTTTGATTGTAAATGTGTGTAAAATGTCAAGTTTAATATCTTTAAGAATTTTTCTAATATTCCAAATTGTTCTTAATTCTTTTAATGGATTTATAGATTTTCTATCTAAAGAATAATTTATGACAGTAATTCCCTCATTTTCAAAATGTTTGTTATATCTTCCTTTAGGAACTATTGCGTAAACTTGCCAATTTCTATTTTTTAAAGCTTTCATAAGATCTAAACGAAAAAGATATAAATTTAAATCTAAATGAGACAAAAACCCTATACTTTTCTTCATAAATTTTGTCCCCAAACTTCTAGAGAAAATAAATTCCATATAATTTTAGCTCTTTTATCTTCTGCAATAGGAATTTTCCTCTCATAAATTTTTTCTATAAATTTTTTAGGAATGAAATATGTATACCATTGAGGATATATTAATACATAATCAATAATAATATCTTTTAAATTTTTATCAACCCATCTAATTAAGGGCACTTCAAACCCTCTTTTAGGTTGTTTAATAATTTCTCTGGGTAAATATTTTTCTGCTATTTTCCTTAAAATATATTTAGTCGTAAAACCTTTAATCTTTAAATTAGATGATATTTTTGAAGCTGCTTCTATAAGGTAAATAGATAAAAACGGACTTCTTGCTTCCAAAGAATTTTGCATAGTTGCTATATCCATTTTTTGTAGCAAATCTGCAGGAAGAAGTATATTAAAATCTAAAATTAATAATTTTTGAATTAAATCTAAATTAGGCAAATTTAATATATTATTAATAAAATTATCTAAATTTTTAAAATAATGATTATTAGCGTTCCATTCTGAAAAGACATCTTCAAAAATATCAGTAGTAAATGATAAATAGAAATTTAATCCATTTTTATTTAATAATCTAAACAATCTGTGTATAAAATTATATTTAGACGTTTTTTCTTTAGGTTTAGGAAGAACTTTTATAAATGTCCTTAAAAATTTTAAATTTTTAATCCACGAAAATTGAAATGGTACATATCTTCTATAACCTCCAAATAACTCATCACCCCCGTCTCCGTTTAAAATGACTTTAAGAAATTTAGAAGCTTCTTTACTTATATAATAAGAAGGTATAGCACTGCTATCCGAAAAAGGTTTTCCATAGGAAGTTAAAATTTTTTCAATATTGTTTTCTAAATCTCCAAAATCTATTTCAATTATAGTGTGCTCTATTCCAAGATGTGTTGATATTTTTTTGGCTATAGAAGATTCATCATATAAACCTTCGAACTTAACTGTATAAGCTTTTATAGACTTATATTTACATGCCATTGCTACAATCAAAGAACTATCTATTCCTCCACTAAGAAAAGCTCCTACTTCAACATCGGAACTTATTAATCTATTATAAACAGCTTTAGAAAGAGAATATTCTAGATAATTTACTGCTTCATTAATATTGTGTAAATTATAATTTTTATTTTTAAAATAAATATCTTCAATATAAAAGTATTTTTTATATTCTAATATTCTCCCACTTTTAGTATCAACGATCAAATAACTTCCAGGATCTAATTCAAAAACTTTTCGATATGGTGTATTTTTCCAAAAAAAACCTACTCGAAAAAAGAATTCTAAAGCTTCGTAATCTATAGAGAGATTAAGAACTTGTTTCAAAACATTTAATTCACTTGCAAATACAAATTTATTCCCTTCTACAAAATAATATAAAGGTTTTTTTCCGCTTCTATCTCTTGCAAGGAAAAGAGAATTTTTTTCTTTATCATAAATAGCGAAAGCATACATTCCATCAATGAAATTGAATAAATTTTTTTTAAATTTATGATATAAATATAAAAGAGTTTCTGCATCTGATTGAGTTTTAAATCTATATTCGATTAAATACTTTTCTCTTAATTCTATATGATTGTATATTTCTCCATTAAATACTAATACTAAATTTCTCCATGAATAAGGTTGCTTACCTTGTTTTAAATCTTGAATAGCTAATCGTGTATGTAAAAAATGAACATTTTTTTCTAAAAATTCTCCCCACCCATCTGGACCACGATGTTTTAAAAGATTTATAACCTTTTTTGTTAGCAATTTATGATTTATACTTCCTGCTATACCACACATTTAGCTTTATTTTTAATATTTATTATTGTTAAAACTATTGTACTAATGAATAAGTGTATCCATCTTTCTCTAAGCATATAATGTGTAAATTGTAGAATTAACATTATCACTATTAAATTCATTAATATTAAAATACTTAATAATTTATCAACTTTACATTTTAAAAGTAAATATGGTATATATAAAATCCATAATAAAAACAAAACAAATCCTATTATTCCGATATTAGAAAGTAATTTTATAATTAGATTATGAACTTCATGAGTATAATAAATTCTTAAAACACCTAACCCTGCTCCCAAAAATGGATTATTTGTAAATATTTCAAAACCTTTATAAATTGTTTCTTCTGTGACTCCTTCAATTTTTAAGTTTATTAAATTATAAAATATAAATTCTTGATATCTCGATATTATATATATATCAATTTTAAAGAGGGGAGAATAAATCCATCCAATAGTAAAACTTAAAATTAATAATAAAATAAACAGAAAATATTTACGAAATATAAACATAATATTAATACATAATATTATTATAAAAGAAAAAATGCCTGCTCTTGAACCAGTTAAAATTAGTATATATATAGATATAAATATCATAATTAATATTAAAAAATATTCATTCCTTTTTATATTATTATATATATATTTTTTAATATAAAAAAAAATAAAATATATTGAGCCAAGATTTATTATAAGTGAAGCAAGTTGATTAGGTTTTTTTAAAAAGAAAATTAGTCTTTTATTTTCCCATATTGGGATATTTTCCCAAAAGAAAAATATAATAAAAATAATACCTATAAGATAAAGAGGATATAGAAATAAATAATTTTTAAAAAATTTGTAAAATAAATTAAAATTATGTAAATTTGAATAAATATAAATATATAAAAAAAATGCATATATAAAAGGTATAAATTCTAATAAAAAAATTTTAGCTTGAATATAATTTAAATTTACTATATATGTAATACTTAAATAAGAAATAAAAATAAAATAAAATAATAAAAAAGGAATAAAAATTTTTTTAATATTAACTAATTTTGTTAATAAAATTGAAAGTGGAAATGTAATTATAAAAAATATATCCCCAATAGAGAATGTATATTCTAATATTGATATACCTATTCTACAAAAAAATAAAAGAAATATATATATTATTAAGAAAGACATAAAGAATTATAAATTTTATGTTATTTTAAGCCAATTACTTAAATCTCTTTCAGTTAATTTAGATAAAAGAAGAATATCTTCATAATAAAATTTTACCAATTTTTTTCTTATGTTGATATCTAATTCTTTTTTTTTCAATTCTTTTTTATTTAAGTTTTTTAAATATTGGTATAATTTAAATTCAAAAATTTGAGTTTTGATAGGTATTTTTTTTCTAATAAAACCAGCAGTTTTTATAAGACTCATTAAAAATTTACTTCTAGGTTCTTTTGCTACATTGTATTTTTTAAAATCTATTTTATGATATTTTAAACCTAAAAATTTTAAAATATTTTTATATATTTGTTCTACATCCTTTACAAGTTCATCTAAAAAAACAAAAAAAACTCTTTTCCTATCAACAATTGATAATAACCGTTCTACTTGTTCACCTAACTTGCCTATACTTTGATAATCTAAAGTTTTAGAATCTGTAGTTATTCTTCTTATATATTCTCCCTTTCTTCTTTTGGGAGAAAGTAACCAAGCTTTCCAAAAATTTTCTATATGTTCGTTTCCATCAAATAATTGTTGTAAATAAAATGAGTATACAAGATCTACCGGATTACGTAAGCAAACTATATAAAGGGGATTAGGAATTGATGTTTCTATCTTTTTTATAGCCACTTTTGAATATAGATAAAATGTTGAAGCATCTCCTAAATATTTTATATTACTACTGCTATTGATTTTGTATAAGTCAAAGTAAGATTTTTTATCAATAATTATTCTTATATTTAAATCCTCAGCAAAAAAATGAGGTTCTTTGATTGAAGGAAAATAAATCTGGGGGTGTTGAGAAAGCCAAAAATATAATGATGTTGTTCCACTTTTTGGAGCACCTGGTATAAATAAGTTAGGAATTCCCATTTTAATTTTTAAACTATTTTACTTTAAAAACAATATATATTTAAAAAACTTTTTACTTTTAAACTAAAAACTACATTCCAAAAAATGATACTAATTGCACTTGCTATAGCAGCTCCTATTAATCCATAAATAGGAATTAATAAATAATTTAAAATCACATTAAGCATTGCTGCTATTAATATAATATTTTGAACAAATTTTTGATGTCCTGTCATTTGTAAAATATACCCTACACTTCCACAAGCAGCATTAGCAAACTGTCCTATAGTTAAAAATATCAAAGCAAGCGTTCCTTTTTTAAACTCTTTTCCAAATAGACCCATAAACCAACCAGGAAAAATTAAATATAAAATAAGAATAGGTGTAGATGTCCAGAAAATCAACTTTGTAGATTGTTGAACTATTCTTTTTAAGCTTTCTAAATCATTTTTTCCCCAAAATTCAGCAAATTTAGGTGCTGCTATAGAATTTATTGCCATAAGTGTAAAACTTGTAATTATAGAGAGTCGTACAGCCACATTGTAAATTCCTACCTCTTCTTCTGTTCTCCACATCCCCATCATTATCGTATCTGTCCATGAGATTACCATAAAAAGAGAATTTGACAAGAACATTGGAAGTGAAACAGAAAGTATTTGTCTTATAGAAATTTTTTCTAATTTACTATTTTTATTGCTAAATTCTTTGTTCAAGAGTAGAAAACTAAGAAAGAATGAAATACCTATTCCCAAAATGTATACAATAATTACCACTTTTATGTTTTTAATGTTCAGAATATAAAAAGATATACTGAAAAAAATAAGAGCAAATAAAAAAGGCAGGAAGGTTTGGAGTGTGGTATATTCTTTAATCTTTTTAAAAGCTCTTAGACTCTCGGAGTTTATTGAAAGTAAAACAAAAGGAAGTAAAGCAAAGGACATAAGTTTAAAATAAGAAGCTAAATGCGGTTTCTTAAAAACTCTTTCAGCCAGGAAGGGAGAAAGATAATAAAGAAAAATAGAAAGAAATAAAGACAAAGGAATTATTACAATAATAGACTTTAAATATATGTGTTTTGCTGTTTTAATCCTCCCCTGAGCATTATATTGAGCTATAAATCTTAGAAGTGCTGTATCAAGCCCGAGTTTTCCTATTATAGAAGTTATCTGAAGTACGGTAAAACAAAGAGCAAATATACCCCATGCAGAAGCACCAAGATTTCTTGTAACAATTAAGGTAAAAGCGTATCCTACAATCAATCCAAGAATCCGTAAAATAAAAAAAGTTAAGCTACCTTGGATAAGTTCTTTAAAATGAATATCTTCAGATAATTTAGTTTTTATCTTATCTATCATTTTTAAAATCAGTTTTTAAAATTTTACCTTTATGGTTTAACTCTTTCATTTTTATTTATACCTAATATCCTTTTTTATTAAAAAGTTAATCTACAGATTATACTAAAAATTTATATAAAGGCTTGATGTTCAATATACATATTAATTTAGAAACATCAAGTAACTGTAAATAAGATATTTAACAATTCAAGTCTGCTAATTTTAGGAAAAAAGATTAAAGCACTCTTCAAAATTAAGGCTACATGGTAAAACTATCTATACATTATTTTGATCCGAAAACATAATATAATCAAAATAAACTCTCTTTTAGCTATTTGCATTAAATGTGTAAAATTTTCTTTAGCTCACCACACTTAATATCGTCTTCTATTGAAATTATTTTATTAGAAAAATTTTTACATAATTTCTAATAATTTCCAAAGTTAGATTCTTTGTCCATCATTATGGATTATCAATTGCCAATTTTTATAAGTTTGATTTAAAATAAATTTTATTTGTTCCTTAATAAATTTTTTCATCATTATATGGAGGCATCAAAATCCTATTAATAGTTTATCCATTTTTTTATTTTTAGAAAATTTCAACTTTATTTATTTTATTTCTTTATGTTCAATTATATTTACCTGACTAACCTAATTTAAAATTACTCTGCCAGTTTATTATATTATAACTTAACTAATAAATTCGAACCAAATCTTAAGTCTTAATTTACAACCCAAAAATTGGATTAATATTTTTATAAGTTCAGATTAGTTTAATCAATCATCTTTTAATCTCTTGAGTACGCTTGCACATAATTATATTTTTCGACACTTTTATAAGAGAGTATATCAATGTAAATATTATTTTGGATTTTTTTATTTTTCTCTTTAAAACAAGTGATAGCATAACTATAATTAACCAATACCATAAACTATCTTTATAAACATAAAACCAACCAGAAAAAAATAATAATCTTATAACATAAAGAAAAAATAATAATCTTATAACATAAACAGAAACAAATTAAAAATTAGAAGATAAGCTGAAGTGGGATTAATTCTTTATTATTAAATTTTCTTTGCTTTTGTCATTCTTTTGTCAGGTTTCTTCTATTTCAAAAATTATCTCTCTTTTTCTGCTTCTTCTCTGGTGTAATAAATATAAAGAATTGGCTTTTTAACTGGAGGATGAGAGAGATGATACAAAGGATGAGTAGGCTCTGAAGTTAAAACCTCTTGTCTCTCTTCTGCCTATACTTTTATATACTCCATAGAGTTATTTGCAGATCCATTATCTACAACAATTACCTGATAATTTGGATAATCATTTCTCAGCACACTTTCCAAACACTCAATCGTATCTTGCCAGTTGTTATAATTGAGAATTATAATTGCTATTTTGGATAATTCATATTATTTTTTATTTTTAATTCCTGATCACAATTTTCGATAAATTTCTGTAGCTTTATTGTAAACACCTTGACCAAAAAACGACAAAAAAATAGCTAATAAATATTTGATATTAAAAGGAAACGTTTTTATAGCTTTTATTAGATAATTTCTTCCTTCTTTAAAGTTATTATTTAGACACAGATTATGACCGATACTAAAATAACATTTCGACAACAATTTTTTATCTTCAGCAAAGTCGTCAAAATGCTTTGATAGAATAAGTTTTAAGGCTTTTATAAGAGCCTCATTATTAGCGGAAATACTATCTGAAGTGTAATATGAAATTACCAATGGCTCATCTATACACTTAAAATTATAATATTTTGAAAGCCTTATAACTAATTCCCAATCTTGAAACCTTGGCAATTTCTCATCAAACATTCCTCCTTTTCTAAAGCACTCTTTTTTTATAAGAACAGTTGGGAGACCTATAAAATTTCCTTTAAGAAGTTCTTTATGTACATTACCTTCCTTTTGTTTAACCCATGAAAATGGTATATAGATTTTTTTATTATTCTCTATTCTCCAAAACCCGGTATAAACAACCCCAACTTTTGCTGGAGCATTTTCAAAAACCTTCATCTGTTTCTCTAACTTCTCTGGCAACCATTCATCATCGCTATCTTGAAAAGCAATAAATTTTCCTCTGGCAGCTTTGATTCCCGTATTGCGAGCAGCAGCTGTTCCCTTGTTTTTCTCATGCCGAATATAACGGATACGAGGATCATTAAAGCTTTTTACAACCTCTTCTGTATTATCTGTAGAACCATCATCCACAACGATAATTTCAAAATCTTGATATGTTTGATTTAATACACTTTGAATAGCCCGCTTTATTAAACGCGCTCGATTATAAGTTGGTATTATTACGCTAACAGTTGGATTTTTTTCTGGCATAGTTCTATTCTCCCTTTCTCAATATAAAGAATCTATGATAAGGATTTTCAAATATTCTATAAGTTTTCTCAACCTTAAATCCTACTTTTTGAATCTCATTGATGATTTTACTCAATGGATACCCCGCTTTTCCTATTTCCCAATAATGCTCGCCATCAAATTTATGAGTTGGATTTTTAAATCTCGGTAGCGGAATTAGTCTTTTAAATATTCCGATCTTTGGAATGTGTATATAAATACGATAAACTCTACTTGCATCTGGCAATGACAAAATTGCGTAAGACTTAGAAACTCGAAATATTTCAAAAAGAGCTTTAGAAAAATTTTCAAAAGGCAGGTGCTCTAAAACCTCATAACACGCCACAACATCAAATAATTCATCTGAGAATGGCATATTTAAAACACTACCAACTACATCAGGATTTAATCTTTTATCTATATCTAAAGTTAAAATATTTACTTTTCTTTCTTTTAAATATTTTGAAACAAATCCATTCCCAATACCTATTTCGAGTACTGTTTTAGGATTTAATT
>Ga0190363_1000584_pt1 | contig 21756 bp, 16 predicted proteins | sample 48721867_MG_FD_161272 | JGI IMG/M metagenome (GOLD analysis project Ga0190363, IMG submission 161272) | Hydrothermal vent microbial mat bacterial communities from Southern Trench, Guaymas Basin, Mexico - 4872-18-6-7_MG | ecosystem: Environmental > Aquatic > Marine > Hydrothermal vents >... | reverse complement strand
GAACCTATCCTTCGACTGAGGGAGATAGGCTCCCAAAAGTCGGGGGATAGGGGATAAGTAGGGGGAATGAAGGACAACAAATGTTATAAACTGTTATAGATGACTGACCCCTTATGCTTTTCTAAAATTATGAATTCGCAGTAATCGTCTCCCTTAGCTATACATTTAATTTCCTTAGCAACCATAATTCTTCCAAGTACGTAACTTGCGAACCCGCTAATGACTCCTCTTATAAAATGGCTTTGTGGTTTCTTATGTTTTCCCTTTAACATGTCACACTCCCAGTTATCAAGCATTCTTAAAATAATAATGTTACTTTTTGGGTAAATATCAATACGGTTTATCGTAAACCACCCTAAAATTATACCTCTAAGCTTGAGCATTGCAAAGTAATCCTCAACGTTCTTAAATGCGTATTTCTCTTTAAACTCCCTTGCTACACCCAACCCTCCCTGATATCCTATACTCCATAGAAGTATAGAACCTGCTTCTTCACCATACTCCTTTCTTATACCTTCCACTATACTTTTAAGTATGGGTTCGCCAAACATAACAACTCTCATTCCATGGAATTTTATAGGGTAATATTTAGTAGAAATCGCTTTGTAAGAGAGAGCATTATGTGAAACACTATTTACGTCTTCAATCCTTAAGAGATCTCTTTCGATATCAGCTAATTCATTTGCATTGTCTAAACCGAGAATTAATGTCATGTTGACCTCTTTATCTGATTTTGAAACAGCATAACCTAAAATGTTTTCACTATTATAAGATAGTACGTCTAGAATAGTACTAAGAATTGATGAATTTGAGGCTTTTACCCTTACTACATAAAGCTTTCCTTTACACTCTACACAGGAACTAAGATCTAAGCTACTAAACATTATAGTCAACCTGTTTAAGGAATAGTAAAATTATGTTGCAAATATGTAGATATTGGTATGCTTTAATGCTTATTCTTAATCCTCCATTTCACCTATTACTTCTTCTAAATTGCTAACTATTTCTTTAAGTTTATTCAATAGTGCTATAGCTTTTTCAAGAAGCTCCTCCGCCTTACCTGCTAGTCCTTCCTCTATGAATGCCTTTATTTCTGAAATTACTGATTGCAGTTCCTCATATGTTTCTTTAAATTGCTGTGTTAGTGAAGAAACTTCTGTTGAGTTTTCAGCATAAGCTTCCGCATTAAGTTCAAGATATTCATTGTATACTTCGTTGATTTCCGATTCTAGCTCGTTTACTTTATCCTTAAGTTCTTCTAATTCTTCTTTCGCTTCTTCTAAAGCATCCTCCGCCTTTTCAACGTATTCTTCAGCTTCTTTAATTAATTCTTTGGCTTTATCTAATGCTTCCTCAGCCTCTGTAAAGTTTCCATGCTTAATAGCTTCCTTAGCCTCTTCTAAGACCGTGGAAGCATTTGCTATTAGTTCTTTAGCTTTCCTTAAGTGTTCTAATGCTTCTGTAGCATTAGCCTCCTCTGCTTTCTCTTCGAGTTCGCTTATCTTGCTTAGTAGCTTATCTATTTCGTTTTGTATTTCCTCTATTTCCTCTTCTAACTCTTCCGCACTTTCTATTATTTCTTCTAGAATATCCTTTACTTCGTCTACTAAATCTTCAACGTTTTCAACAATCAATTCTACTTCAGAAATAAGCTTTAATGCTTCAGTATAATTGCCATTCTCAACGAGTGTTTGTGCCTCCAGAAGAATTTCTTGAGCTTCAGTAATAAGTTCTTTCGATTTATTGAGCAGTTCCAATGCTTCAGTTACATTATACTCTAATGACTTACTTTCTAATTCTGCAATCTCAGCTGATAATTCTTCGATTTTCTCTTGTAGCTCTTCAACTTTCTCATTTAATTCTTCTTCGAACTCCTCTTCTACGATTTTCCCAACTTTCTTTTCATGAAGCTCTTGGATTCTTGCTAAAACATCTGCTAAGACGCTTATAGTGTGGTTAAGGTTTATTATGGCTCTATCAATCGCCTCTATAGCTGCTTCAGAAGCATTAACTGTTTGTAGGAGTTCTTTTACCCTTAGCAATAATGATATTGTCCTGTTAATGTTCATAATACCTAGTTCAACACCTCTAGTTATGTTAGCATGTACCTTTCTCTCACATAGTTCTTCAACCATGTTAAAGACGGCCTTTATTGTTTCATTAGAAGCTCTTTCAGCTTCATTTTCTCTCAGTTTCCTGCTAGTCTCTTTGAGTATTTTAATCGCTTTTTTAAGTTCGCCTTTTTCAATAGCTGCTGATGCATTTTTGAGTTCAGGAAGTATTTTGGTTATATTTAACTTTGTAACCTTTCTATAGGCTATATTAATTACTTCCTTTACTTTTGAAACTTCTATGGATATTGAAATATCCACTGTGATGTTAATGTTGTCTTTCAATAGTTCGAAGTATTCCTTAAAAGTCTTTCTTAAGTTTAAAAGTTGACTTTCAGACATACTGGATAATTCATTATCACTAATGTTTACTGCTCTTTCTATTTCATTTAGCGATTGCTTATTAATGTTTACAGGAGCTTGGAGGATTCTCTTGATTAGTTCTCTATACGCCTTTACAGTTTCTATCAACGTAGCTTTATCTACATTATTAGACGAATTCTGCGCGTTTAGTACGGGTAAGCTAATTATTAAGCTCATTAGCATAGTCAATACTAACGCTATAGCCTTTAACTTTCTTCCTGCATACATTCTTTCTAACACTTTCCCCACCTTACTCTTTATCCATTTTACAACTAAGATGTTTCATAGTTTTAAGAAATCCTATGAAACACCAATGATACATTCAATGAAACTGTTTCACCACTTCTTCCTCTTCAAAATGAGCTTGCTTACACGGCCTTCCTTTCTTATTTCAATATACCCTAGCCTCTCCAATCTCTTAACGTGACGCCAAAGTGTAGCTTTAGGTATGTTAAGTTTTTTCTGAAGTTCACGTTGAAAAGCTATTCCACCAGTAGCTCTTAACTCCTCTAAAATTCTTTTATCTGTTTCGTCAAGTTCAATTATTGTTATCTCTTCTTCGGAAATTCTGTGTTTTCTACCTTTCTTGACCTTAGCAATAATAGTTAAAACAATTACTAAGAGTACAATGCTTACGACAGCAATGTATTCCAGAGGAAATTGAGGGGCAAGTTTATGAACCGTTTCTTTAGAGGGCGGGGATGTTAACGCCGGAGTAGTAGTTAAAGTAGTGATAGTGTACTCTATCATTGTAGGTCCATGGAATACTATGACTAGGTTTCCGTTTTCATAGTATGTTTTTACTATGTTGTCCGGTATTGTGAGTAACACTACGCCGGGCTCTATGGTTAAAGCTAATTCCTGAGACCCAATTATTGTGAGTATAGATTTACCATTAACTGTGGTAGTGTTTGCAACATACTTTATTGTAAGCAAACCTTTGCCCGGCGACGGTACGTAGATAGAATTATTAACTAAAATTGAAGGTATTAGAGTGCCATTTACATATACTTCTAAACTTATAGGTATAGGTTGAATAGGTAGGAGGACTTCATTAAGACCCTCCTCTACTTCGCCTACTATCTCAACATGAACTACACCAGTGTTTTTTATTGAGACTTTAATAGAGGATACTAAGGCAAGAACTGGAGAAACAGCTACTGTAAACGCTAAAGGGAGAAAGAACAGTAAACTAAACCATAATAGTTTTCTACGTATGTCACGGAGCAAAGCCATGACAATTACCTTACCTATATCTAATAAAATATGCTTAATATAAAAGTACTAATCCTTAAGATTTGCAGGTGAGGAACAAAAATTATCTTTCTTTCACCTTAGCGGGCCACCATGCCTTCTTACCAAGAACCGATAATATGGCCGGACCTGTTACGTAGGGTATGGTGAGCCCAGTAAATAGTACTCCGGTCGCAAGTACGAACCCGAACTCCTTCATAGCCCATGACGACCCAAGCATTAGCGAACCATAAGCTACTACAACTATTAACGCTAATCCTACAATAGACTTCCCTACATCGCTTGAAGCAGTTATTATTGCTTCACGTAAACTGATCCTTCCTAGGTCCTCTTTTACCCTATTTATGAAGTATGATATGTAATCTATGTTTATTCCTAACATCGCTGAAAACACTACTATATGTGTAAACCATATCAATGGTTTCTTAAGGATATAGGAAAACAGTATTATCGTTACCGACATAGCTACGCCTATGTTGAAAACTGTTATCGCTATTGAAGTTAAAGCTAACGGAATACTTCTTAAAAGTATTGCTAATATTATGAACATCGATATTATAGCAGCAATAAGTATTTTCTCTTTAAATGCATTTGTGAGCACGTGGTCTAAATCTATTATCCTAGCTGTAATACCTCCTACGAGTATTCTAGAAATTAATGGGTTTCCATATGATTTAACAACTCTCTTAATGTTTTCAACAACACGAGATGCTTCATCACTTGTCGGGAAGTATTCTAAAATAACCTTAATAATGACTGTCCTATTGTCCTCGGCTACAAAGTCTAATGCTCCCTTCTCCTCTAGCTCACTCATATTGTAAGGTTTACTTAAAGGTACACCTCTAGGTCTCGTAGGCGAATATACTTTAGAAACACCGTTAATAGCTTCTATTTTCCAGCAAATATCTTCTATAATGCTTAGCGATTTATTACTCCACACATTCTCCTTAAATTCTAAAACTATTGTTGTTGGAGCAAAAATTCCCTGGTCAATAACTCCTTTTAGAAGTCTGATATTTTGCACTGTTATTGAATATTCTGGAAGCAGTATGCTGTAATCATGACTTCCCTTAAATGATAAAGCTATCATACCTATGGGTAAGGCTAATGCGAGTGCGACAATCAGTACTACAGGGCCATGTTTTACTACTTTAGCTGCTATTTTCGACTGCTTTATTTCCTTTGAGAACCTAATTCGAGGGAACCATACCTTACCCCTAGTTATTTTCAATAAAGCTGGTGTTAAAGTTAATGAAACAACCAATGCAGCTAAAACTCCAATAGGTATTGTTATTCCTAACACTCTCACGAATGGGAAGTTCCATGCAAAAGATAAGCAGGCAAAACCAGCTGCTGTCGTTAATCCACTTATGAGTATTGGTACAGTAACCTTCTTCATAGTGTTTTCTAAAGCTAAATCTAAATCTACTTCACCACATGTTCTAAGCTCGTTCTTGAACCTAAGCAGGTAATATGTTGTATAATCTACCGTAGCCCCTAAAGTAGTTACTACAGTAAATATCCTAGCCCAATGAATAACGTCCATTACCCTAGTAGCTATGAAGTACATTGCAGCAAATGCTACAATTAAGGCTATTCCAACATTTATTAACGGTATGAAAAAGGCTATAATACTGCTTAAAACAACAACCATGACAATAAGGGTAAATATAGATGATACCTTATCTATAATCTCTATATCTCTGCCGCCATAAATTTTCAGCTCCCCTGAGCTAAGAGCAGGTCCTAGAATGAAGACTTTAACCCTATTCTCGTAAGGAATAAGTCCTAAGATACCTTTTGAAGCTCCGAATACTTCTTTTGCTCTTTCATAAATGTTAAGTGAGTTATGATATTTTTCTACGCTATTTTCTCCTATAGGTGAAGCAAGTATCAGCAAAACATCGTCTTTAGGCACGTAGATTTCAACTACTTCTTCAGGAAGATCGTCTATGGTTTCAGGTCTAGGATGTTTTTCCATAATTTCTTGCATTAAGCTGTCAGTAATAATGTCAGCATATTTGTTAGCTAGATTTTCAATTTTTCTAGCAGATGGGTGAACACCTAGGTCGTAAATGTCTTCAATAAACTCTCTAACGTCTATTTTAGAGAAGGTTTTATTGAGCTTCTCATTTTCCCTTATAGTTTCAACGAATCCGTCATAACTTATATCAACCACTATTTGCTTGTACTCTTCTTCGCTTAAAGGTGGACCATAGTAAAATACCTTATCGGCAATTTTTCTTACATCTTCAACATCTACATCGTACTCGTCAGCTACTTCCTCCAGTTTATCATAAATTATGTCCTTAGCAATATTCTCTAGAGACCCATTCTTAGGCGAAGGCCCTAAATTGTAAAGTTTTAAAACTAAATCCCTCATTTCATTCCAGCTAAAATCTTCAATAGTGATATTTTCAATACTCAAGATCCTCATAATACATGAGATTACAGTGTCCCTAAAAACATCAGCATGTTTAACTAAGTGTGGACCACGCAGTACCACCGTAGTTATAATAACATTAACCGTTTCGTTACCTGAAATCCTAAGCATTTCCAAAAATAGTCTCTTAAAATCTGAAGTTGTTGGTTCAGCTCCAAGATTATATATTTTCTCAAGCATACTTCGTGAAAGTCCTAGGTCTCTAAGCATCATAGCAGTTATATCTACCACTAATTCCTTTACTTCTTCCATGCTCAACGGATATTCTAAGGAAATTGTCAGTATTGTACTATTTAGTAGTGTCTCGGAGAATCCATATTGTGACGCATATGGCTTAAAAAGCTCAAACGTTATTTCTCTTGAAATACTACTTAGAGCTTCATGGGAAGGTGTAGGACCTATTTCATATAGGTAAGATACTACTTGAGATACATTAAATGGCGCATCAGCAACTAGTTTGTTAAAAATTTGAACTAAAGCATCCTCTATTTCATTACTTGTTGGTTTCTCTCCTATCTCGTACGCTTTGTACAGTATTTCTTCAACAACATCCTGAGGCATTCCTGTCTCATTAGATAGTGTTGGAGCTACTACTTGGACATACATGGACACAGCGTTTTCAATACTGCTGTTCCTTAAGGATACTATGGTGTTTAATGTTTGTAGCTGAGAATAATACGCTGTTATGGGTAGATGTTCTGAAGGTATATAAGTGTAGTTCATCCATAACTCGGATACTCCATACTGGCTTTTCCAACTATACAATGTTGTGTTATAGCTTATGGAGAAACAGTCTATCCATAATATGGTTTGATTATAGAACTCTGGAGGCACTTGGTTACTAATAGTATTCCTCACTATTTCAGATGTTAAATCCACAAAATCCCTATCTTTAGCTGACGTAGGTGTGAAGGGGTATCTACTAGAGATAGCGTAATAGGTTGTAGTAGCTAACGTAGTATTTACGGGTTCTAATTCTGGCGTAATTACTGATACATTTGTATAATATGTTAGGGTTTCTAAGTCCGTATGATCTATTGGAGGGTTAGTGTAAGCATCTGTAACGTATGTTAAATAGTAGTGAGCTCTTGTGGTGTCCCAGAAAACGTAAGCATAGAGCATCGATGTATTATAGTAGAGGCTATTGTAAGTCTCCAGCATGTATGCTACTTGATGTACTGAACTGTGTAACTCGGTAATATTCTCGAATATTTGGCCGTAAGTTTCATTAACTAAAATAATGAAGTCCTTCATTTCGTATAGTAATTCATGAAGTTCAAGTGTTCTCTCAAATATTTCAGAATATTCCCTATCGAAACTAATTATTGCTTCTTCTACATCGTATATTCTATCATGTAGTTCCCGAAGCTCATCTGTTAAGTTTAAAAATGCCTCTTCAAAATCTGATGTTACGTTTTTCAAATCATATAGTGCTTCATGTATATCACTGATGTTCTCCCTTAGTCTATCTCTTAGTTCCTCCTTCAGGTCCCCAGTTATATTTTGAATGTATTCATCGTATTCTTTCTGTGCATCCCATAATACATCGTATATGGTGCTAGTTTCTTCAACTATGCTAGATACTTCATCCTTAAATACTCTATATTTTTCTTCTACATCCTCGCTTCTTGGATTAACACCTTTGATTATAATTGCCAGATCTACACCTTTAACCTTCTCTTTGTCCTTAAACTTCTCTTCAATAACGTTTTTAGCTACAATAGATTCGACGTTTTCAGGTAGGAATGCTTCCTCTTTATAGGAGAGAACCTTATCTAAATTCATAGCATAAGGTATGCATAGAGCTACAATTATAATCCAAGCAATAATAGGTATTAATGACTGCCTAATAATTGCCTTGAAGAATACCAAAATAAATCACCCTAATCACTGCATACTTTTCTAGCATGTTCTCCTTCACTATTGGTCATTAACAGTATATCGGAAACCTATATATAAGCTTTTTATATATAGGTTTCCGATATATTTCTATGGTAAAGCCTATGAAGGAATCGCTTAGCGAGATTACCTTACTATGGAGAGAGCAGATGAAGAAAGGATATTTGAAACTAGCAATACTTTTCGCGTTAACTAAAGGACCTATGCATGGATATCAACTGATTAAATATATCACGGACTTAACGTTAGGAATAATCACGCCTAAATCTGGAAGCCTATATCCTGCCTTAAGAGAGTTAGAGGGGCTAAATCTCATTAAGGGTGAATGGGATTCTAGGAGGAGGAGGAAGATTTACCGTATAACGGATAAGGGTAGAGAAGTGCTTAAGGAGGCTATGGAGAAACATTTTGAACTAGTTAAATTCATTAGACACTGGATACTTAAGGAGCTTGCTGCATTGAACATAATTGAAGAAGCAAATATTCCACCTATCGAAGAGTACATAGCCAAACTACTACTATTTAGCCGCGGAATTTCCGTTAAGGAGAAAATAGAGATTATGGAGAAAGCCAGAGAAAGAATTAAGAACGTAATCAACGTTTTGCAGAAGGTAAATGATTATCTTGAGAAACACATAGAAACACTAAAATTAACCCATACCACTAAGCACTTAGTGTAGGAAAACTTACCGGTTTTAATATGGTCAAAGATCTAGCTTACCAGTACTTCGGTGTAGTTTTACAATACCTCAGAATAAATTCCTTAAGCGATTACTATTCTTCAGAAATATTGAATGATATAATACCAGTAAGCTGGAAACCATTGATACTGAAAAAGCTAACTGATCTAATATGCAATAGAGCTGTTTTCATTTTCGGAGCTGGACCTTCTCTTGAAGAAAGTGTTCATAGGGTAAAACGTTTCCACCGCTTGGCTACGTTTATTTCTGCTAATGGAGCTACGAAGCTTCTACTTGAAAACAGTATTGCTCCCCACATTGTTGTTACTGATTTAGATGGAAACATAGAAGCAATCGTGGAGTCTTTAAGGAGAGGTAGCATAGTAGTTGTTCATGGACATGGGGATAACATTCTAAGCATTTTAAAATATGTTCCAAAGTTTAGAGGAAACGTTATCGGTACAACCCAGCTTATTCCATGGGATAATTTAATGAATTTCGGAGGATTCACTGATGGCGATAGAGCACTATATTTAGCGTTATACTTCGGTGCAAGAAAAATAGTGATGTTAGGTATGGATTTCGGAGATGTTGTTGGTAAGTATTCAAAACCTTGGCTTAAAGAGCATGTTAAAATATGGGATGTAAAGAGGAAAAAATTTCTAATAGCCAAGGAACTTATTGAAAAAGCTGCGGAAAAGTTCAAGGATAAAGTAGAAATTTATATTGCACCTCAAAATGTTGAAGATATAAGGTATGTATTGGAGGTTAAATACGATAACCTTGACAGTATCATAGGAAAGAATTAAAAAATGCTGAATTGTGTTAAAATATACTCGATACCTATGGGTGTGTATCTGGTTTGAGAATACTCGTAGTTACAGGTAAGTTAGCTGAACCCGTAATTAAGAGAGTACTGAAAAAACCTTTACCCCATGAAGTAGATGTGGTTGCGCTACCTGTAGCTGTGGCTGCTCTTGCAAATACCGAACTTATAGCTACCTATCTTAAGAAGCTAGGTATAGACTGTAAAAAATACGACTTAATAATGATACCCGGTGCTTCAATGGGTTCTGCCAAAATCATAGAAGAAATGTTAGGTGTAAGAACAGTTAAAGGTCCTTTACAAGCATCGGATTTACCTCTGGTTCTGAGTTTAGAGAAGCTATCTAAGCTTTCTCCAGATACTCCAGCAGATAAAGTCTTGGAGTCGGAGCTTAGAACAGCTTCTAGGGAAATGCTTGAGTCTTTGGAGAAATCTCTTATTGAAAAGGAACACCTAATTGTAGGTAACATTATTGTTCCTATAAGTCCTCCTCCGATACGTGTCATGGCTGAAATAACTGAAGCTCATACTCTCTCTAAGGAAAACTTACTTAAAAGAGCGAATAAGCTCATTAGCGAAGGAGCTGAAATTTTAAGCATAGGTTTTGAAGCAGGTATTTCTAGACCGGAGAAGGTAAGAGAAACAATTAGATTTCTTAAAAAGGAAGTAGAAGTACCTATAGCTGTTGACTCTATTATCCCCAGCGAAATTATTGCAGGTATTGAAGCAGGTGCAGATATGGTTTTAAGCCTGGAAGCAGGAAACATGGAGAAAGTAGCTAAATACGTTGAAGACATTCCTACTGTAGTTATAGCATATGATTCGAGAAGCAGTATTATACCTAAAACAGCTCAAGAGAAACTTAAACTACTAGAAGCTAACATTAGTGAAGCTACAAAGTTAGGTGTTAAAAAGATTATTGCAGATCCAATATTAGATCCAATAAACTCAGCAAGTACTTTCCAATCTTTACTAGCATACTATATGTTTAAGGAAAAACATATTAACATACCTATGCTAATGGGTATAGGTAATGTAGTCGAGTTATTAGACGCCGATACTGTAGGTTCAAACGCATTAATGGTAATGTTGGCTATGGAGCTAGGTGTAAGCATAGTTCTCGTTGTTGAGAAAAGCCCCAAAGCGCAGTACTCAACATTAGAAACATCCATAGCCTCTAAAATGGCAACTTTAGCCTGGCTTAAAAAGTCTCCGCCCAAAGATTTAGGTATAGACTTGCTTATACTTAAAGATAAGAGGAAAGTAGAAACACCATTAGAAACAGAAGGAGCAACCGTTGTTGAAGCTGCCGAAAAAGAAGCTGAATATGAGCTCGACCCGTTAGGTGTTTTCAAAATAAGAGTTAATCACGATGAGGGATGTATTGAAGCACTTTACATAGGTAAGAAAGGCAAAATACTTATCAAAGGTAAGTCTGCAAGAGCTATAAGAGATGAAATCCTACGAAGAGGGCTTGTATCGTCACTATCGCACGCATTTTACCTAGGTATTGAATTAGCTAAAGCAGAGGAAGCTTTAAGCATAGGTAAAAATTATATTCAAGAAAAACCTCTCTTTACCAGAAAAACCATTACAATGTAAGGGAGTACATTGGTAAACAAGGTTACTGTTGAATCTGCTGCAAGACTCCATTTAGGATTTTACAATATTATGACAGAAAATATAGCTTACGGTAGTTTAGGTGTTGCAATAAATTATCCTAAAGTTAAAGTTAATGTTTTGAGGAGTGGGAAAGTATGTGTCGAGAATAAAACAAGCATAAAGTACGTAGAAGAGCAAGCATATAGAGTCATAAACATGCTAGGTTCCTACAATGTTAAAGTTGTTGTAAAAGATGCTGTACCAAGACACGTAGGCCTAGGTTCAACAACTCAATTAATGTTGAGCATAGGGCAAGGTATTAACATAGTACATAACCTGCATTATACCGTTAAAGAATTAGCAGTAAAATTACGTAGAGGAACGGTTTCGGGTATAGGTATTGCAGCTTTTGAGAAGGGAGGTTTCATAGTTGATAGCGGAAGAAGAGTAAAAGGAAAAACCATAGAGCCCCCTAAGACCGTAGAAGAACTACCGCAGATTATCTTTAGGAAAAACATACCTAGGAATTGGTTATTTTTAGTAATTATCCCTAAAGGTATTCGTGGATTAAGCGAAAGAGAGGAAAAAACAATACTAGCTACACCTGAGCCTGCTCAGAAGAGTATACAGATGGAGTTATGGAAGACCATGCTAACCCATCTTTTACCTTCGCTAGCTAGGAATGATATTGTTGAATTTGGGAAAGCAATAACTAAAATACAGATTCTTACTGGTTCGTATTTCGCTAAATACCAAGGAGGAATATTTTGTTGCGAAGAAACAGAGTATGCTATAAACTCTATGCTTAAACATGGAGCTCTAGGTGCAGGACAAAGTAGTTGGGGACCAACAGCATATGGCATAGTTTTAGGTCTAAGGAAAGCAAGAAGGGTTATGGAAAGGACAAGAAAAGACATGGAGAGAAAGGGGTACGAAGCAGAATACTACATTGTGAACGTTAGAAATAGTGGAGCTAAAGTATTTTACGAATAGATCCTCTTGCTAAGAGCTTCCTTAATCTCACTTTCCAATTGTTTAAAGCTCATTTTAGCATGCGCATAGGCATCATGGGGATGAATGCTTTCATAACTAACTACTTCCACCTCAACTATGGAGTCCCCTGGTACCTTGCCTTTCAATACTTCATAGAGGTTTATTAGTGCAGCTCTTGCTACGTCCTCCACAAATTTCGGATGCTGGAAAGCATACTTTACAAGTTTGTACTCATCGTACCTCTTAAGTATACTTACAGTGGGTGATGAAAATGATTTTCTAGCAGCATCTATTAATCTTTCCAGTCTAACAAAGGCTCCTTTCGTAGTAATAGCTATTGATAATTTAGCTCTTTGTGCATGTGAAGGCGGAGGATTAGATGGTGTCTTTTCTATGCTCCTATACGTTTCTTGCGCACATGGGCAAACAGTCATACCAAGTAATGAGACTTTAACTGTATATGTCACTTCTCCTTCGCGAGTTTTGGCAACTTTTATTTCTACATCAGCCGCTTCATTAGATGGATGGCCTAAAAAGTCTTCTTCATAAAAGTATGTTGTTCTAGCTATAACTTCAGCTCTAGAAGCATAATCATGCTTCCTTAGTAGGATGTCACATACGGTATCAAGTATTTTTTCTATCGTAGGCAAGGTCATTAGCCTAGCTGCATCTACAGCTTCAATAAATGCCTCAATATTTCTAGACATGTGAATTCCTCTTCTACTAGCAGGTAAATCAACATAAACGTCAATTATAGCATCATAATGCAATCTTCCTTTAGGCCCCTCAATAATTATTCTTCGCTTAACATTTCTAATACCAACTCTATCTATGTAAAGTGGATAATCAGGTTTCTCGCTCTGAACATCCGGTAAACTTGAGAGGTCCATAAACCTTACCTCCATTCTGCTATGACATAATTTCTTTTGCCTTCGTATACTTTAACTTTAACAGGCATTTTAAGGATCTCGTAGAGTTTTCTAGCTATTTCTAACGCGATGTATTCTGTCGTTGCTTCAGGGTAGTTTATAACTTTTATATCTTTAGCAAAAGGGCCTTCTAAGACTATCTTATTTACATCTTTTACCGGAACTATAAGTTTATGATCAAACTCCTTAATTACATTCTTAACAGTGTTTTTAACTACATCAAAATCTATAACCATTCCTGTTTCAGGTGTTATTTCGCCTTCTACCTCAACATCAACTCTGAATGTGTGACCATGGATGTTAAGGCATTTATCTGAAGCACCTTTAGTATAGTGTGCTGCATCAAAAGTAAAACCTTCAACACCTATGGTTAATTTTGGCAAATTGAAGCACCTTAAATGTTTCTCAAATTAGCTGTGTTTACTAAGACTAAGTGTTAAAAATTAACTTTTCTCTAAGATTCTGACAATGACTATAGGGTAGTGGTTTACTCTGGATAGCATCTCCCACGTAACTCCGTTTAATGTTGTATTGAATCTTCTAGCCATTTCGAAAACTGTTCTTCCAGCGCCAACTCCTCTAACTCTGTCTGCTGTTTCAGCTATCTCTAACATTAACTGTAAGGGTATTGGGGGGCCAGCATAAGATATTGGTGTTGCTTTAGGCTTAAAATACCTTCTAAATGTTCTACCCAAAATATATGAAAGAACACCTAAGTTGATTAAGCCCTTAATACATGTTTTCCTAGATGCTAACGCAATGTTATGTTTTTGATTAAAATATGTTCTATCACTATCAACAATCATTAACCCTACATTAGCTTCTAAGCATTTTAGAAGAGCTTCTCTTAGTTTTTCAGCTATTGAGTAGCTGTTTAGTGGAAGTGAAGCATAGGAGTACGGTAAATTACTTGTATCTATACCTGCTTCAGAAGACGGTTTCAACACTTGGAATATGCCCCCGAGAACTAAAGCCAGCTGCTTATGAGCGGCGCCTTCGGCTATAGGGTATTTTCTTATCCATTCTAAGGTCTCCTTCTTGAGCTTGGTAAGTATACCTAGAATGTATCCCCAAAGAATTCTCATTAGTAGAAATACCGTTATTTTTGAAAATGTAGATGGTTTTATTTTAGACTCGTCAACAATAGCGCCTAAAGCTGTTGCTAAAGCTTTTTCTGATAAAACAATAATGTCGCCGTTCTTAATTTTGCCCTTGAGCTTACTACATAAATACTTAATAATGTCCGTTCCTGGTTTCCAATACTCGCATTTTACAGGTTTAGCAAGTATTGCTCGCTTACCTATTTTCCTAATCATTCCCTGGTACTCCTGATGTTATGTTTCATAGTATTAAAATTGCACTAATACCGTATATAATTTAGAGGAATGCTTATATGTAGCTAATTATTCTGAGAAATCGGTGTAGAAAATGTCTAAAATTAAGCTAGGGCTTCTAATAAATCCCATCGCAGGTATGGGTGGAAGAGTAGGGCTTAAAGGTACTGATGGTGAAGCTTACTACTTAGCCTTAAAGAAGGGAGCTAAACCCGTAACCCCAGGAAGAGCTCTTGAATTCCTTAATGCTTTAGAAGCAAATATAGACCTGTACATTGCTCCAGGACCCATGGGTGAGAGAGTTGCTAAGAAGTCTAAGCATAGAGATGATATTGTTAAAGTTGTGGGCTTCCTTAAATCGGAGAGAACAACAGCTGAAGACACTAAGAGAATTGCTAAGCAAATGATAGAGGAAGGTATTGACTTATTAGTTTTTGTAGGAGGCGATGGGACAGCTAGAGATATTGTAGATGCTATAGACCAGAAGCAGCTCACCCTAGGTATCCCTTCAGGGGTTAAAATGTATAGCGCTGTTTTCGCTGTTAATCCCACAGCTGCTGCTAGGATAGTAGAAGCATTTGCTGAAGGAAGAACAACAGAAACTCTTGCAGAAGTCTTAGACATAGATGAAGAAGCCTATAGAAGAAACGAGTTAAAAGTTAGGCTTTATGGATACTTGAAAATACCTGTTGTAACAGGTCTTGTACAAGCGAGCAAGGAACCCAGCGCTGGTCTGGAAGAGGAAGAAGAAAATAAGAAAGCTATAGCTAAGAGAATTGTTGAAGAAATGGAGCCAGACACACTTTACATTTTAGGTGCTGGCACAACAGTTAAAGCAATAGCTGATGAACTAGGTGTCGAAAAGACTCTCCTAGGAATAGACGCTGTCTATAATGGTAAAGTAGTCGGTAAAGACCTTGACGAGAAAGGTATTCTAGAACTACTTAGAAAATACCCTAAAGCAAAAATAATAGTCACTCCAATCGGCGGTCAAGGATTCATATTTGGTAGAGGTAATCAGCAAATATCGCCAGAAGTAATTAAGAAGGTAGGGAAGAAGAACATTATTGTAATAGCTACTAGAAAGAAAGTTAGCGAACTTGACGTGTTAAGAGTCGACACTGGAGACCCCAAGGTAGATGAAATGCTACAAGGATACATTAGAGTAGTCATAGATTACCATGAAGACTTAATGATGAAGATAATGTAGAAGAAGAGAAAAAAGAAAATATTTGAATTTTAGTGTTCTCCTTTCTTGCACTTTTCAATATATGCTTCTGGTGTTAGAAGTTCGTCATACTCCTTCGGATCAGACATTTCAATAACTACTATCCATCCTTCGCCATATGGGTCTTTATTTAGAAGTTCAGGTTCTTCAAGCAGTCTCTCATTAACTTCAACAACTTTACCTGAAACCGTAGCATAGAGGTCTGCTGTTGCTTTCACGGATTCTAAAGCACCTATAGCTTCTCCCTTCTTAACTTCAGCACCTACCTCGGGTAACTCGACACCGACGATATCCTTTAGCTCTTTTTGCGCATAGTCTGTTATTCCTTCCCTAACCTTATTGTCCTCCTTCTTAGCCCACTCGTCTGTTTTAGTGTATCTCAGATCTGTTCTTACAAGGTATTTCTTTCCAGCTACTTCGAATTCTACTACGCTCATGTTTTAACCCCCATGCGGGAACCATAAGGTGTGTGGGAAAATTTAAACTTATTTAACTACAGGTCTTCCAGGCACTAATGGGAAGTCTAGTATTTTTCCCTCATATCTTTTTCCACGAATTTCTACTTCAATAAAGTCTCCGAAAATAGCATACCTTGAATCAACATATGCTTGTCCTACGGTTGTCTTTAAGTATGGTGAGTATGTTCCGCTTGTAACCCATCCTACACATTGGTCCTCAACGTAGAGCTTGTATCCTTGCCTTATAATTGCCCTTGCATGCCTCTTTCTCATTCTAATACCTACTCTAATCCATCTTACACCTTCACGTCTATATGCTCTTAAAGCATCCTCACCTATGAATCCACGCTTACTCCAATCAATAGCTCCTAAACCGTATCTAAGGGAGTTTGCTGGTGGAAACTCTTTAGGATCTTCGCCGTATTCATGACCTCCTAGAACAAAGCCCATTTCTATCCTTATGGTGTCTCTACAAATTATGCCTACGGGCTTAGCTCCAGCTTTCAAGAGAGCCCGATATATTTCAATCATTGCTTTAGGTTCAGCCCATATTTCGAAACCGTCTTCACCTGTCCATCCGCTTCTGCTTATTAAGAAAACTTTTTGACCCGCTATTTCCTCATTCGTTCTAAACTGTAAAGTGCGGAGATCATCTACCCATCCAGCACCTATCTTCTCAAAAACTTCAACTGTTTTTGGACCTTGAACAGCTATCATTCCAAGTTTAAACGTTAAGTCTTCAATATTAACTTTGAAACCATTCTCCTTTGCTACCTTTGCAAAGTGTTTTAACATTTTCTCCCTATAGGGTGCGTTAGGTACTACAAGCCATTCTTCATCTGAAATCTTATATGGCATTTCATCGTCTTTAACTCTAGCGTACTCATTTAATGCTAGTGTTGGACCGCTCATCCAATATTCTTTAGTCTTAGATATATCTTTAGTGAAGACCTTCTGAAGGAGCGGCACTACATCAGGTCCTGTCATTCTTACTCTTCCCATATGTGATACGTCGTAAATACCGCAGTCCGTTCTTACGATCATATGCTCCTTCATAATCCCTGTATACATCATTGGAACTTCCCAGCCGCCGAACTCGCCCATTGTAGCATTAAGCTCTTTGACCTGGAAGTCCCATAGAACTGTTTTAAGAAGTTTATGTTCAGCGCCCATAAAACTTCACCCTAGATAGTATGAGGAGTTCTCTAAGATTTAAGTGGTTCTATAATAACTCTATAGCGATTCCTCCTTGCTAACAAAATTTCTTTAAAACATTCTATATTTGAAACCTACATAAGTTTCATTATGGAAACTGTTTTAAGAATGCAAGTGAAAAAATATTTAACCGGGGCTAGTGTTTTGGTTGTACATCCTTGGTTACCAAATTCTCCAGAAAACATTAAAAAGGAAATGCTGAAAACCATTGGCATTAAAAGCATTGAAGAGCTTTTCGCCGACATCCCTGAAGGAGCAAGGTTCAAAGGAGACTGGAATAAGCTGGAAATAGGTTTTGGAAGACCACTATCAGAAATAGAGATTAGAAAATATATTGAAAAACTTTTCAGCAAAAACAAAGTCTTCATGAACCCACCACCGTTCATTGGAGGTGGCGCTTGGCCCCACTACGTACCTGCAGTTGTAAAGTACATTATGTCTCGTGGTGAATTCTACACAGCATACACACCATATCAGCCGGAATTATCTCAAGGTCTAATGCAGGCTTTGTTCGAATATCAGAGCATGATGGCAGACCTGTTAGAACTAGAAATAGTTAACTCGTCAATGTACGATTGGGCCTCAGCAACAGCTGAAGCATTCCTAATGGCTATGAGAATTCAGAAGAAGAAAAACAGAGTTCTAGTACCTTCAACAATGAATCCATACCATAGACCTGTAGTTAAAGCCTACACCGAGCCTAAAGGCTTAAAGATTGAAGAAGTAAAACATGACAAGGAAACAGGGCTTATGGATCTAGAAGACTTAAAGGAAAAGCTTGCACCAAAAGATGTAGCTGCAGTATACATTGAGAACCCATCCTTCCTCGGATTCATAGAAGAAAACGCTAAAGCAATCGGTGAAATAGCTCACGACTACGGAGCACTATTCATAATGGGTGTTGACCCAATAAGCTTAGGTGTTCTCGAAGCACCTGGAAAACTAGGAGCAGATATCGCTGTTGGTGAAGGACAACCTCTAGGACTAGGTATGAACTTTGGAGGACCATACTTAGGAATTTTCGCAGCTAAATGGGATATGAGAATTGTAAGGCAAATGCCAGGAAGAATTATGGGATTAACAACAACATTAGATGGTAAGGAAATGGGTTTCGCGATGATTCTGCAGACAAGAGAACAGCATATTAGAAGAGAGAAAGCTACGTCAAACATCTGTACTAACGAAATGCTATGTGCTCTAGGAGCAGCAGTCTACATGGCACTACTAGGTAAGCATGGGTTCAAGAAGCTTGGAGAACTAATAATGTACCGTTCACACTATGCAGCTAAGAAGCTAAACGAAATAGACGGTGTAAAAGCGCCAGTATTCAAGAGCGAATTCTTCAAGGAGTTTACAGTAAACTTTGACGGTGCTGGTGTAAAGTATGAGACAATACATGAGGAGTTGTTGAAGAGAGATATTCACGGAGGACTATATGTTGGTAAATGGTTCCCGGAGCTAGGTGAAACAGCGTTGTTCTGTGTAACAGAGATGCATGACAAGAACGATATTGACAAGTTAGTTTCCTCAATTAAAGAAATTTTAGGTAGGTAGAAGGAGGTGAATTGTGTATGGTCTTTCGTCAAGCTAAATGGGATGAACCCTTAATATATGAGCTAGGAGCACCTGGGAGAATAGGGTTCCTAGTTCCAGAAGTCGAAGAGGAAATTAAGAAGGAAGTTGGAGAAATAAAAGTTCCAGACAAGATTAAGAGAAGCGAACCCCCAGCACTACCGGAAATATCTGAAGTTGAAGTTGTCAGGCACTTCGTAGACTTATCACAAATGGCTTACGGCATTGACAACGGTCCGGTACCTTTAGGTTCATGTACTATGAAATACAATCCTAAGATAGCTTTCGAAGTAGCTAACGACCCAAGAGTAGCTTACCTACACCCACTACAGGATGAAAGAACTGTTCAGGGATTGCTTGAAGCACTATATCACTTACAGAAATGGTTAGCAAACATTGTTGGCATGGATGCTTGTACGCTAAACCCTGCAGCAGGAGCTCACGGAGAACTTACCGGTGTACTTCTAATTAGGAAGTATCATGAACTCAAAGGTCAACTAGACAAAAAGACCGAAATAATAATACCCGACTCAGCCCACGGCACTAACCCAGCAAGCGCCGCTATGGCAGGCTTCAGAGTTATTACTGTAAGATCCGATGCAGACGGTAACGTAGACATAGAAGCTTTGAAAGCAGCTGTTTCTGAGAAAACAGCAGGTCTAATGTTAACAAACCCAAGCACTCTAGGACTGTTCGAAGAACACATCTTAGAAATAGCTGAAATACTTCACGAAGTAGACGCACTACTGTACTACGATGGTGCAAACCTAAACGGTATAATGGGCTATGCTAGACCAGGAGATATGGGATTCGACATTGCCCACATAAACATACATAAGACATTCGGATCACCACACGGCGGAGGAGGACCTGGAGCAGGACCAATATGTATCAAGGAGAGAGACGTATTACCAGAGAAAGGTGTTAAATTATCAGACCTACTGCCAGGATTCATTGTTAAATACGATGAGAAAACTGGAAGATACTACTTAAAGTATCCAGGACCATACTCTATAGGTATGGTTAAAGCATTCTTCGGAAACGTAGTACCACTACTCTGGGGATTCACATACATACTAAGCCTTGGACCACAAGGATTAAAGGAGGTAACAGAGCAAGCAGTACTAAACACCAACTACTTCACGAAACTACTTAAAGGAACTAAAGGATACGACTTACCATACGGACCCGAAAGATTTAGGAAACACGAAGTAGTATTTAGCGCAGAACCAATGGCACACGATGTAGGGGTTACAGCAGAAGACGTTGCTAAAGGACTATTAGATGCAGGATTCTACGCGCCAACAATATACTTCCCACTAATAGTACATGAAGCACTAATGATAGAGTTCACGGACACAGAAACTAAAGAGAACCTAGAAAGATATGCTGCAAGAATGAAGGAAATAGCTGAAATAGCATACAAGAGCCCGAAGGAGCCCAAGAAGTGGCCAGTAAACACGGCTAAAGGCAGAATAGACACCGTTAAAGCAAGCCACCCAAAGACAGTAACACCAACATGGAGAGTACATGTACTAAGAAAAACAGGCAAACTAAAAGTACTCAAGTAGAGCATTTTCTTTGAGATAAAAACTTATTTTTTACTAAAATAATTATTCTTCTCGAGCAATGAAGAAAGTCATGCCAGCTGAGACTACAGACTTTATGATGAACGCTACCCTGGGGTAGCTGAGCTGCCTCCCTGCTAAGCAATAGTTTCTCTTCTTTTTAACGAATAACCTACCAAAATTCCTCCAATAAACGAGGCCAATATGGGAAGGACTTTGACAATAATATTGCTTAGTTCCTGTTCTTTTAAGGGAGCTGGCGTTTTCCCCGGAGATGAAGGTATGGTGGGTGATGCTGTTCTTATACTAACATTTCCTGGGCTCTCAATAGTACCTACAATACCTAGTACTTTAGCATGTAGTGAGGAAAGCTCGTAGAAGTATATTTTATCAAACATATTTTCCTGTTCCTGAGCGAACTCGTAGTACCCTAGGGCCAGTAATGGTTCTGTATCTAAGCTTAAAGCGTGTTTCAAAGATTTTTCAGCAACACTTCTAACGGACTCAAGTTGCTTCTCAATGTTCACCGTGAAATACTTGTGAATGCTTGTAGTTGCTTCAGCAATAGCTGATAAGCTTAATCCAAGACTACCATAGTAGTCTCCCATATTACTCATTTCTTCTGCTTCTTCAAGATCCTTGACAGCTTTACTAAGTAATTCCTCTGAAACCACACCGATATCTTTTAATAATGAGCTAGCATAAGCTACTACGCTGTTAGCTTCATATAGAAACAAAGCTGAAATATGTTGTATAACTACTTCAGACGGTGCTTCTCTACCCCCTAGACCAAGTGCTTGTATCCAAAGCTCTGCTGTTTTAGCTCTCCACTTAGCATATACTAGGCTGAATATGGTATCCTCATATTTTCCTTGAGAATACATTTCAGCAGCTTGTTCAAGAGACTTCTTAGCTAAATATATTCTATACCTTGAAGCTATAAGGACCTCAACGTCACTTAGCTTTGCAGGCTTTACAGCGTAAACTTTAGAACTAATATCGTTTATTGTGGAGTTTACTTCACTAAGAAATTCCTGAATAACGCCTTCTCCTCTCTCATAATATTCTTGGAGCCTGTAAGCGAAATCTACGAGGTAAACTGCTTGGAAAAGCATACTAGTAGCCGAATAAAGTTTTCCTTCACCACTAAGTTTTAGTGCACTACGGTATCTAGCATCAGCTTCTCGAAGAACATCGGCAATAACCCCACTAGCCTCCTTAATTCTCGACTTAATGTTTTCATAGGCGTTCTTAAACTCAGTTATCTGCTTCGTTAGAAGA
>Ga0190363_1000583_pt1 | contig 21765 bp, 22 predicted proteins | sample 48721867_MG_FD_161272 | JGI IMG/M metagenome (GOLD analysis project Ga0190363, IMG submission 161272) | Hydrothermal vent microbial mat bacterial communities from Southern Trench, Guaymas Basin, Mexico - 4872-18-6-7_MG | ecosystem: Environmental > Aquatic > Marine > Hydrothermal vents >... | reverse complement strand
TACCTGAAATTCAAAGAGATGTTCGAACAAGCCCAGAATGATCTGAACAGGAGCAGGGAGGAGATAAAGGCGAAGGATGAGGAGCTCCAGGAAAAGGAGCAGGCCCTTATAGATATCATAAATGAATTGAATCTCTCCAAACAGAGGATATCCTCTCTGAGCGATTATTATACAACTGTCAGGAGTGAGAAAGAGGATCTCGAGAGGGATCTATCCATAATTGAGCAGGAGAGGGACCGATGGAAATCGGACTACTTGGCTGCAAAGCAGGATCTCGGGGTCTGTGAGAAGAATTATGATCTAAAGAAAAAGGAGGTCGAACTACTGGAGTCTGATATTGCAGTGTATAGGGATTATGCCGCAAAACTTAGGGTAAATATCGGCATAGCGAGGGAAGAGGCAGAAGATCTGATGAATGCCCTCGATATTGTGGATTGCGCCAATGCCTCAGTTTGTGAGGATGAGATAGAGAATATTACTGAGATGCTGCAAGATCTGCAGAGCACTCTAATACTAATAAATGACAACATAGATCGTCTACCAAAATAAAATGAATGACCCAATTGTTTCACGGTTGAATGAGGTTAAGAAGCTCTCCTGGAAGATCCACGCATTTTGTGTTATTCTGAATACCATCATAGTTTTTCTGGCATTCGCCATAATCCTGAGGTTCCTTGGCATACCAGCAATTATTGCCCTTTGTCCCGCCATCATCTACTTGATGATAGATGTGATATATAGGATCCACAGGACGAATGTCATCAGGTCCATAGTAATTAGATATCCTTCGCTGAATGAAAGACTCCAAACCGCCTATGACAACAGAAATGTGAGAAACATTATTGTAGAAAGCCTGGTGAAAGACGTCTCCAGGAGGATGGACAGGATATGGTACTCCTCCTTCCTGGATACGAAAGAGGTAATCTCGAGAACAATTCTGACTGTAATACTGGTTTTTATCTTTCTCTCAATAAATTTCATAAATATCGAGGACCTTGGTTTTAATTTCCATGGTTTAATCAGAGATTTTTTAGATCAGATCGAGAATCTCACGGGTTTTGACATAGTTCGCGATAATGGGTTCCAGTGGGAGGAAGAGGAGAAGTTCGAATCCAAAAACAGGGTAGATGAGGACACACTTGGAGGGAAGAGTGGCGGTGAATTGCCCGGGATAAATGAGGGCCCAATTCCGGGGTTTGGCGGGGGCGTTGGTGAGGAATCAAATCCAGATATCTACGGGGAAGCGTCATCCGCAAAGATCGCCGGAAAGGAAATAGATATGGAGGTGCATCCAGAATATGGAGGAGAGATCGAGATTAAGGATGTAGAAGAGGAGGAGATAAGGGGCAAATTTTCACGTAATCTGAAGGGAAAATCATCTGAAATTCCGGAACAAGATCCCGTATGGGCCAGAGAGCTCATCAGGAAATATTTTCAATCATTACAAAATATATTAGAGGAAGAGGAATGAAAAAAGGATTTCAGAGCAAGATCGGGGGGAGTATCTGGAAGATGAAGGAGACAAATGAAGGAAGAGAAAAAGAACAAATAAGCCTCATAGATATTCCCAATGAAAGGGAGGACATTAAGAGGGTATACCACAAAATGAAAGATATATACAATGATATCCTTTACGAGATGAAGCGGGTTATAGCAGGTCAGGAAAAGGTAATAGAGCAGATACTTGTAGCGATATTTACAAGGAATCATGCCCTTCTGGAGGGATTTCCTGGTTTGGGCAAGACATTGATGATTAGTACACTATCTGAAATAATGGATCTCGATTTTAAAAGAATACAGTGTACGCCAGATCTAATGCCCTCCGATATAACCGGGACGTATGTAGTGGAGGAGAGGGATGGGAGAAAGATATTTAAATTTGAGAAGGGACCCGTCTTTACCAATATCCTCCTTGCCGATGAGATAAACCGAGCAACACCAAAGACGCAATCTGCCCTGTTGGAGGCAATGCAGGAGAGACAGGTCTCTGTGGGAACGTCAACATACCCATTAGATAAGCCATTCTTTGTACTTGCAACCCAGAATCCAATAGAGATGGAGGGAACGTATCCATTGCCAGAGGCACAGACTGATAGATTTCTTCTGAAGATACTGGTCGATTATCCAAGTATGGAGGAAGAAGACAGAATTGTGGACCTTTATACCGGGGAAACCGTACCAAAGACGAGGAAGATAATAGGTAAGGAAAAGCTTCTCGCTATTCAGGAATTAACTCGTAAAATCCCCATAGCGAATGAGGTAAAAGAGTATGCGCTGAATATTGTAACAAAGACAAGACCAATAACGGATGGAACTGCTAAAAAGTATCTGGATTATGGGGCCTCACCAAGGGCAACTATCGGTTTAGTACTGGCTGCAAAGGCGAGGGCATTAATTAATGGAAGGAACTACGTGAGTAAGGAAGACATAAGGGAGATGGCATATCCCGTTTTAAGACACAGGTTGATTCTGAATTTCGAGTCCGAACGTAAGGGAATAACAACAGACGATGTTATCGGTGAGATATTAAAAGAGGTGTAGAGTGGCAATTGACCCAACCTTTCTGGATCAGCTTAAAGGACTCGAGCTTCTCGCCAGGAGAAAGGTCTCCAGCGTTTATATGGGCAGCAGGAGATCAGTACGTCAGGGTAGGGGTATTGAGATAGCAGATTACCGGGAGTATTACCCAGGGGATGATTTCAGGTCCATCGACTGGAGGGTCTACGCAAGAACCGAAAGGTTATATATAAGACGCTTTGAGGAGGAAAAGGACCTGACCCTGCACATACTGATAGATTCCAGTGCTAGTATGGATTTTTCTGTCTCTGGAATGAGAAAGTTCGACTACGGGGGAAGCATCGCCGTGGGTTTTGCCTATCTCGCCATGAGCAAGTATGAAAAGTTTGCTTCTGCACTGTTCTCCGATAGAATAACAGATGTTATGCAACCTAAGAAGGGGAAGATGCACTTCTTTAGAATGGTTGAATTGCTCAATAATGCAATTCAGAAGGGAAAAACAGACCTTGAAAAGTGCATAGGGCAATACACAAATATGATAAAATCGAGGTCATTTATCATTGTAATCTCTGACTTCATTGAGCCGATGGAATCTCTGGAATATGCCATCTATAGAATAGCCAAGTATTCAAAGGAGGCCATATTGGTCCAAATTTTGGACCCGGGGGAGATCAGCCTGAGGTGGACGGATGACGTAAGATTCGAGGATATGGAGAGCCTTAAGAGCGAGAGAACCTTTCTGAGCCCGGATTTCAAAAAGAGATACCAAGAAAGGTTAAAGGAGCACATTTCGGGTATACAGGAAATCTGCGACGATACGGGCGTTGAATTCTATTCTATAACTACCGACACCCCCCTTTTTGATGCCTTCGTTAGGATCGTTGAAAAATAACTACTGGTTTATCAACCTCTATTGAGAATAATATAATGAAAATGTTCAGAAGCTACGAGGAGATGCCAAAGATAGAGTTACCTCTAAAACAGGAGATCTGGATCAGCGATTCGACAATCAGAGATGGGGCCCAGATGCCTGGGATTGTTATGACGAAGAGGAACAAGCTTAAGATCTATGAGTATCTACACAAGATTGGAATCGAAAAACTTGAGTGCTTTCTCTATAATGAAAGGGATAAGGCGGTCGCCAGAGAGATGCTGGATATAAATTATGAGCTTCCCGAGGTTACCGGGTGGGCGAGAGCGAAAATAGAGGATATAGACCTTGTTCTAAAATTTGATGAGATAAAGGAAACTGGAATACTCATGTCCGTATCGGATCCCCACATATTTGATAAGATAGAATTTAAAAGCAGGGAGGAGGCAATGGATAGCTATCTCAGGGTATTAGATTACGCCCTGGATCACGGTCTCAGGGTAAGGTGTCATCTGGAGGATATCACGAGATCTGATTTTGAGGGCTTCACCTTTCCACTGGTAAGAGAGATAATCTCGAGGGATAAAAATGCGATTATCAGGGTAGCCGATACCCTGGGTCTGGGGGTGCCCTTTTTAGAGGTCGATCTTCCCTACGGGATACCGAAGATGATCAAAGAACTTAGGAATATGGGGGTAAAGAACATAGAAACCCATATGCACGATGACTTCGGTCTGGGGGTCGCGAATTCACTTGCAGCCTACTGGTATGGCGCCAACTGGTCAAATCTGACCTTTCTGGGTATCGGTGAACGGGCGGGCAATAGCGAATTGGAGAAGGTTCTTGTCTTTTTTGTTCACAGGGTCAAGGGTTTTGAAAAATATAATCCCAAATACCTCGTCGAATTTGCCAGATACATAGAAAAGGAGGTCAGGATATTTATCCCCAGAAATAAAGCGATAGTTGGAAAGAATATCTTTGCCCACGAGTCCGGAATTCACACCGCGGCAGTGATAAAAAATCCATTCCTCTATGAGCCCTTTCCCCCGGAATCCGTGGGTGGTGAGAGGAAATTGATGATAGGGGATACATCCGGCACCGAGGTGATAAGGAAGAAGGTCGAGGAGATAGCGGAGGACCTGATGGGTTTGAGGGTGAAGGTAGAAAAGAGAGACCCCAGGATTCTGGCGATATACAGGGACATCCATAGACTCTATGACGTGGAGGGCAGACGTTCCTGTATCTCAGATGATGAGATGAAGAAATACGTTGAGAAATACTTCATGTTCGAACCCGTTGTGGACGAGGTCAAAATCAGTAAAAAGGAAGATGAAGAATAGATAAGATGCGAGTTGTTTGGGTCTCGGATACATTTGAGCAACTGAATGGAATCGCTGTATATATCAAGAGAATTATACCATTATTACAAAAATATATTGATATCAGACTGGTTACTGGCAGGGTAAAAGAACGTTATAAATTTCCCGTTTCACCCCTCCCCTACGTCCCGGTTCCCATGCTCCAGGACTATGATATAATAATTCCAACATTCAGGAAGATTGATGCAGACATTGTGCATATACATACGGGTTATATTCTTGGTCTGTATTCCTCTCTCTTAGGTAATAAAAAGGTTGTAACGACTCATCTACACCCCTATCACCTCCTGGAGGGAGTATTCGGTCACAGACAGCCGAGGTTCCTGCAGAAACTGGCCTGGAGGTACGTCATCTCCTTTTTCAATCGCTTTGATGTTGTTGTCTGCCAGACCAATGCAACGAAAGAGATGTTCAGAAAACGGGGGCTTAAACCAAGGACCGAGGTAGTCCCGAATGGAATTAACACCCTGGAATCGGTAGAGAATATAAAACCAACGGTAAATTTTAGGGAGAAATATAATATCAGGGGGGATTTTGCACTCTTTCTGGGAAGGATAGATGCCTCAAAGGGGATAGACTGGGTTATAGAGGTCGCCAGAAAGCTTCCCGACAGGGAATTCTTCATTGTCGGTAAAGGCACATTAGAGAAAAAGATACCAAAACTTGAGAACATTCATTTTTACAACTACCTGGGGTATGAAGACAAAATCGCGGCATTTTATGAAGCTACAATGCTGTTGATGCCCTCCAAGGTGGAGACAGAGGGAATAGTTGCTCAGGAGGCAATGCTCTTCAAAAAACCGGTACTTATCTCAAACAATGAGGTACTTAGGGAGGTAGTGGGTAAGGGGGGGATCGTATGTAACTCAATAGAGGAGCTTGCAGAAAATACGGAGTTTCTGTTCGAGAATGAAAAGCTTAGGGAGGAGATCGGAGAAAAGGCACTGGAGGAGGTGAAAAAGAGAGATATTAATAAATCCGTTGAAAAGCTGGTTAAAATTTATGAGTCTCTCTTGTGAAAAACGAACATGGGATGATTTTTCTTTTTAATCATTCCCTTTCTTCCACTCGTCCATTGGAACCGAAAATCTTTCCTCCAGAGCTTCTCTGTGGAGATTATTGTAGGAACAGAAGGGTATAATCCTTCCGTCGGGAAGTGAGTAGTGTATTACACATCTCTCCACCCTCTCCAGATCGAAATTCCAGCTGTCCATGAAGTGCATACAGCCTATCATCAATGTGTCCTGGTGGAAATTTATAGCCGAATTCAGGGTGCCTTCTTTCAGTACTTGAATTATCAATTGCCTGAGTTTTTTGTCGTGGATGTTCCGGATAACCTCCCTCAGGAGCTCGGTGGCGATTTTAAGCTTGCTGATACCTCTAAGAATTCTTCTCTTCTTTTTCAATTCTCTGGCACCCCTATCCAGAATATCTAGGAATCTATCCACGTTTATAACATCATTTATCGGGAAACTCCCACCTTTTTTGTCAACTATTAAATATGCCCCAACACCGCAGCAGGGATGGGTACTCAGCTGGATAACTGGCTTTTGTTTATATGCCTCTATGAACCTCGATATAGGAACCATGGCGGGTACAGGATAGAAATGCTCCCTCTTGAGCTTCCCCCTGGTTTGCTCTTCTACCCGATCTACGAATTCTGATGTGGTTATCCTCCCTCTTTTTCTCTCTACATCGGATACCCTGCCCGCAAAGGAAACCGGCTGAAAATTAACACAACTAATGACGTCACTATTTCTTATTGCAAATTCAATTATACCCCCAACCTGGTGATCATTTATCCCCCTGACCAGTGTAACAACCAGTACAACGCATCTATATCCCAATCTACGACAATTCTCAATGACCCTGAGCTTGGTATTCAGGAGTTTTCTCCCGCGTATTTTCTCATAGATATCATCGTCCAGGCCGTCGAACTGTAAATAGAAGGAATTCATACCAGAGCTCTTTAATTTTTTCAGATATTCTATGTCCTCGGCAACCCTTATTCCGTTGGTGTCGACCATTATATAGGAAAATCCCACCTCCCTGGCAATTTTTACCAACTCGGGAAGATCATCTCTCACTGTTGGCTCGCCACCAGAGAACTGAAGGGCGAAGGCGGGGATGGGCCTGTTATCTCTCAGATTTTGCAGCATCTCCCTTATCTGTTCCCTGCTCGGTTCATAGACCCTTCCGGTGGAGTTGGCATTCGCGAAACATATGGGACAGTTCAGATTGCAGCGATTTGTTACATCAACTATGCCAAGAACGGTCTGGCTCTTGTGCTCATTACATAAACCACAGTCATAGGGACAGCCCTTATCTCTCTCAGTCCTGGGGTTCTCTACACCGGTACCATCGTTCTGGAATCTCATAACCCTTCTATAGCTCTCTGCATCCCCCCAATAGACCTCCTCGAACCTTCCATGCTCGGGGCATACCTTTTTGATAAGTATCCTGCCATCCTCCTCAACCAGATCGGCGGGGATCTTTTTCAAACATCTGGGACATATGCTTTCAGTCGTCTTTATCAAATTTTTCGTCTTCATTCTTCTGAGATTATAGAATAGAATTCAAACAAAATAAAGTGGTTACCTCCTTATCTCCGGCAGGATAATATTCATAAAATTTGTTACAAGTATGACTATTATCGGACCCAGGAACAGACCCATAAATCCAAAGACGATATAACCAAAGAGGTATGCGATCAGCATCACCCCGGGGTGTACCCTCTTTGCACTTATATATGGTCTGAGCACGATATCGGGGGAGAGATCCACGAGAAAGAAAACAGAAATCAGGAAGACGAGGATGAACCACCATCCCGTAAATAATACATTGTTCACATATGCCTGAATCACGAGATAAAGGGCCATCGGCACCCACACAATCTTTATACCTATTCCCGGAATGAATATTGCTATCCCACACAATATCCCCAGAAGGAAGGGATAGGGAATTCCAAGGTATTGGGGGGCAAAGAGATTTAAGATATAAAACAGAGCAATCGCGATCAAGGCGGTAAATAGAGCAACCAATATATTGCCGAAGAAAACCCTGTTGAGGTCCTCATCGATCGAATTAAAGAATCTATCAGATAACTTAGCATCCCCTCCAAGAACCTTTTCTGAGACCCACCCTCTCAGCCTGTAACCGTCCTTTAATAAATAAAAAGCTATCGTGAACATTAGGAATAATTTAAAGAGGATGTCCACCAGACTGGCTACCGGTAGGATCAAGATGTCCTGTATACTCGGATTCTCCTTTATAAACTCCCAGAGCTCCTGTGGTGTTAACTGCCGCCCTATGGAGCTCAATTCCTCTATCGCTTTATTCAGGTAGCCCAGGTGTATTGTATAGTCAATTCTCTCCATGAATCTCGTCAATTCAAAGGAAGCAATGCTGAATGCGTAAATAGCAATCATGATTACTGGCAGGATAAAGAGGAAGAGGGATATAAAGGCGGATATACTCCTTTTCTTGATCCTGTCCTCTATTCTCTCATAGATGGGTCTCGTGACGTAGTATACGAAGACCCCATAGAGTATTACATCGAGGAATGGAACCAACATGTAGAGCAATAAACCAATTAATAGGATCCCAAGTATCTGCCAGTACAGCCTGCTACTCTTCTTTATTAGCTCCACCTTCTACTACGACTATATATTTGCTATAAAAATTAAAAAGCAATAAGAAGTAATATCGCAGATAGGAAGGCAATTCCAGAGCCGTAAAAGAATGTAGCCTCCGGGCTGATATACTGCCAGAGCGATCCCGCAATGACACTCGCCGGCAGGGTTGCAAGGGCAATCGCCGTGTGGAATGTCCCGAGCGCCGTACCCCTCAAATCCTCAGTAATCAAATCAGATGCAAATGCCCTCTGTGTGCCATCCACCAGGGCAAAGAACAGGCCATACAGCCCAAAAAGGATAATTAATACATGGAAAGACTCAAAGAGGGCAAACCCGAGACAGGTAAAACCAAAAAGGGAGTAACCCATGATCAAGACATTCTTCCTCCCAATTCTATCTGAGAGGATTCCAGCGGGTATGGAGAATATCGTATAGATAATATTGAACCACACATATAACAGTACTGGCAGAGCAATTGCCATCCTTGGATCCGGAAAGGATTCCTGCGCCCTGAGGATAAAGAACATGTATGTGAAATTGCCAAGGGCAAATACGGTTGCAATTAACAGAAATACTCTGAATTCCCGTGGCAGTGCCCCAAGACCAATTTTTAACGTTAATTTTTTTGGTTCTCTCCTTCTCTCTCTCACATAGAACAGGGGAATTAATGCAAGTAAGCCAATAAATCCCGCGAGCAGGAATATTGTCTCAAATCTCATACCTAAAAACCACAGGAGAATAAAAGCCATTATTGACCCTATAATCGCCCCGGATGTATCCATGGCTCTGTGTATACCAAATGCCCTGCCCCTCACTCCCCTCTCAGATTCTGCGATAATCGCATCCCTCGGTGCGGTTCTCAGTCCCTTCCCCGCTCTCTCCAGAGGCCTTAATATCAGGACATGCCACCATTGAGTCGAGAATGCCAAGAGCAATTTGGCTATGGAAGAGACTCCATAACCCGAAAATACGAAGGGCCTTCTCTCTCCGGATCTATCTGACAGATATCCAGATAGCACGGTAAGAATACTTGTTATGGAATCACTCAAACCACCTATAATGCCAACAACCAGGCCACTTCCCCCCAGAGCGACAATGAACATTGGGAGCAGCGGATGGATCATCTCAGAGCTTATGTCCGTCAGAAAGCTAACTATACCCAGGAGAAGAACATTGATACCTATTCCCTGCAGGAATCTGTTTTTGGTTTTTTGGTTCATCTCATCCTCTCTTTAATCAATTTAATGGCTCTGTCAACATCCATTTTGCTTATTTTTGCCCTTAGCTTTAATTCAGCTATCGATTCTGAAATTTCTGTAATTTTTCTTACAAATTGCTCCCTCGTCGTTTTGTGCATAATCTTGAGCAGGTCATCCGACTTCCTCTGGATGTAATCCATGACCGTGATATCCATTTTCGAAAAAGACACATTAGAGCTGAAGATTCTCGCAAATTCTTTTTGCAATAGAAGGTCATCCACCTTGCATTTCACATATTCGTTATATGACAGTAATCTACCGATCCTCGGGTCTCTTCTCGCGAGGTCCATCTCGAGATAGTACTTTATCGTTCCCAGCAGGCCCATCTCATCAAGCCTTCTGGACGAGGTGATAACATAAAAATCCGTAAAGTATCTGATCTTTCCCAATTTCCTAAGGCGGATGCTGAACTCCCCGTCCTCAAGCGGGACGTCCCTGAAACCATTTATGGTATCAAAGGCCTTTTTCCTTACCGCGAGGTTAAATCCAACCAGTGTCGTCATTCCAACCCTGTCCCTGAAGCTGAGATAGGAATTTGTTATCTTTTCGGTGAAGATTAACCTCTCGTTCCTCCTCGAAAATATAAAACCTGCACTGAAACCCAGAAGCTCCGGGTCCTTAAATTTTTCCATAACCCTCTCCAGGTAACCTGGTGGTAGAACTGTATCTGCATCCACAAACACCAGGTAATCTCCAGTAGCTTGCTTTGCCCCCATATTCCTGCTAATCCCGGGGCTGTGAATGTCTATAGTTACAATTTTATCTGCATATCTCCTGGCTATCTCCGGGGTCTTATCCTCGCTCTTCGCATCGCAGACGATAACCTCATACTCCGCCCCAGTCTCCTGGGAGCGAATTGCCCTCAAGCACGATTCGATGCAACTCTCTTCATTCCATGCCGGGACTATGACAGAGATGTCCATTCTTAACTTTATTCATATATCAGAGATTGAATATATATTTGTAAATAAGAATTATTAGGGGGTTATGTTGTTCGGAAGGATACATAGAAGATTCAAACGCATCCAGAGGAGCAGACAGATAGCCAATGTCTTAATTAAGCACGGCTTCAGTCATCTGGTAGAGCGACTGGAACTGAAACTGCCACCGTGGAAAAAGCCAGAGAAGGAGGTGGTTAGGATACCAGTTCCGGTCAGAGCCAGGCTCGTTCTGGAGGAACTGGGACCAACCTTTATCAAATTTGGTCAGATGCTGTCGATGAGACCGGATCTAATCCCAGTGGAATTTGTTGAGGAGTTTAAAAAGCTCCAGGACAGGGTTCCTGGTTTTGGATATGAGGATGTCGAGTCGGAGATCAAAAAGGAATTTGGGGCTTCTATAAACGAACTATTTGATTCATTTGATAGAGAACCCATAGCTGCAGCATCTATCGCTCAGGTACATCGCGCCGTTTTAAATGGGAAGGATGTGGTTGTGAAGGTCCAACGCCCAAAAATTGAGGATACGATTGAGGAAGACCTGGACATTCTCTTTAATCTGGCTCGGTTAATTACAAAACACATACCAGAGAGCAGACTGTATGATCCGGTGGGGATAGTGGATGAATTTGCCAGGACCATAAGAAATGAATTAGATTTTACGGTTGAGGGGAGAAATGCGGAGAGATTTGCTCGAAATTTCACCGACTCTGAAGAGGTTTATATACCAAAGGTCTACTGGGAACTCACCAGTAAGAGAATCCTGACCCTGGAATCCATTCAAGGGACCAAAATAAGTGACATAGGCAAAGAAATAGGGGATGAGGTCAGAAAGAATCTATCCGAGAACATAGCCAGATCCTACATGAAGCAGATCCTAATCGATGGATTCTTCCATGCCGATCCACATCCGGGGAATATCTTTGTGATTAATAACAGGGTAATTGCCTTCATGGACTTCGGGATCGTGGGCAGGGTTGATGATTACATGAAAGAGAAACTTGCAAGCCTGTTCATTGCCATAATACAGAGAGATACGAACAGGATTATAGACGAGTTTCTGGATATCGGAATAGTGGGCGAGGAAACATCCATTCCCGAATTTAAAGATGACATAGCGGGGCTCATAGAGAGATACTATGGAACCGAATTAAAACAGGTCAACATTTCTGTAATGATAAACGAGATAATGAAAACCGCATTAAAACATAAGATAAGGATACCCGCAAATTTCGCCCTGCTGATTAAAACCCTGGTAACCCTCGAGGGGATCTGTAGGGAATTGAATCCCGATTTCAACCTCACTGAGATATCTAAACCCTTTGTTGAATCATTAGTTGCAGAGAGGGTACATCCAAGAAGAATACTGGGTAGATTCATAGAGAATGTATCCGAATTTAATGAACTGATGATGCTTTTGCCCAGAAGATTGAATCGTATACTCTCCAGGATGGAGGGGGGTAAATTGTTAATAGACCTGGAGCACAAGGGTCTGAACAGGGTTATAGCCGAACTGGATTTAGCAAGTAACAGGCTCTCTGTAAGCCTGATCATCTCTGCGATAATCATCGGTTCCTCGGTGATAATGCTTACTGGCAAGGGCCCCCTGTTATTCGGACTGCCCGTAATAGGTATCCTTGGTTTTATCATTGCGGGAATCCTGGGAATGGCTCTGGTAATATTGATACTCCGGAGCGGGAGGTTTTAGCTTTGATTCCATCGTTTATTTATTATGCCTATCCTCAGCGCATCCCCCAACCCGAATGGAGCTCTCCACAACAGCCAGAGAATGGCGAGGTTGATTTATATACATTCAAACCTATAATTAATCTCACATCTAACACATCAAGTTCTGAGGATCTTGACGAAAAATAAAACAAAATGGAGGATGTAAAATGGCACAATATGCGGGACAACCTATATTTATACTGCCCGAGGGGGCATTGAGGACTACTGGAAGAGATGCACAGAAAAACAACATTATGGCTGCAAAAGCTGTTGCAGAGACGATAAAAACGACCCTGGGGCCCAGAGGAATGGACAAGATGTTAGTTGATGACCTGGGCGATATAGTAATAACAAACGATGGTGCAACTATAGTTGATGAGATGAATATCGAACACCCAGCAGCCAAGATGGTTGTTGAGGTAGCAAAGACGCAGGATGAAGAAGTGGGGGATGGAACAACGACCGCAGTGATTCTAACGGGAGAGCTCCTGGCAAATGCAGAGAAGCTGATGGAGAAGGGAATTCACTCCTCGATAATTGCCAAGGGGTATAGAATGGCTGCTGCAAAGGCACAGGAAATTCTGGAGGATATCGGAAAGAAGATATCCATCAAGGACGAGAAATTACTCATGGAGATAGCAAAAACGGCCATGACAGGGAAGGGTGCTGAGGCATCAAAGGAAGTGATAGCCAGATTATCTATGGAGGCCATCAAGCAGATTGCTGAGGAAGAGGATGGCAAGATCAGTGTGGATATGGATAATGTGAAGGTCGAAAAGAAGGAGGGTGGTAGCTCAGCTGATTCAGAGTTAATTCAGGGGGTAATTATTGACAAGGAAAGAGTGCACTCTGGAATGCCGAAAAAGGTTGAGAATGCAAAGATTGCCCTTCTGGATGTTGCTATAGAGATCAAGGAAACGGAGACGGATGCAAAGATACAGATTACAGATCCAAATCAGTTGCAGGCATTCATAAGTCAGGAAGAGAACCTGTTGAAGGAGATGGTTGAAACGATTGCAAAGACAGGGGCAAATGCGGTGTTCTGTCAGAAGGGAATCGATGATCTGGCTCAGCACTTTCTATCAAAGAAGGGCATATTTGCCGTAAGGAGGGTAAAGAAGTCGGATATGGAGAAACTAAGTAAGGCTACCGGAGGGACGATAGTCACAAACATCAAGGATCTAACCTCAAAGGATCTGGGCTACGCTAAAACCATAGAGGAAAGGAAAATCTCCGGGGACGAGATGACCTTTGTCTCTGGTTGCAAAAATCCAAAGTCAGTAAGTTTACTGATCAGGGGTGGAACAGAGCACGTAGTTGAAGAGGTTGAGAGGGCCGTTAAGGACGCCCTGGGCGGAATCGCCGCAGCGGTGGAGGTCGGACTGGTAGTACCCGGAGGAGGGGCCCCAGAGATAGAGCTCGCAAGAAGACTTAGGGAATACGCAGATACAGTGGGGGGCAGAGAACAGCTTGCAATAGGTGCTTTCGCAGATGCGGTAGAGCTCATTCCAAGGACGCTTGCAGAGAGTGCGGGTTTAGACGCCATAGACACTCTAGTCGAACTGAGAGCAGAGCATGAAAAGGGCAAAATCGATACCGGGGTCTTAGTTCTCGATGGCAAGATTGGAGATATGTGGAAGAAGGGTGTAATTGAGCCCCTTAAAATAAAAACACAGGCAGTAAAATCCGCATCAGAGGCAACAGAGATGATCCTGAGAATTGACGATGTGATCTCCTCGACGAAGAAGAGCGGAGAAACGCCCTCAGGAATGCCAGAGGGCGGAATGGGGGGAGGAATGCCCTCAGGAATGTAATCTGATCTTTTTCTTTTTCTTTTTTTCTTCTTCTGAACTTTATTAACTCGGCTTCAAATAGATTAAGATGAAATCGATTCATGAGGAATTCAGAGGTATCGAGGACAGGTCGATCGTTTTGTTCATCCCCTCCATAACTGGGTACCATCAGGACATCATTGATATCCTCGATCTCTTGGTCAATGAGCAAAATTTAAATTGTGTGTACGTAACAATCAACAAATCACACAGACGGCTGAATGATCTGTTTTCCAAAAAAGGGATCAATACGGAGGCCATATTCTTTGTTGACACAGTCTCCAAAGGTCTCGGCTTCGATACCGATAATGGGCATTCCTTTCTCTTAGCGGATCCGAGGAATCTGAGCGGGTTGAGCATTACTATAGCTAAGGCGGTAAAAAGATCTAATGCCAAGGTTCTGATCTTTGATTCATTATCCGGTTTGAATTTATATAATAGCGTTTCCCACATCTCCAAATTTTTTCACGCATTGACGGCAGAGATCCGTTCTTGGAATATTGGCGCCGTAATAATCTCAATGGACAAGGAATTTAAAGAAGGGTTTATCAGCACATTTTCGGGCTTCTGCGACAAAACGATTAAGCGAGTATAGCTCCCACCCTTCTAATCAGATCCCTGTTGTCAAATGGCTTCGTAATATAATCTGAGATATTCAGTTTCTGAAGATCTTCCTTTCCATATTTTTTCCAGTATTCTAACGGCTCCATAACGCTCAGGTATATGATCTTGCCCCGATAAGGCTCTCTGCTCTTCCTGAGTTTAATACACAGATCCCTCCCGCTCGTCTCTGGCATCAGGATATCCAGCAAGATTAGATCGATCTCGTCTCCTTTTAATTTCCTCAGGCACTCCGAGGCACTACTCGCTGTTACAACATCATAGCCCTCCTTCTTTAGAAGGGTCCTAACCAACCCGACAGTATCCTCCTCGTCGTCAACAATCATAATTTTTGATTGCATTACGACAATTATTGGATTATATCTATAAAAAACAAAGCTAAATCTAATTTATTTGTATAAAAAATAGACATTGTTCTATTATTCCGCCCAAATTATCCTGTCTATCCTTCTGATCAGATCTTCCTTGTCAAATGGCTTAGTTATGTAGTCCAGGACCCCCTCTTTCCGAAATTCTATCAGTTGCTCATCCGATATAGGGACAATGCTTAGAAATGCCACCTTCAGGTTCCTGTTCCCTGGATTTTTCCTGATCTCATGGAATACTGTCCACCCGCTCACGTCGGGAAGCATAACATCCAACAGCACAAGATCTATATCCCCACTTAACCGATCCAGACCCTCTCTACCCTCAGATACCGATATAACCCCATAGCCCCGGGCCTCAAGAAGCATTTTAACCAGGTTTCTTGTATCCTCATCGTCTTCGATATGGAGTATATTTTTCCTGACCTCAAGGATATTCCTCACCCTTCTAACGAGATCCTCATTATCAAATGGTTTCCTTATGTAGTCGGAAATGCCGTCCTCCTTTAAATTATCCAACTCGTTATCCGAGATCGGCATTACACTGAGAAATGCGACCTTAGCGGGATAGAATGTCTCCTTCATTCTCTGATATATATCCCATCCACTTGTATCTGGAAGCATAATGTCCAGGATTACTAGATCTACCCTCTCCTCTTTCAGTATATTCAAGCATTCATTCCCATTAAAAGCGGTTATGACCTCATATCCCTGCTCTTGTAGAAGAATCTTAACCAGATTGCAGGTATCCTTATCATCCTCAACGTGGAGTATCCTCTTTGTCATTTCCTCTTATAGATCTGTCTTCTCCCAGGATCCTCCTCACTCTCCTTACCAGATCATCATTATCGAATGGCTTCGTTATGTAATCCTCAATACCACTCTTCCTCAGCGTCTTCAGCCTCTCCTCCGACACGGGTATCACGGATAAAAATGCAACCTTCACATCCCTGTTCCTCGGATCCTTCTTGATCCTCTGGAATATATCCCATCCACTTGTATCTGGAAGCATAATGTCCAGGATTACTAGATCAATGTCATCCTCCTCTAACTTTTTCAGTCCCTCCCTGCCGTTGTATGCCGTTATAACTTTATATCCATTACTCTTCAATATCATTCTGACAAGATTTCTCGTATCCTCGTCATCCTCCACATAGAGTATTTTCTTTGGCATATTATAATAGTTACATTTAGACTATAAAAACTTATTTTCTTCCATATATTTATATCATTTCGATTTTATTTTAATTATTAATTAGAAATCTGACAATTATTTTAGTACCTTATTTATCCTTCCAATCAGATCTTCGTTGTCAAATGGCTTAGTTATGTAGTCCGAGACACCATCCTCCTTCAGCGCCCTCAACCTGTCCTCAGAAATCGGAATCACGCTCAGAAATACAACCTTCGTGTCCCTGTTCCTCGGATCCCTCCTGATCCTGTGAAGGATGTCCCATCCACTCATATCTGGAAGCATAATGTCCAGGAGAACCAGATCTATCCTCTCCTCTTTCAGTATATTCAAGCATTCATTCCCATTAAAAGCGTTAGAAACACTATATCCATGCCTCTCCAGAAGCATTTTGACCAGAAGCACTGTGTCCCTGTCGTCCTCGATGTGAAGTATCCTCTTCATTGTCTCATGTCAACGGGATCATCCAGAGTCAGTGCAATGCCCTTAGATGTTATGATAACATCTGCCTTAATTCCAATAATCTCCTCAAGATCCCTTAGTAATTCAAAAACCCTCTTTCGTCCCTCCGGGTTTAGATTCTGCTCATTGCCTTCATCCTTAATGTACCACAGCTTGGTTGGTCCAATCATCTCGTAGTCGATAATTCCCCTCTTCCTGAGCCGTGAAAGATATTTCAAGGTGGTGACCTTGCACATATCTGCATTATCGATAATATCCGTTGTCTTTAGTTTCTCGTATCTTGATAAAAGCTCGATTATATTCCTCTCTCTCCAGTGTAAATCGTCCATTTTATAAGAAATTATAATTTTTAATCCATATTATATAAAATAATACAAATTAGTTTATATCCATAATCCCTTAATTTATATATAAGTTTGATTTAAATATACATATATGTTCAAAAATAAACCAAAGTGTTTAATCTGGGATGAAACATTAAGGGATGGGGAGCAGATGCCAGGGGTTGTATTCAGCCCCGAGGAAAAGATAGATCTGGCCGTAAGGTCATCAGAATTTGGTGTTGATTTTATAGATATCATGCCGGCTGTATCTAATTCTGAGAGAATTTTAACCAAGAGGCTATCCAATATGGGGCTTGATGCAGATATAATCGCTGCTACCATGTTAAAGAAAGAGCACATTGAGATGGCACTGGATTGTGATGTGCAGGGCATAATCTTGTTCACGCCTCTTTCCGACCTGCATCTAAGGTATAAATTGAAAATTAGCAGGGAGGAAAACCTGAACAGGGTCCTGGATATGGTCGATTTCTCCAAGGAACAGGGATTGAAGGTATGTTTTGCAGGTGAGGACTCCACTCGGGCAGACATAAACTATGTGATAGAATTTGCCAATGAGTTATCCGGAAGGATTGAATATTTTATGCCCTGCGATACCCTGGGCTGCTTAACACCCTCTGCCACTTATTCCTTTATTAAAAAGCTTAAGGAGAATTGCAGAACGCCTCTTTGCTTACACGTCCACAACGACTTCGGTCTAGCAACTGCAAATACATTAGCGGGCCTGTCGGCTGGTGCAGAGATGTTCTCCGGGACATTCTGCGGAATTGGTGAGCGGGCAGGCAATGCCCCGATAGAGGAGGTATGTACTGCCTTAAAGTTCTTGAATGGGGTTGAGCTTGACGTGAGGTATGATATGCTGACTAAGATATGCAATTTAGTAGAACGGTACTCTGGAGTGAAACTACAGTCCCATAAACCGATAGTTGGGGAAAATGCATTCTCCCATGAGTCGGGAATTCACGCAGACGGTATTATAAAGCACCCAAGGACATACGAGAACTTTGATCCCGAATTCGTTGGGCAGACCAGGAGATTCCTCTTTGGAAAGCATACTGGGAAGAATGTATTGAGGTATATCTTAAAAAAGTATGGCATCCCTCACAGCAACCTGGATCACCTGCTGGAAGAGATCAAAAGCATCTCAGAACAGCAACATTGCTCTCTTACAGAAACTGATGTTCTAGATCTACTCGCCTATGAAGAACACCCTGCTATGATAGAATCTTCTTCAAATGAAAACCATAAACTTCCAATACCCGGCCCATAGGCTAGTCCTGCGATGTAGGTTTTTCGCTAACTACCTGCGGATTAATAAGAGCTTGAGTGTCATTTTCATAGCTCTATTGGCATTTACTATTTCCCCAGAAGGAAGTATGACCCAATTATTTGTAGTATCGCTTATCATTTTTCTATCGTTTATGGCAACATATTCTTATAACTCGTTAATGGACATTAATGAGGACAGAGATAATCATTTACATCCCAACCCGCTAAAAGAATTAAAGCCAAATAAATTTGTGAAAAAAATACCGCATATATTATTTGCTTCATCCCTCATAATATCGCTGCTTTTTACTAATCTTATGTTCCTTCTATTGTTCTCATTCTCAGTATTATTTTCGATAATATATTCAAAATATAAAATTAAAAGACTGCTCTTTATAAAAACCATTAGTGTCTCATTTATTCACATGATATTGTTCTTCTCATGTTACTTCGCCTTTTCGTATGTTATCACTTATAACCTACTCGTAGCAGGTATCTTAGTATATGTCCTCTTTTTTAGCTACTCCATAATATCTGACATTCGAGATATAGAGTCAGATAGAAAATATAACCTCATAACTATACCTGTTAGATATGGTTACATAAAATCAAAGATTCTTATCATATTCCTCTTTTTAGTTTTCAATTTCATCACAGTATTATCCTTTGTCATGAATATAATTTCACTCAAATTAGCCATTATATCCTCTATGTTCATACCAATTGAGGCCTATCTAGCTTACTATCTACATATCCAAGATTTTAGGAATATCGATATCCTTAGGGAGAAATCATTTATTTATATTACTCTCATCATATTAATATCTAATTTTGTTATGATATAAACTCCTTTCATCTACCATACACCGCCCTCAGACTTTTGAAATCCCTTATGACCTCTATTATCTCAAAATCCCTATCTAGAACCCAGATATACCCAAGAACTGCCTTGATTAAAAAATACCAGTTATCTTTCTCCATCTGCAAACCGTATGGTGGGTTTTTAATCTCGATAAATATCTCGTTTTTGTCTTTAATGATGATCTTTATGACACCCCAGCCCATTATTTGTAGTAAATTCTTGAGCAGGGTAAGCTTCTGTTCATCAGTTGAATCCTCCTCAATGATTTCTTTAAAAAAATCATATGAAATAGAGGGTACCTCATCCAGCAGTATATTTGCATTACCTACTAGATGAAACATAGTATTTTCTGTAATTGTGAGCCGTTTACCACGGAAATATATCTTATAGCCCTCTCTGAGTTGGAATATCCCACTTCTAATTGCATCATTTAGTGTAAATCCTCTAAGTGGCTCCAAATAATTTAATCGGTTGTATATGGATTTATCTTTGCCTTTAACCTCAAAGGGTTCATCTGTAAGTTCAAATTCATATTCACACGAATCTCTACTTTGTAAAGAATTAACAATCTTTGATTCTGACCTGTATAATGCACTTATGACACCATTAAAAAATCCTGGCATGAATTCATTCCCTCCAATTGTTCTTGTTATGGATTCGTTTTTTGTAGTTAGTGTTATAACCTGATCGTTTTCCCTTAGATGCAGATCATCCACTATGCCCAGATTTTTCCAGCTCTTTCTCAGAATACTATTTATTATTGTAGAACAAGGAAGTTTTTTTATTGAACCGGGTATAAGTTTTTCAAATGCCAGTTCGCCCCATCTCTGAGACAGTTCTCTTAGATCCCCCTTATGACTGTGTCTCTCACAGATGAGAATATATTCCCCGATAATGTCTTCAAAGAACAAGACGAGCCGTCTGTTCCTCATAATAAACCTATTCAAAACCCCACCAACAGTAGCCTCTATAACATTTCTCTGTAGGGAAGTAGACAGCCTCAATCTCTCATCCCAATAATTCATTGGGAAGGATGAGATATATATCCATTCACAGGACCCTGGTTTTGGTTACCCTCAACCCCTTGCTATCTATAATAAACTCGTGCGGTATCTTTGGTTCGAAGGAGGAATACCTGAGCTTGTGAATCTCCAGTATTCTCTTTGGTCTTTCCTCGAACTCCAGAAATGATAGATTCAAAACCCCGTCACATTCAAATGCCTCGCCATTTCCCGTGTCGATTTCCTTTCCATTTGTTTCGCATAAGAGCAGGGTGCAATTTACCCTTTTCTTCAGATATCGTACCAGCTCTGAGAGCCTCATCCTGTAATCCCTGCTGCTCTCCGCGAATATCAGAAGCCTGTTGACATTGTCTATCACCAGGCGATCAACCATTGGGTAGGAGGCAAAGATGTTCGTGAAGTAATCCAGGTCTATATTATCACCCATGATGACGTGCTCTATTGCAAGATTCTTATCTATATATCTTCTAATCTCTCTAAGTTTTTCTATGCCATCACAGGCCCTCAGCAATTCGTCCTTGTTCTCTCCCAGTGAGACATAGCAGCACTTTTCACCCTTAATGGCTCCATTGATGATGAAATTCAACCCGAAGAGGGTTTTTCCAGTACCCGCTCCCCCCGAGACCAATATAACCGTCTGGGAGGGAAGTCCCCCACCCAAAACCCTGTCCAGCCCAGATATACCTGTTCCTACTCTATCCATCCTGCTCCCCCCCAAAGGTGGGTACTCCCGGTCTGTGCTCTTCTAATTTTATCAGGAGAAATCTCCCACCGTCTATCTCAAATATCCTCGCTGGAACCTTCTTGTGCAACTTTTTTACATGGTACTTCTTCATAATCTTGTTTGGTAACATTATCCTGTTTCCGTTACCCAATTTACCGGTGGTTAACAACTCGCTCAAGGCGCCAGAGTCGGTTGGCAGGAGGAGAATATTCCTTCTCGAAGAGTTCAACAGAGAGTACTCGCTCTCAGAGATCCTTAGATTCAACGAGATTCCATCGGGCTCTATGTTTATGGATTTAATCTCCGCCATATAATTATTTATACATAAAGAAATAAAATATAGATTATTCTGTGAGTATCCTATTTATCCTCCTGATCAGATCTTCCTTGTCGAATGGCTTCATTATGTAGTCCAGGACACCATACTCGCGCAGCTTGATTAATCTCTCCTCCGACACGGGTATCACACTGAGGAAAGCGACCCTGACAAGGGGGGTCTTATCATGAATTCTATGCTCCGCCCTGTAGCGTCTTCCATAACTTAGTATCTTATTGAATATATCCCACCCACTCATATCTGGAAGCATCATGTCCAGAAGAATGAGATCGGGTTTTTCTTTTTCCAGACTACTCAGGCATTCTTTTCCATTACATGCGGTTGCAACCTCGTAACCTTCTTTTTCCAGAATCTCCTTAACCAGATTTCTTGTATCCTCATCGTCTTCGACGTACAGGATTCTCTTACCCA
>Ga0190363_1000582_pt1 | contig 21769 bp, 31 predicted proteins | sample 48721867_MG_FD_161272 | JGI IMG/M metagenome (GOLD analysis project Ga0190363, IMG submission 161272) | Hydrothermal vent microbial mat bacterial communities from Southern Trench, Guaymas Basin, Mexico - 4872-18-6-7_MG | ecosystem: Environmental > Aquatic > Marine > Hydrothermal vents >... | reverse complement strand
GAATGGCAGAGGCTTGCCGGTCTGTCCAGAATGCGGTCGGAAGCTCCGGACAAAACCGCATGACAAAAGAAAAAGGAGAAAACCAGAAAATGAAGGAATGTAGGAATTGTGGGATTTTACGCTGCTCAAATTGCTATTTAAAAAGAAAAAGGAGGAAAAGCAAGCCATGAGTGAAATTGTTAAGTTTTATGGTAAGGAAATTACTGCCAAAAAACTTCATGTTTGTTGTCGTTGCCACCGAGTGATACGGAAAGGCGAGAAATACCATAAAGTGAGAGTAAAAGCTTGCATTCCATATAGTAGAGCAACAGAACTCAAGGCTGTTTGTATGAAATGTGCAGAAGAAATTGTGTTAGACTCCAATTTTCCGGTGGAAAAAATCGTTAAAAACTGGAGAGAAAAGCCATGAGTGATGTTTTTAATGAAATAGAGGATGGAATTATTGAGTTAGATTCGCCTTTCGCTAAGAAGCTCGGATTTACAAGCGATAAATTTGATGGGTGGCTCTGGAAGAAAGGCAAATACATTTACATCAGCTTTATTATCAGCAAAAAATGGAAAAAAGGCAATTTTAAACGATTATTAAGGCGAATTGAAGAGTTAGGCTTTGGCATTAAAATTCCTACTCCACTTGGTGTTATGCAGTATATTGTTAGGAAATATGGATTCAAGAAAACAACCGAGTATTTTGTGGTTTCGCCTGAAATTAAGGAGCCATGCGAAGTTTGGGTTAAAGAGCCGAGAAAGGTGATTAAAATTGAGCAAAAATGATGTTTGGAGTGAGTTGGAGGAGAGGCTCAAACAAAAAGCCAAAACCCCCGCTGAGATTCTTGGAGTTAAAAAGTATAAGGATGACAGAATCTGCCAAATACATTGTATTGGAAAATGTCCGGGAGAGCCATGTGGATATTTCAAGGAGAAATGGGTTAGGCTTGAGGATGTTCTAAGCATACTCAAACAACTAAAACAAAACTATGTCTTGGTTAAGATTGGAGATTTAGAGGCGATAGTCTACACTTCAACTAAATATGAGGGTTTAAGGGATATTGTGGATGATTTTTGCGGTAATTATGATGATGTAGCGAGAGAAGCGTATGCTCTTGGAATGAAAGATTTGGCAAAGAGGTTGTTGCGTGAAAATGATGAGAAGTCATGCTGAGCCAGGAAAGGCTATGAAGAAGCCGCTTAGTGCTGAAATTCTGTTAAAAGAGAAGCGATGTCCCTATTGCCGCTGCAAACTAAAGACTATTCTTGTTTACCGTAAACTTGTCATACGGTTTAGAGTAAACAATTATTTTGTTGAAAATGATGTTTTTGAAGTTAAATGTCCACGTTGCGGCTCAGACATGAAAGACCGGCTTGAAAAAAACCTTCTAACAAAAATAAAGGAGTGGATACAGAAAAATGAAGGTTAAGGTTTGTTTGGCTGAAAATTTCTGTTTAGATGTTCATAGACATCTGGTTGACCGTGGCTTAGCGGTTCTTGGCATGCGTGGCGGAGGCAAATCTTGGACTACAGGCGTAATAGCTGAAGAGCTTGCCTCGCAGAAGTTTCCGTTTTTGATTGTGGATTTGATGGGTGAATACAAGACGCTTCGGGAGCGTTTTCCAGTTTTGATTGTTGCTTTAGGCAATCCGGACTATGCGGACATCAAGAATGTTAATGCTGAGCAAGCCAAGCTTTTAGCCGAGAAGATTGTTCAGCTTGGAGTTAGTGCAGTTTTGGATTTGAAGTTTGGAACCATGCTTGAACGCTACAACTTCTTGTCTGCTTTCCTGGAAGGCTTCTATCATATCGAGGAGAAGTTGAAGAAGCCCTATGTCCTAATCATGGATGAGGCTCATAGGATTACGCCTGAAAAGGGAGTTATCAAGCTTAAGGAAGTAACAAGGGTTCAGCAGAAAGTGGAATATTGGGTTTATGAGATTGGAGCTACCGGAAGGCACTACGGCATAGGCTTCATTGCAGTTGCAAGACGCCCAGCCGAAATAAGCAAGATGACGCTTAGCCAATGCGAACTCAAAATAGTGCATAAAACTGTAGATCCAATAGACCTGGACCGGCTTAGAGAATACGGCTTATCCAACGATTTAATAGAGAAGGTTCGATTATTCAAGCCTGGAGACGCCGTAATTATAGGCTTAGAAGAGCCAATTCTAATTCATGTTAAGGAGAGACTGTGCAGTCATGGCGCCGAAACTCCCTTAGCTAAGCCAGTAGAAACGCCGGACTTAGCCAAGGCAATCAAGGAATTTGCAGAATTAATGAAGGCTACGCCGAAACTTGCAGAAGGCAAAGCTGAGGCTTCGCAGGTTCTGGCTGAAAGGTTTGAACGTGAAAGAAAGACGCTTCTCGCCCAAATGGAAGAGCTAAAGAAAACCTATGAAGAAAGAATCAGACAATTAGAGCAAGAGATTTTTGAACTTAACAGTCGAAATGCAGAATTACAAGCCGAAAATGAAGAGTTGCGGCGCAAACTCGCAGAAACTGAAGAGGCAAGGAAAGAGATTTGGGAGATTGAATCCAAATTTGAAAATGCCAGAGAAGCAATTCAAAGCCTCAAGGATGTGCTGATAGAGATAAGCGAAATCTTCGATTTAGAGCTTGTCCCCAAGGATATTCAGCAAGTCATCAAGGAACGTGACAGCCTAAAAGAGGAGCTGGAACGCTACAAGCGAGAAGAACAACTAAAGAAAGAACTTGTCCAAGAAGTGCTCAACGATCCTAATGTGCAGAGCTGGATTCAAGACGCCAAACGCATGCTCTACAACCTGAAGACTGGAAGAGGAGCCCTAAGCCTGGTTTTCAAGCAGGCCATACGCATGGATCCAGAATACACCTTCTGGCCTGAAGAACTCGAAACAGGCGTAACATCAGCAACAAACCTACAGTACTGTAATCATCTTGCAGAAAAACGACTGCTCTGGGAAACAAAGAAAGGCAACCGCAAGGCCTTCCGCAACCGCTTCAGACAGTGGGTAGCCGAAAACATCCGTAAAATCAAGCCCTTGGCTCCGGACGAAGCCATAGACCAAATCCACGAACAACTAAAACAACTCGTTCTCGGAGGCTAAAGAAATGGTTAGAAAGTATTTTTATCATATTAAGGAGGCTTCTCAACGGGACGGTTGGCGTTATCATCTCTATGTCCGAGCAAGCCGAAGATTCAGCTTACAGGAGCTTTTAGCGAAACAGCATAAACTGCTAATGAACTTGCCTGAAATCTTCATGGAAAACATCAGGAAAGGATTAGAAACTGAAGTTAAGCTTGCAAGTGCAAGAGAGTCAGATCCAATATTAGTATGTTTTAGTGAGCCAGTTACTTCAGCATTCCACTTTGACTATATGAAACTATCAAATCAACAAATAGAAATTGATTATGATAACATTTTGGAGCTTGTTTTCACGGATAAGGCTCATTTAATGAAGGTTTTGGAATGGATGAAAAACAACTGGAAAGGAGAATGGAAAGAAATTGAAGGTTAAAGTTGAGTATGGAACTATAATGGTATATATTGATACGGTTTTTGGATGGGATAAGGCTCAACGAGACTGGAGGCTCATCAAGCAACTCGTCGAAAAAATCATAGAAATAGGTGAGAAAGGTGATTAGCAAGAAGGCCATCATGAAAGCTTTAGTTTTGCTTTTTGGCTCTCCATTTAGACTAATTAACTTCCTCGCTTGCATCGCATTCATAATCAACTCAATAATCACCATGGGAAACATAATTTCAGCAGTCTATGCGGGGTTCTCGCTAATCTTCTGGAACGAATGGAGAAAACAAGTAGAAAAAGCAATAGAGGAGATTAAAAAACATGAGTAAGGTTAGAATTTTAGATTTGATAAAGTTCTTTCCTGTCTGCTGGATTGCCAGCATTCTCACAGCTATCATCCATGAATTAATCTGGCTACTTCAAACTGGAGAATTCTTCACACAAACAGAACGGTTTGTTTCTGTTTTCGGCTGGTGCATCATCTTCATGATATTAGTCATATGGAAAGAAATCAAGGAGGCAAAACAAAATGAATGAATGGATAGAACGGTTAGGAATATTCTTGTTCGGTTTTATTTTAGGTTTTATGATTTTCTTTGGAGTTTTCTATCCTGAAACAGTATGGAAAGAAGGAGACGCCTACATAACATTCATTTACGACTATGAAGGCGAATTTTGGCGAGTTTACTGTGGCGGGCAATTTTCCGATTTTCAGGGAGATTATGCTATTGCCAGCAATTATGCACGGGCAATCAACCTAACCGAAGGATGGTGGCACATAATCGTAAAAGGAGGAACAATAATCTATGCAGAAAAAATCGAGTAGGAGATGAAAAAGAATGATTGAATGGATTGTGTTTGATGGATTAACTCCAACTTATGAAAGTTTGTTTAAGCCAAGTCAAGCAGTTGTAATGTTCGGGTTTTATCTCTTAACATGGTTTGTCGAAACAGCCATACTCTCCAGGACCATCAAAGTCAAATTAGAAAAGCTATTTTGGGCCGTAGGAACAGCCAACTGGCTCACCTATCTTATAGGCTTCTGCATTTATCTCTTCCTATACCCAGAAGCTGAACTACCCTCCATGCTTGGATTCATCCTCATCTATATAGTTGGAGCCACATGCCTACTCGCGTTATTGCAGATGCACTGGTTCCAACCAAAAAAGGAGGATGAAAAACAGAATGGTGAGTAAGAATGGTGTTTTTCGCGAGCGTAAAGATTGCGTTTTAAGAGTTAGAGTAACCAAGCGAGAGAAAGAACTGCTACAGGAGTTGGCTAAGCGTAAAGGGAGAACTGCTTCTGAGGTTATCCGATTCGCGATTTATGAAATGTTAAGAAAGGGGAGAAAAGAAAATGTCCTACACTCAGAATAATAAAAATGTTAAAGACTCATTAAATAATTTAAATAATGAATACCGTAAATGCTATACTTTCTATCTTCGTGTAGGACAAATGGAGCTTTTCAAGGACAACGTCCGCAAATACACAAGGCTTTCTCTCTCTCAGGCTATTGATATGCTCATAGAACGCTTCAATCAAGAATGCGAGGAAAGACGGCAACAGCCTACACTTATCCAATTCATCAAGGCTGAACCGCACAGCATGGTGATGATACAAAACAAAATGGAAACCTCTCAGCCTACATGCTTCATAAAGTCATGCAACAATCCAGCCGTAACCACAGCAATCTCACTGCAAACCGGAAAGAAATATCCAATATGTAGCAAGCATGCAGAGGAATTAAAGAATCATCCGAAATGGAGGCTTCTCGATGAGGGAGTATAGCAGAGAAGATGTTTTGCGTATTGCTTTAAGTCATACTTCAAGGTTTAGAAGGTGGCTTGTTCGTAGAGGCTATCCTAAGTTTGTTGGATGGTTTAGGCTGAAAGGCTTCGTTAAGCCTCAACCATTCTATCTATTGTATTGTCCGCGACATGGATATTATGTTAATTATCCGCATGGCAGACAAATACCGTATTTCCATTGTCCGAAATGCATTGAAGAAGCGTTTATGGAAACGACTGATAGAAGGCTTAAAGTTAGCGGAGCCATGCCAGTTCATAACGAGGAGAAATATTTGCCTTATGGACTCGCCAGCCTAACAAACGCTCCGCTTGATGAGCTCTGCATTGTCTTGGATAGATGCACTGACAGAAGCGAGCAGATAATAAATCAATGGATTAGAAGATGCAAGCCAAAATATGAAGTAATTGTCTATAATAAGCAAAGTTCTAACTGGAGAAATAAGCGGGCTGAGGCATTCCAGAAAGCATTTGAACTCTGCAGCGGAGACGTAATTTACAGTTTGGCTCCAGACTGCATCTATCCAAAACAAATCTTTGACTGGAGACTTTTCATCTATTACGATTTTGTAGCCTTCTATTATAGGCCATACGACATTAACAAGCCAGCCATCTACTCCGCTTATTCGCATATACAAACCAGAATCAGAGGATTCAAAAATCATCCATTACCATTCAGAATGGGAGTCTTCGGAGTTAAAAGGGAGCTATGGCAAAAAATAGGAGGCTTCAAAGACACAGAACAATACGGCTACGTAGAAGAATACGACTTAATCCTGAGGATTCAAAAGGCTAAAGCCAAAATGCATTTCGTTAAAGACGCAAATGTTTTGCATCTTAGACACTTCAAGCCTGGAAAATGGTATAGAGAGGGACAGTTCAGAGCAAGACTCGGAATGGGATTTCTAAAAACGCTAATTCATTCTATTGTTTTGTTTGCGCCAGAATGCATAGTCGGATTCCTACATGCCCAAAGGGAGACTTAACCATGAAGGATGAATTGAAGACTGCAATTAAACGGCTATCGGCAGATATTCTTTTTATTCTTGCTGGCGCTGTTGCAGTCTATGAATTGACGAATGATTTGATTTCAACAATTATCTTTGTTGTTACTGTTGTTTGGGTATTATTTGTTGTTTATGTCATTTTTCCAATTCTATCACAGCCATAACTCTTAAGAATGAAAAAGTAGAGAAAGGTGAATGAAGTATGCGAAAAACAAAGATAAAATATATTGCTTTGATTTCAGCCGTAGTCCTCATAGCCTTTCTCGTTGTTATAATTCATCAAATAAATCAGTTTTATCCTCAATTTGAAGTTAAGGTTGAAAAAGTTAAGTTCAACGATAAATGGCTAAACATCACAATCTACTTTGCCAAATTACCCAAGGAAGGAGCAGAATTCGACGAAATAATCATAGACGGCTATAGGCAATCGCTCCGAGACATAACATTCTACACTGGAGAACGCCTAACAATAAAAATACCACATAATGGAACCATGCAGTCAATCCCAAAAACCGTAACCTTATGGTTTAGAGAAACTGGATTTAGCGTTTGCATCAAAGCGCCATAACGCCTTTATGCTCCGAATATTGCTCCTTTAATTATCAATAGTATGAATGCAGCGAATGCCATCATTCCAAATATTATTAATCCTACTTTGATTATTCCGCTCCATTCACCTTTCATTGTCCGCTTTCTTTCAGCTTCTATAACCCGCTGTTCAAACACGTCGATATGCTCTGATGTAACCATGCTCCGTAAAGTTTCAGCCAGAATCTTTGGGTTTATCGGAATGTAAACCTTAAATCTTGGATTAGCCGGATTTTTCGGATTAGCGGTTAAGGGCAACTCGTTCTTGTCATATCCCTTCGTATATGCTTCAAGAGTAACCAGAGTGTCTCCATTTGTTGCCAGACATTCGGCCTCATAGACAGCCAAAACCGGAATATTATCTATACGCTCAACCTTGCTAATAACATCCCGAACCGGATTCCAAGACTCACTCTTCTCTTTGGGGGGAATAGGCCAAATATACTTTTTACCCTCCTCCGTCTCAACCCATCCGGGAGCAATACTCTTAACCTTGACAAATCTTAAACTTGCCTTTCCGAAAACAGCCAATAACCCAGCCTTTTTTAGCCTCGCACTCAAAAGCTTCTTTCCATTACTTGGAGTCAAAAAGAAAAGCACAAGCAATATAACCATGCCAGTTGTAGTGGCTCCGGTTACAGCCAAAATCGTAAACAGCCAATTAGGCAAACCCAAAATCAACTATAGCAACCCCCTTTCCTGCCTCTTTTTCTCCTTTCTTCTCGCAATCTCCGTTCTAACAATTCTGGGCTGAACCTTTAAGGCTTGAACTCTACTACCACTTATTGTGCTTTCAATAGTCATCACAAAATAAGCCTCCAGGAAATTAAGCAAACTATACATTCTGCTTTTCTGTTCAGCATCAAATTCATCATTCATTTTAACTCTTAAATACTCCTTATACAGCTCCCTTCTAACCAACGCCTTCAAATATTCAGCAGTCCACTTGTCAATCCAGCTTGTCTGGCTAATGCTACTATGCAGAAAATACAAGCCAACAAAAAAGTGATTCTTTACACGCTTAATCCTAACCGAGCCATCCTCGTTATGCTCAAGCTCAAAAGCTAAATCAAGCAATATCTGATCCAGCCATTCATCCTTAACAATATAGGTTTCAGGTCCAAACTCCCGACGCATTTGCTGCAAAACAGCATCATTAGCCAAAGTCTGATTTATAATCTGATAGTCAAGCTGCGCCTCCAACATCTCCGCCTCCTTATCCTTCCTACCAAACACCATCAACCAACACCTCCATAAGTAGCAACCGAAATCAACCAACCACGCCTTTCCAAATATTTAACAAAGAAAAGCAAAAACATAAAATGACAAGACAAAATAGTACAGACGCACATTATGAAAGCTTCAACTCTTACCATAAGTAAACCCAAAAACGTTGGCTCAGAAATAATTGTTAAAAACGATAAAAATAAACGCCACAAAACCACAGTCTTTTCACCAACATAAAAGACTAAGATGGCTAAAACAAAAGCTGGCAAAGGAATAGGAACTCCTCCAAACACCAATACTTTAACAAGCCAAATAGAAAAAGCAACAGAGAAACAAGTTAGTTTTACGAGCCTATTTTTACATTTCCTCATATTGCTTCACCTTAATCATCATTCTTTGCTTTATCTTCTTTACTTCCTTGTCTATCCAATCAAAATCCATTCTAATCTCCTTATTCTTCAACTGCTCTTGCCAGCTATAACCAATATAATGGCTGACTTGCTCCGGCCTGACCACCTTAACAAACTTTGCAAGTTTTACACTGTCCGGCAAAAGATAATGTCCATAGAAATGCTCTGCCTGTGCACGGAACCAGTTAGGAAACATTCCAGTAACATGCCTGATTATCTGCCAAGCCCTCTTAGTCTTATACGGGAATAACCTCCCTTTCTCTGGCGCATACTTCCTTAAGTATTCAAGTATTAACCAGCCAAATGGAACAAGCTGGTCCCAATACAGATTCTCAAACAAGCCCCGCCTCAACGGAATAACAAAATCATCTCTAACCTGAACTTGAGAGCCGTATTTAGATATGACTTTCCGGGACCTCTTCACGACAATCATACGTTTGATGAGTATGTAATCATCGTAAACAATCAGGTTCTCACGTTTCAAACCTTCATATTCTCCAACCTTAACTGCAACGCCATCTACACGCTCATAACGGTCTCCTCCAACAACAGCAGCAATTCTTCCAGCACTGCAATAAGCTAAACTCATCATGGCGCGGTCTCTACAAGCATACTCTTTCCGATATAATGGAGAATATGGCCATTCCCTCTGAGTGATAAGCCTATAAATTTCTTGGGGTTCCAAATATTCGGAGATAAGTCTGACTACTCTACGTTTAAGTTTACCCTTATTATACAATATAGCACTTATTGTACAATAAACATTAGATTTGTTCAATTATATAATCGCCTCCTTAAGTGGTGGTTGTTCTGTAGTGAACAAATAACCCTTGCGAGCCAACCTATCGTGATACGGAGAGCCCGCCCGCTTGCATCTTGGACAGAACCCGCTTCTCCTTATGGCGTCATTATGAAAATCTATATGATTCTTTATTGTCTGGGAACTTCTACCTACCGTCTTGGCTATCTTTGAGATGCCAATATTTTCTTCAAGGTAAATCCTTATAATCTCAGCATGTTCTTTATCGCTTACAGTCTTGAATGTTCCCTTATCAATACTTGGCTTCGGGATTTCACCATATTCAACCTTGATTCCCAAAGCTTTCAGGATATTTTCTCCTTCTCGCTTATGCCATTCATGATAAGGGAAAACTCCAAAGCCAATGCCTCCCTTCTTTGTGGTGATGACAAAATGATTAGGTTTTAAATATCGAAATGTATGCGGTTCAATAAAGCTATAGAGAAACTTCATCTCTTTGCTTAATCCCATCTGCCCCATGTTTTTGAATATGATATAATCGCTTAAGCTGCGTATGTCAATGTCTATTGCATGCCATCTGAGCGAGTCAAGCCCTAAAGCCAAACCCATATGGCGGGATTCTCGGATAAGGTAAACCATTTCAGCCTTAGCTTGCGTCTGGTTATCGCTTATTTTCAATCTTGAATAGTAAAGGTTTGCAGCTTCCCTTACAATACAATAGATTAGCCTTCGCCAAGACAGCCTTTTATAAAGCAAGTCGGTGAGCTTAGCAGCGTAAATATATTCTTGGTCCAAGTTGGCGTAGAATGGGCTACTTGAAATAATTATGTCGTTAACTTCAAAGTCGTGTAGTGTTACGGAATCAACTGGCTTAACTGGCCATGAACAGTCAACATCTACTCCATCACCTTTCAGTAATAGAATGCGTTTTTCCTCGGCCCATGGGCTTCTCAGCCATGCCAAATTTTCTCCATCTCTGGAAGCGAACAAATCGAAAACTGCATGATTATTTTCTAAATACTTCATTCCAATAAATTCAAGGAAACTTGATTTTCCAGCTCCACGAATACCCGTAAGGAAAAAAACATGAGGATGATTAAACCCTATTGTCTCATTTCCTCTAATCCATCTAATCTTCATTACCCTTCTTCCTCAAGAGTCTTAAAGTCCTCTATTGAAACCCGTCTTACCTTTGCCTGTTCAAAATAGCCAGCCTTATGCAATAATGAACTAATCTTTAATTGGATGCGCCTCAACTTTGCAACGTTCACAAGTCTTGGATTCATCATCATCATTTCAAGCTCAAGAATCTCATTCTTCAATCTCTCTTGGATTTCTGGCTCAAGCCATCCAACAAATACATACAGGTTTTGAACTGCATCAATGTATCTGTCTTCTACAAAGGCTTTATGGAAGGCTTCAACTCCGTATGTTACGATATAAAAGTTGAATGGATGAATAAAAGGTTGCTTGCGGTCTTCGCTCAAGTAATCACGCTCTCAATCTTGTTTAATCTTTGGTTGTTTATTTAAATTTTGAGTCTATTGTATGTATAAGTCGTTAGGTATTTATACTTGTTTCTACAATATGGGTTTTAGTAAAACCCTAAAAGTGAAAGGGCCATGTGCAAGGTAAAAGCTAAAATAAAAAGGAAATCGGTTGTTCTGCAAACTATTGGATACCGCGGAAAACGAGAGGCAAAATCTCCATCAGCCGACCTAAGACAGGCGAGAGCACTAATACTATACAAGAAAGATGTCAAAAAGGTTGGCGTAAAGGTTGGTTCCACTGTTACAGTGAAGGTTGGAAGAAAGAAGGTTCCATGCAAAGTTAAAAGGTGGAGCCGTGGAAGCAGGCTTCTACTTCCAAAAACACAGTATCCATTCAGGAACATAAAGAATCCAAGCAGATACCTCGTAAAATGAAAGGGAGAATAGAAAATGGGAGGATACTACGTAACATATGGGAAGAAAGGAAAAATAGTATTCTTTAAGTCTAAAGAGAAAGCAATATCATTCGCCAAAAAGCGTATAGCCCCACCCTATGTTTCAAGTAAAGAGAAACGACAAGGATACAAACCCGGAAAACCTCCAGCCGTGATAATGACAACACACGGACGAATTATTAAGGCCTCAAACGTCAAAGGTGGGGGAAAAAGAAAGGTAACTAAACGGAAACGCTCCAGAAAAACTACGAGAAGCAACTTTACCTTTAGGCTATTCTGAGGAGAGAAAACCCCTTCCAAATAAGTGAGTTGAAGTTTGATGGCAAGAAAGAGAAAGAGGAGAGGGAGAAGGAGAAAAAGAAGATAGGCTGGGTTAATCTTTGCCGTTCAAGGATAAGCAACGCAGACGCGATTATATGCGGGAATATATGCGGGAGTATCGGCGTTTGCAAGCGGAAGCTCTGAAGCTTTTCAGAGAATACTTCGGCCAGAAAAAGCCAAGTAAACGTAGAAAGGTGAAAAGGTAAATGCCTCTGGCTTCTGGCTCTGTATGGTGGCAAGCTGAAAAGGCAAGAAAGAAAATAGAAGAAAAGAAAGTGCAGAAGCCGGGCCAGTCAAAGCCTAAAAAGATTGATTTGGAACGGGCTAAGGCTGAGGCAAAGAGGCGTTATCAGCCAATAATTGAACGTGAAAAAGAAAAGGCTCAGAAACAGTTCAGACAATTAATAGCCCAAGAAAAAGCTGAGTTTCTGAGGCAAATCCAATATAGACAAAAGCGAGTTCTCAAGCAGACTCCAATGAATATTCGTTCTTTAATGGCAAAACAGCTTGCAGTGGAAAGGGCTGAGGCGTTAAGACAATTTGAAATTCAAGCTTCACAAGCTGAAAAGCAATTCCTCAGACAATGGGAAGAAGAAAGATGGAAGGAAATTGAGAAAAGCCTCGAATCTTCACTTGAAAAGGCGATTGCTTCAGTTCCTAAAGGAGCAGAAATAAAAGAGGTAAAATTTGAGGAAGGAGCATGGAAAATAAGCTATGAAGTCAAGCAAGAGCAAGTTACCTTGCCGAAAACTGTGAAGCAACCAAAAACATGGACTGAGCAATTTGCAGAATGGTATTCATCTGCTCCTATACCTGGAAGGATGCTGAAAGAAGCATTAGGCGATTTATTTGGAGTCCCGAAGCCAGTAAGGCAAATTACAGAAAAAAGTCCCGTCTCCCGTAGCATTATTGGAGATGTTGCTTCTTTCGAATCATTTGTTAAGGGAATTGCACATATTAGCGTGGAGCTTACCCCTCCAAGATTTACTCCAAAAGAAGCAGGCGATTTATTTAAGCCAATTCAAATAAGAGCAATAGAACATCCAGAAACATTTATTGAGCATAGAAAATGGCAAATGGAAATGCATGAGCTTATAGGGCCGAGTCCCCCAACACTTTCAGGCGTAGCCTTCTCATATGCCTTAAGCCCAATATTCGGAGCTGAATCTGCAAAAGTTGAATACAAAAGATTGATGGAATGGGAAAAGAGATATCCGGGCTATATTGGAGGAACCGTTTCTGCTGATGTGTTAATTTCGCTTTTGCTTGGTGAGACTGCTGGAAAAGTCGGTGGTTGGATAAAGCAAACCAAAACTTACAAAGAACTTGTGAGGACGGTAAAATTTAGCAGAGCTTACAGATTCTATTATGAAAAATTCAAGATTCCAATTAGTGCATTTTATCAAACTAAAATAAAGCTTCCAGTCGAAAAGTTTCTTTATAAAAAATCTCCATGGCTCTATAGGAGAGTTTTCGGCAAACATGTGTATTATGGTTTACAAGCTCAGCTTGAATGGATAGATTATGAAAAGCCAGTTGCTAAGGGAACGGCTGGACTGCTTGAAAAAGCCTTTGGAATGCCATACTTCCGTAGCGAATCACTGTATAGACCGATGCCAACCAAGGAATGGACAAGAGTTCTCTACAAGGAATGGCTGGCTCCCAGACTAAAAATAGAAAGACAGCTCACATGGGAGCTTTCACTATACCCAGCTTTTCCAGTTACAACGAAAGGATTAGAACTGCAAAAGCAAATGTATTCTGGAGGGCTTTTACCGTCTTCGGAAAAGATAATGCAGGCTGAAAGAGTGAAATTGCCTTCTGGAAAAACAATTTATTGGACTCCGAGGGCAAGCTTGGAATTTGAGCAGTCCGTTAGAGGATTAATGCCAAATAGGCTGTTTATTCCGAAGCCTCCATCTGGCGAGAAATGGTTCAGAGTTATGAGAGGAAAGCCTACAACTCCCATGTCCAGAACGCTTGAAAGAGCCATGTTTGGAAAGTTAAGCATGGGGGGATTATCAAGCGAACTTATACTTACAAGACCAAACATTCTATATCAGCCTCCATCTCCACAAACATTCTACAAGGGAATAACCAAGCAATTCAAAACTGAACCAGAAATCAAATTGCCAAACTTACCGAAAATCATAAGAAAAAGCAAACCTACACTTAAGACTGAAAAGCTTCTTGGCTCGCTAATTTCTACTGTTCCATCAATATCTACAGAAGCCAAAACAGCAATTGAAGTAAAAGCAGAAAGCATAACTGCACAAATACAAAAAACTCCAATGACATTACAAACCCCAACTTTAAAGATGAAAAGCCGACTAATTACAATCGAAACTAAAGAAATAGAAAAAGCCATAGAAATTCCAAAGTTTCCTTCAAGGTTAAAGCCAGAGCTTAAGCTTCCAAAGCCAAAAATGAGAAAAAAGAAAAAGCCAGTTGGATATTATGGTTGGGTAGGGCTTGAAGTTCCGGTTCCATCCGCAAAGCAAATTCTTAAATTTGTATTGGGAGGGAGAAAGAAGTGAATTTGAAATATTTTCCGGTTAGAAGCGTTCTGTATTCGATTGGAGTCTTCTTTGTAAGCCTCTTTATAATTTCAATCTATTATATTGCAGTTACGCCTGCAATCATGCAGATAATAGAAGCTTTACAGTCAAACTTTAGCTCCAATCAATATTTAAACACATTATTTGAAGCGATAAAATATACGGTTATGCTTAGCGGCTTGATTGCATTAGGTGCAGTCATAGGCTGGCTATATATTAACAGCAGAAAAAGAGAGGTGGTAACCTACGAATATTAAAACTCTGCTGTTCGGTTCATTACTCTTCATATTACTTCTTTCAATTTTTCCAGCCAACTTTAAGGCTGAAGCAACAACAATAACAGTAACCAAAACCCTCATTTGTGATGCTAATGATGGAGACTTAGGAGTAGACGAAGCTGATTATTTGTTAGTTCATGATGCAAGCAGTGCAGAATATGTCGGTGACTACGCTGATACATTAGTAATAGGACAATGGAAATCAGGCCCAGCTTATACAATTTTCCGGTCTTTCCTCTTCTTTGATACTTCAATAATTCCCGAAGATGCCAACATAACCTCAGCCGTTCTAAGCATATACATACTTTATGACTATAGCGATAACGACTTTAACGTTACAGTTCAAAATGGCCAGCCAACCTATCCTCACATGCCAATTCAAGCCGAAGACTACTATTATGGCTATTATATTGGGAATTATGGAAGCAGAAACACAAGCGAAATCTCTGGAGCTGGATATTGGAACATAACATTAACGGACTTCAGCATAATAAACAAAAATGGCTATACAAAACTATGCCTCAGAAGCAACAAAGATATTGAAAGCATCGCCCCAACCCAAGAAGTCATCAATGAAGATATCGTTATATATTCCGCAGATGCAGGCTCCAACTATGCTCCAAAATTATATATTACCTATGAATGCGAAGGCTACAAATACACTTTCTACGGTCCATTTAACGAAGAAACTGGCTTAAAAGATGGAAATATTACGATTACTGTTTATCCGGCCTATGGCTCTCCATTCAACTTTACACTTGACGGAAACTACACGCTTGAATTTGAAGAAAAACCATCCATGTTCAAATGGACACTTGAATTTAACTATTCTCGGGTTTATGTTCCGCTTTACAGCAACGAGGAAATCTACATTTTCAAGCCAACCGACCCATACTTCTTCTATACGGTTGAAGTCATCGACTTCATAGGCATACATAACGTTTATGTTGAAGCCCTTGTCTCTGCAAACGGAAGCCTATACATTGCTGAAAGACGCAGAATCCCAACTGGCGGAAAAACAAGCTTTTGCCTAACCGAATTTAAAAGCTACAGTTATAGGCTGATCTCAGATGAAGCCATAATCTCGCTTGGAACAGTTGAAACGCCTCAACGACCAATCTGGGAGCCAGCCAAAATCACGTTTATAGTTACGCCAGCAATGCTGGAAGCTGAACCCACAAACTTTGAGGGAATAAGCCTAACGGCCAAAAGACTGAATACTACATGCATTCAAATATGCTATATAGATAATCGTTCACGCACCCAAAGCGTAAATGTAACAATCTACTCAATTGGAAGGTTCAACAGCTTAACGGAAGAATACAGCCAAAACTTTACAGCTCAACAAATCTCGATAATATGGAATAATGCTTTGCCAGACAAAGACTATCTTGTCAAAATTCAAGCTGAACATGCAGACTATGGAACATTAACATGGAAAATTCCATGCAACAGCCCGAACCCGCCAAGCAGACAAACCATAAACTGGAACACAATTTTCGGATGGATAGCAGACTGGCCCATTACACCAAACAATCTGATTTGTTCCTTCATTATTTTCGCAGTGATAGTTCTTGGAAGCTTCAAGGACTCCGCATTCGCCTTACTGTTAGGTGCAATAACCGCTGGAATCCTAATTACTATTGGATGGTATAGCATGAGCTGGGCTGTTCTGTCAGTTATTGTAAGCCTAATTATTGGCTATGCAATTGTTAAGGGAAGGGGGAAGCTAATTGAACGTTAAAGATTTAATGCTGGCATATATCTGTCTAAATGCTGCAATAGCCATAGTCGAATACATGGCGATCTTCAACTTTAGCATCTCTTACACTTCACCTATGGACTTGAAAAGCCAATTCAGAATACCATCTAACTGGGAAAATGTAATTATTCCGTCTTCACTTGCAGTAGGCGGAGCAATAGCACTAATAACTGGATATGGCACGGCTGGTATAGCCTTGCTCATGATAAGCGTTCTAAACTTTTTCTGGAGACCAGCCCAAATTGTAATTGGAGGGCTCGGAACTCTACTTGCACGTATGGGGGCCCCACCGATAATTGAGGCCATAGCAAATGCATTCTCGGCGGTAGTCTGGATGTTTTTCGTAATTGAATACTTAGGAGGGAGAAGGGTGGAATGAGCAGGCTGAACGTTGGAGCCCTAATAATTTACAGTGACAAGCCTATTCCTTTGAATGAGCTGTTGCGTATTGCAGGTGCTAAAGCCAAGCTGAGGCATGGCTCGAAGGTAGATTTTATAAGGTTTTTGGATGTTCATTATTTTGAAAGGTTTGGTGTTTACTGTTTGATTTACGAGTTGCCAAACGGCAATGTTGTGTTATCGGATTCCCTCCGTGTTGAGGGAGGGAAGGTAAAAAACAGAAGTGAAACTGGAAAGAATTAAGAAGTTAAGCCTCAAAACCTATGCAATAGCACTGATAATAGCATTCTTTGTGGGGTTGGTTTTAGGCGGAGCAATCGTATATTCTCAATCATCCAATGAGAACATTACAATTGTTTCCGGAAGCTTTACGGAGACAGCAAGCTACATAATCTTCAAGGTCGGCGACACCATTTACGCCAAGAATGGAACCACTGGAGAAATTGAGTTTAGCGGAACAGACGCAAGCCAAGTAATACAATCGGCAATAAATGCTTTGTCAAATGGCGGAAAAATATTCTTCAAGAGAGGAACTTATGAAATTTCCTCATCTATCTTGGCAAAGTCAAACATAGAAATTGTGGGTGAAGGCGAAGGCACAATTTTGAAGATGCAAGATAATGCAAATTTAATATTCGGCATTATTAAGATATATTATGAAAGAAGCAACGTAAAAATAAGGAATCTTGTTTTAGACGGAAACAAGGCAGGGCAGACAGACGAAAGCTACTGCATTGCTATACGGAGAAGCTCAAACATTCTCATCGAGAGTTGTACCCTCAAAAATGCATATACCGCAGCGATAAGATTTTATACAGCCTCGGGGGAAACCAAAAACAACAAAATAATTATCAGAAATAACATTTTTGAAGACAACAATTGTGACATTTATGATGATACATATGGAAGCGAAGACGTGGTAGTAATAGGCAATATCTTTAGTGGAGCGGATGAGTATAGCATACGTATATTTAACTCAGACAGATGGATTGTGGCTAAAAACAGATTTATTCTGAAGAATGAGGGAGTAGAATTTGTCACCAGCGGTGCTATGAATCAGATAATAGGCAATACGTTTGTGTGGAGCGAAAACCCACCAACCTATGCACGGGCGATACTTTTAGGTGCAGAAGCTTCAGCAGACAAGTTTACCGAAAAATTCATCGTATCAGACAATGTAATAGATGGTACTGGTACAACGGCGGAGCTTTGCGGCATTTATATGCATGGTTATAATGGGCAACCGACAGTTCGTGATGGGACGATTACAGGAAATGTCATTATCAACATGACATATGGTATAGTTGCAACCTACCCATCACATATAGATATTATCTCAAATACAATCAAGGATTGCGACAAGGGAATAAGATTAGTAAGTTGCTCATATAATAAAATATGCGATAACATTATTGTAGAATGCGAGACAGGTGTTTCGGAGGAGTCACTGTCAGACCATAATGTGATAGAATCGAATTACATAATAAACTCAACAACGGCGATAGTTAAAGTTGGAGCCAACACAGAAGTAAGAAGAAACAAGGGCTATATTACTGAAAACAGTGGAACCGCAACCATTTCTGCTGGAAGCACAAGCGTAACAGTAAATCACGGCTTAGCTGGAACGCCGACAGTAATAACCGTAACACCTTCAGCAGACATCGGCGATGTTTGGGTTGACTCAGTAACTTCTACAAGCTTCACCATACACTGCGAAACTGCTCCATCAAGCGACGTAACAGTTTACTGGTATGCAGAATACAAGCCGTAAAAGAGGCTGAAAACAGCCTTGAAAACAAAACCAAAAACCGTCAAACCTCTACTCTACATTTTGTTAGCCCTAACTCTCGCACTAATTTTCAGCCTTCAAGCCAAAGCAACTTCAAGCCCAACCCTCAAATGGAGCCCGCAAGTAGCCTTCAAGCTTCCAGCATATAACACAATCGTAAAATTTGCTGACTGGGCTTACTTCGATAGTTTCAGTTGGGATAAATGGGAAGCTTCCAAAATCACATTTAACAATCTGCTTGTTGGAAGTGGCTCAGCACTATCCAGCCTATGCCTTTCCAGCCCAGACACGGACATAACCATTCTTTCAGCAAACTCCAAAACTGTCAAGCTGAATCTTGCAGATACAGACAGCATACTTCAGGTTTGGAATTTGGATGTTAAAACCGTCGAGATTGGAGGAAACTACTTTACCAAAGATGACTTTTTCGTAAGCTACAGCGAATGGCAGGCATGCAGCCAAGACAGCGTATTCCAGAACGAGACTTTAACGGCCATAAAGGTTGTTTCAGGCACCGCAATAACCTTAGGATTAACAAGTCCAACGCCAGTCTGGCAGATTCAAGGAGAAGGAAAGAATGCAACATGGTATTTCAGGGCTGACACGCATACGGTTAATGGAATTTTAGGCTATAGACTCGACGAGACAGCTTCAAGTTCAGATGCTTGTGATAGTGTTTCAACCGAGGGAGCCAGCATTGCCTATTATGGAGTAAGAGTCTGGATTGTTCATTCAAGCGGAGCACTCGAAGAACTTACAAGCGGGGAGCCAGTTGCAATAGTAAGCAGAAATGAAGACGGTGTAGGTTTACAGTCGGCCACATGGAACTGTCCAGGCTACAACAGCATTATAGATGCCATAATGATAAAGGTTTATCAGCGATTCGGGACCGATGAATGGAATCTTAGAGCAACCTTCATTACAGAAAATAACACGCTAATTAAGCTTCCGGAAGCAACATGGACATTCACCTACTACACCAGTAGAGGGTATGATTTGATAAACGACATTACATTATCTAAGTTTTATTGGGGAGGAAACTACGAGACAAAAGTTCAAATACAATATACAGAGCCAACAATCTACGAGCTAATGCTGTGGAAGCTTATGAAAGGGGACATTTTCGGCTTTCTGATTCTTCCATACAGTTGGCTTTTAGGCTTCACTGCATATGCAATCCTTTTCCTATTGCCTTTAGGAATTGTGCTTTATAATCGGCTTGAAGATGTAACTGCATCATTGATTGCTTTATTGCTGATAGGTGGCTTTGCAGGCGGAATGATAGGAGTGTTGGTTCCAGCTTCTGGCTTGCTGCTTTGCTGGATACTCTTCGTGTTAGGAATTGCAGCCTTGCTTTACAGACTAATCAGAGGTTAAAATTCTATGACAGCACCGGAATCATAGTAATCAAATATAGTATGATTCCAGTTGAAATTGCAGCATAAACCAAAAGCAGATAACTGGCCAATGCAACTTTTCGATATTTTAAGACACGTTGTTTAATTAGGGCATATGGAGAAACCCCTTGCTTTTCTGCTTCTTGCTTCAACCTTTCATATTGCTCCTCATTAAGCCAAAACTGAACATGCTTCACATTTATCCAACCTGTATATAATGCTGTATTCACTGAAATGTTTAAATTTTTTCTTATTTATATGAATTTCGAGTAAAAAGTTTAGAGGTGTATAGACAAGATGGCTCTAAATAGAAGTGTTGTCGGCGTAATAGTGGGCATTGCAATAACGATGCTGATAGGCATAATCGTAATCAGCAGCTTAATCAGCAGCGTAAACACTACAAATTGGAGCTCTGAAGCCCAGAGCACTTGGAGCTCATTAACCAGTAACATTTGGACTGCATTCACATTGCTTGTGATATTACCACTCATAATTGGTGCAGTAATTCTGCTCAGATACATTGGTGGCGGAAAAGGCGGCGGGCTCTAAAAGCAGGGGGAATCGGAAATATCCGTTAAATCTCCCCATTTTTTCCGTTGGATTATCGTAGCATTAGCTATTCTATTACTTTCATGTCCAATTCATGCAATGTATTATGGTGCATGGAGCGTCACCTTAGTTGTGTCAGTTTGCTACTGTGAATGTATATTTGGATTTTGGCTGATACTTTCAAGTTTAAAATCGCAAAGTCAAGTTTCAGCAGAGAACAAAATGATTGTAGGTATGATTATTCTTTTACTTGGCTGCCTATTCCTTCAGTATCTATTAAAAGAGACAGTCGAAAAATTAAATATTTACTGAACTGTATAATCATGTTTATAGAGGGCGAACCATGAATATATCCGACCTGAACCTTGTCGGCTACATGATGCTTATATGCCTAAGCCTCTTCTGGAGCGCCACAGCCCTAAACCGCAAAACCATAATTCCAGCCATTCTAAGCTTTGTCTGTTGGATTATAACTGCAATCATTCACATGTCACTTTTCAGTTTAACAACGCTTTATCCAGTAAGCTATCTATACTTTGGGTTCGCCCTCATCTTTGCAATACTAACCCTCGACTCGGCATTAAAAATGTGGAGGTGAAAATGGAAAAATGGAGAGAAGTAGAAAGATTGGAGTGAAAACGGTTTATGTCATTATGATTGCAATGTTCATCAATGGCTTTCTGACTTGTCATGCGCTTTACACGTATTGGCTTCCAATGATGAGGCATGGAGTTGCAACTCCTACTGCCAACGTGATTATATTGTGGGAGCATGCTGGCGGAACGGATGTTCTCTATACTGGTAATGCAATTACGAAGATTGGCTTGCAGTATTTGAGGGATATCGCTGCGAATGGCGGAACATATAATGCATTCAAGTATATTAGTATTGGAAATGCTTCTGCTTCTGAAGACCTAACTGATTTGGCAAGCGAGTATGATAGGCAGGCTGGCAATGTTGTGACTTGGACGAATAATGGTTATCCAGCCTTTAATGTCACGTATAAGTGGGTTAACATTGGCCCTGTTACCGTGAATGCTGCGGGGCTGCATTGGGATGCTTCGGCTTCGTCTACACTGTTCGCGGTTGCCAACTTTCCAGAGACGTATTTCGGAGGAAATGACAACTGTACTATTAAGTGGATTATCACTTTCCAGCCTGGCTCATAGCTTGGGAAAGTCGGGTCGGAGCGCTTTAATCCTGCCTCTCCCTTCGATGAGTAGGGTTTTCCTTAATGCTCCGACTCGACCCCGAAAAGCATATCTTAAAGGAGGCTAAACTATGATGGTGAAGGGGCGAGGCAGGTCTGGCTTGTTCATGGCTTTCATGTTTGTGGTTCTGTTAGCTTCAGGACTAATAGTCAATGGAAACCAATGGACTTTTCCGCAGCTTCCAGAAGTTAAGGCATCTCCAGGAATAACTGAAACCATAACGCTTCTTCCAAATGGTCAAGGCGACCTGACAGAATGGTATGGAG
>Ga0190363_1000581_pt1 | contig 21784 bp, 22 predicted proteins | sample 48721867_MG_FD_161272 | JGI IMG/M metagenome (GOLD analysis project Ga0190363, IMG submission 161272) | Hydrothermal vent microbial mat bacterial communities from Southern Trench, Guaymas Basin, Mexico - 4872-18-6-7_MG | ecosystem: Environmental > Aquatic > Marine > Hydrothermal vents >... | reverse complement strand
ATCTCCCCTAACATTATCGAGGAAGGAGACACCGGGGCCTGGATCAAGACCTGAAAGGTTTTGAAATAGAGTCTACCTAAGTTGATACTGGTAGCGATCCAGTTGTAGGAGTTGATCATCGAGGTCATGGCCACAAGTCCGGGAAGGAGGTATTCGAGATAGGTCCCCCCGGAAACCCTGACGCTTTTCCCCAACCCGAGTCCAAAAGCGAAAAGGTAAAGAAAGGGAACGAAAAGCGATGAGAAGAGATACCCCAAGCGGAAGAGCTTTCGCTTGAAAAGGAGCATCTCCCTCAAAAAGACAGGGTACCACTTCACCCCTCTATCCTTTCGCCGGTGAGTTTGATAAAGACATCCTCCAGGTTCGACTTCCTTATCGTCACACTGTTGTTCATGCCCATGGCCACCCGATGGGCCTCTTCTCGGTCCTTACAGATCACCCACTCCATACTGCCATCCTCCCTCGAGAACTCCACCACGTACTCCCCCACCATCGCCTTTAAGTTCTTAGGGGTATCCAAGGCTATCAGCCTTCCCCTGGAGAGGATCCCCACCCTATCGCAGAGGATTTCGGCCTCCTCTATGTAGTGGGTGGTCAGCAATATCGTCCTTCCCTGGGCCTTGATCCGCCTTATCGTATCCCAGATCTCACGCCTTAGCTGGGGATCGAGGCCCACCGTCGGCTCATCGAGGAAGAGGATTGGGGGTTCAGGAAGCAGGGCCCTGGCGATGAGCAACCTCCTCTGCATCCCCCCGGATAGGCGCTCTACCGGTTCACCCCTTCTCTCCCATAGATCTACCATCTTGAGCCTATCCTCTATTTTCGACGGCAGATCCTTCACATTATGAAGCATCCCGTAAATAAGCATGTTCTCGTAAGCCGTAAGCTCTCTATCCAAATTGTTCTCTTGAGGGACAACTCCCATATGGGGCTTTACCAACTCCGGATGCTCCCTCACATCGATCCCCATGATAAAGGCCTTTCCCAATGAAGGCCTTGTGAGAGTGGTAAGGATTTTTATGGTTGTAGTCTTCCCAGCGCCATTGGGGCCGAGCAAACCAAAGACTTCTCCCCTTTTTACCTCAAATGTCACCGAATCAACGGCCCGAATCGATCCGTATTCTTTTACAAGGCCCTCGACCTCAATTGCACCTTTGGACATACCATCCTCATCCCATCTTGGGAAATGAAAGCCACATCCAATCCATAGACCTTTTTTATGTTCTCCTCCGTTATAACTTCATTGGGGCTCCCCCTTGCCACCACCTTCCCAGCGTTTAGAAGCAAGACTCGATCGGAAAAAAGGAGGGCAAGGTTCGGATCATGCAGTGTCATAAGGACTGCAAGCCCCTTTTCTTTCGCGATAGATTTCACCTTGGTCAATACCATTACCTGATTTCTAAAATCGAGATGGGCGGTGGGCTCATCGAGTAACATCACCGGAGCCTCCTGGGCGAGACAGCGAGCTATAAGCACCAGCTGCCTCTCCCCACCGCTGATCTTGGTGTAAGGCCTATCTGCCAATCTCTCTATTCCCAAGGCCTCCAGGGCGCGTCTGGCCGCCTCCTTATCCCGTCGAGAGGGAGAGGAGAGCAGTCCTATGTGGGCGACCCTCCCCAACAGGACCACATCGAAGACCGAGTAAGGGAAAGGAGGCTCATGATCCTGAGGGACGATGGCTACATTCTTCGCCACTTCTCCCCTTCCCATGACCTTGATCGATCTTCCATTGATGAAAACCTCTCCCCTTTGGGCCTCCCAGAGTCTCAGGATGCATTTGAGGAGAGTAGTCTTCCCAGAGCCATTGGGGCCGAGGATAACCGTTATCTCATGGGGCGATGCCTCAAACTCAATCCCTTTAAGGACCGGGCTGTCCTCACCCTTGTGCCAAAAATGTAGATCCCTTACTTCTATCATCTTCCCCAACTCTCTCTACCACCCTTTCTCATAAGGTAAATGAAAAAAGGGGCACCACATATCGCGGTTATTATCCCCACCGGGATATCAAAGCTTGTGAGGTTTCTCGCCAAGGTGTCAGCGAAGACCATAAAAGCCGCCCCCGCCGCCATCGACAGCGGCACAAGCTGCCTGTGGTCAGGACCTACCGTCATCCTGACCAGATGGGGGACCATCAACCCCACCCATCCGATGATCCCGCTTACAGAAACGGCAGAACCCACGGCCAGTGACGCCGAAGCCACAAAGATAATCCTATCCCTCTCCACATCGATCCCCAGGGCCTTGGCCTCCTCCTCCCCCATGGACATGGCGTTTAAGCGCCACCGCATAAGGTAAAGGGGGAAACAACCAATGGCTATGCCGAGGGAGGCCACCTTTACCGCTCCCCAGTCGGCGAGGCTGAAACTGCCCATAAGCCAATAAACGATGCTCGCCAGTTTATGGGGGTCAACCAGAAACTTCACGATGGAAACCATGGCGGTAAAAAAGGCAGATACCACAACTCCCGACAACACCAAGGGAAGCCTCGAAACCTCACCCTGGCTCCTCGCTATGGTGTATGTGACGAAGGTGGCAAAAAGGCTGAAGGTGAAGGCCGCAACCTGAACGGGAAGCTGTGGAAAGAAGGCGACCGAAAGCGCGCAGCCGAAGGCCGCACCTGCCGAAAGGCCGAGGATGTAGGGATCGACCAAGGGATTGCGGAATATCCCTTGCAAGGTCACCCCAGAGGCAGAAAGGGCGATTCCTACAACAGCAGACAGCACAATCCTCGGTAGCCTTATATCGAGCACGATCGCTTTCTCCGGTAGGTCTCCGAGATCGGAAAAGAGGGCTTTCAAAACGAGCATTGGAGGGATATCATAGGCCCCCAGAAAGAGGGCAGCCGCAGCAGCCAGAAAGGGTGATATCGCTATCAAAAAAAGGAGAAGTTTGCCTTTCTTCACGCCCATCTAATTGAATTCCTGGTCGAAGGGAATGCCGAAGACTTTTCTGTAAAAACTCCCTGCGAGACAACGCACACAGATATCGCTAAAGACCTCTGGATATGTCTCTTTGGCCATCCAAAGGGCCATCAGGGCGAGCCTGGGTGACCACGTGGACCAGGAGGGTGCCTTATAGACCCTCCTCTCTTTTATCGCCTTTACAACCGCCCATTGGGGGCTCTTGATTAAATCCTGAGGCCCGTACTTGGCGCTTCCCCAGATGAAGATCGTGTCAGGGTTCCAGACAACGATCTTCTCCAGTGAGACATCTACATGTTTTACCTTTATCTGCTGAGCGGGGTTTATCCCGCCTATCAGCCTTATAATATCGTGCTGTACGCCAATGCCCCCGTTTACCGTAGTGGGTCTTCCCCAGAGCCACAGGACCTTCCGCCTCTTTTCTTTTGGAATCCCCGAAACCCGTGACCTTATAAGGTCAAAGATGTCTTCCATTAAAGAAATTATCTCCTCACTCCTTCGTTCTTTCACAAACAGCCTGCCACATAATCTCACATTTTGATAGAGCTCTTTGAGGCTTTCTGGATAAACGGCGATTACCTTTAGACCCCTTTTCTCCATAAATTTCACAATTCCGGGTTTATAAATCCAAATAATCACCAAATCGGGCTCAAGCGCCATGATCGTTTCTATGTTGACATCCCCTCCGGTTCCCACCGGAGGGATCGTCCGCAATTGCTCGAACCTCTCGAGGAGCGTGTTCTCGAAGGCCCAGCGGTTGACCCCAACCACCCTGTCCCAGAGATCGAGGGCCGGGATGAACTCGTAAAGGGAGATGAGGACGGCGCGTTTCACCGGGACGGTGACCTCGATCTGCCTTCCGAGTTTGTCCTTTACAAGGACAGTGCTGGCCCCTGCTTGAGGGGCCAGAATTAATAGAAGGGCTATGATTAAGAAGGGCAGCCTCTTTTGCATCTAAAACTTGAGGGTGATCTCTCCGAAAAAGGTCCTCCCTGGAGCCTTGTAATAGGAATAGTAATCCTCATCAAAGAGGTTGTCCACCGATAACGAAACGGTAGCCCATTCAAATGGCTTCCAGGAAACCTTCGCATCCACCACAAAGAAGGGATCCCAGCTGCGGAAGACCTCGTCCACTGTATCGGAGTTGTCGTCTTTGCCGTAACGTTTGCTCACATAGCGTCCCGTAACGGTAAGCCCGAAGGGGCCGTAGGTCAGCTCCCCTCCCAAATTGGCCATATTTTTGGGAATGTGGGTCAGCCGTTTGCCTTCTATCTCCGGCTTAGCCGGATTATCCATTACCTTCGCCAGGGTGTAGGTGTAATTGGCGAAAAGCCTGAGGTATTTGCCCACCCTCTGTTCGAACTCCACCTCCACGCCTTTGGATTCTGCCTTTCCCGCATTCACCTTGCGGTAACGCCTGGGCTCAATCTCCGTGATATAGATCAGGTCATCCATCCAGTTGTAAAAGAAGGAAAACTTGAAAGACGACCCCTTCCATAACCCCTGCTCAACCCCGACCTCAAGGGAAGTGACCATCTCCGGATCGAGATCCGGGTTGCCCTCATAGACCCTTCCCCACGAACTCCAGGTCCTGTAAAGCTCGTAGATGCTCGGGGGCCTGAAGGCCCGGCCGATCGAACCTCTTACAGTAGTTTTTTCCAAAGGTCGCCAGACGAGGGAAAGCTTCGGGCTTATGGCCCAGCTGTCCCGCGAATCGTACTCCCTGTAACCGGTCCCTCCGATCTCGTTGCTCATCCCGTCATAGGTCCTCCACCAATCGAACCTCGCCCCACAGTAGGCGGTGAGGGTGGGCAGGATGGATATCTCGTCCTGCAGGAACAGGGCGAAGGCGATGTCCTTTCCGCGGCTTTTGTAGAGCAGCTCGGTCTTTGAGTCCTCATCGGTCCAGTCCGATAGCCTGTGCTTTTCGGTCTCGGCCTCGCCATGCCTGAAGGAGACCCCTCCGGTCAACAGATGCCTCTCCCCCAGAGGCAAAGAGATCTGCAGGTCGGCATAAAGGCCCAAGCTATCCGTCTCGTTTATCTCTCCGGGACCTTCTCCGGCAACAGTAGCCCCGCTTTTTGGAGAAATCCACCAATCCTCCTCATCCATCAGCGCTCCCGCGGTGAACTTGACAGAGGCACCCCAGAGGTCCCCAGCTTCGAGAGAAAGGGTGAAGTAATCCCTCACATCCAACCCCTCCCCTCCGAGGAACCTGTACTCCTTCAACCGTCCTCCCTCCCAAACCGGCTCCCCGGTGGTTGCATCCCGCAGGTAGGTGCGGGGGTCATCGTAGTCGTAGTGATGCCTCACCCTCATAAAGGAGAATCGCACTTCGGTCCCAGGGGTGAATTCGTAGGAAACCTTGAAGCTTGCCGCATCCTGCCAGCAGCCGTTCTTTCCCTTATCCCCGATTATGAACCTCGGGTTTCCCTGGGGATCGGTAGTGGGGATGGCCCCAACGGTCCCCGAAGGAACATACCTTGAGCTTACAACCACCGGATATGAGCGGTATCCCTCGGTCGATTTGTAGCCGTAACTGGCAAGGAGCCGCCATCCCTTCCATCGATCACCATAGGAGGCGTAACCGCTCCACAGATCGTGGCTGCCGTAGCCTCCCTTTAACGTCAACTCCCTCCTTTCGGGCATCCTGGTGATGATGTTGACCACCCCTCCCATGGCGTGGCCGCCATAAAGGGAGGAAAACGGCCCTCGTGCCACCTCGATCCGCTCTATCCCTTCAGGGATGAGCCCCTCCCAGTCAACACCGCCCGTATAAGGAGAATTGAGGGGGAGGCCGTCCAGTATCACCATTGTCCTCTGCCCCCCAGGGATCCCCCTGATGGCCACATGGGCCGTTGTCGTCATAAGGCCCTTGTCCCTCTTGTTGTAGACCCCTGGCAGGAGGTTCACTGCCTGATCCAGGGCCTGAACGTTTCTCCGCTCCACTTCCTCTTTCGTCACCACCGATACCGAAGCCGGCGCCTCTGCACGGGGCTTTTCCGTCCTTGTGGCGGTGACAACCACCTCTTCGAGCTCTACCTCTTGACCGGCGCCCACAACGGAAGGGCTGAAAAGGAAAATCACCAATCCAAGGATCACTGCAATCCCCATCTTACCCTCCTCTCTATGTTGGTCAGGTTGCTCTCCCTCCCCCTCCTCCAAAAAAGGGAGGGAAGGGGGGAGGTGAGAATCTTCACCTCCCCACGCAGCGGGAAAGCTCAAAAGCTATTTTTGGAGCCATTCCATCTCGCCCAAACAAAAAAAGGGCCACAAAGACCTGAGCTTCTGCCCACCGAAGGCCTTCGTGGCCTTTATTCCTTCTTCAACTATTCTTTAACTAAACTCTATCTAAACCCTTCGTGGGCTTCCCAATCCCTTTTATAGATTAACGCCTTCTTCTTTGTCAAGCCACCGAGTTGCCTCATTTGAAATCTACTTAAAAGGAGTACTGTTTCATCAAATCAAAATCTACACGAAATCGGTTATCCTCCTCCCCAAGATCCATTCCAGGGGAGGAAGATCATGGGGTTTGATCTGATGATTCAGGAGGAAGATCACCCGGAAATTTACCCAGAGTTACCAGAGGGCCCCAGCCAAGAAGGTCAAATCCCTGATCCTGAACAAATTCACCCACCTCTCATGAGGATCTCTGCCTCTACAATCGACAGAGGACTGGCTCCAGAAAGGCAAACCATGCAGCTTAAGTCCCGCTCCAAGACCAAACCAGGCACCTGAGGCGGCTTTCAATCCTTGACTTCCACGTCCAGGATCTTTGCCACGTTGAAATTCCTCTCCTCATTCCGAAGCAGGCAGAACGCCCTGAGGCCCACGAAGCTCCGACCCTCATACCGCATCTCACCCAGTTGCAGGGGTAAAACCCTCCGTCTGGTCTTCACGTCCGATGACTTCAGGTAAACTATCTCGACCTCCTTCTTCCGCTCTATCGCTTCCCGGAGCAAAGACATTTTCCGCTCAAAGGGAAGTCTCTCCTCGGCGAGCCTGTACTGCAACTGAGTCAGGAACCGAACGATGCGGCTGTCAAGGAGGACGTGCTTTTTCGATATTGGTCTCTTCAAGACCAGCCCTTCAAGGGAACGGCACCTGGAAAGTGCAACGTAGAGCTGTCCGTGGGAGAAGGTTCCCCTGCCAATGTCGATTATTACGCGGTCAAAGGTAAGGCCCTGGCTCTTGTGGATGGTGATGGCCCAGGCGAGCCTGAGGGGATACTGGGTGAAGATGCCCGTGACCTCTGTAACTACCCTCCTCTGCTCCGGATCGTACGAAAACTCGTAGCGCTCCCAGGTGAAAGGTTCCACCTTCACGACTTCTCCGCTGGTCAGCTCCACGACGATGGTGTCAGGTGAGTCCCTGTGGCGCTTGATCTCGATGATCCGCCCAATGTCTCCGTTGATCCATCTGCCCCTGGAATCGTTGTTGAGCAGCATCACCTGTGCCCCGACCTTTAGCTTCAGCTCCAGGGCTGTCGGAAGATCGGCCTCAGGGAAGTCGCCCTCGATGAGGCCGAAATAAGTGACCCCCCGGCCCTTCAGCCGTTTGAGCCGTTCGAGGTTGACCCTTTCGGCCATCCGATTGGTCGTGGTCAGGTGGATGAAGAAGTCACCCTCCGGGGGCTCGAAATCGGGGTTCACGCGCTCATTGAGGATTGCCAGCTCACGCTCGGTGATGGTGTTGTTCCGGATCGCGTTGAGGATCTTGATGAACCGATCGTCGGTCTGGCGGTAGACCTTTGCAAACTCCACGAACCGGAAGAGGGTCGAATTGAAGGCCTTCGAGTTGAAGAAGTAGGGTCCAGGATAAAGCTCCCTGAGTATTCGGCGCTCCCGCGACGTCACCACCGGAGGGAGCTGGTAAAGATCCCCGATGAAGATCATCTGAATGCCGCCGAAGGGCTCATCGGCCCGTGGCCCGAAGCGCCTGAGGAAGGCGTCCACACAGTCGAGTAAATCGGCCCTCACCATGGAGATCTCGTCGATCACTATGGCATCCAGTTCCCTGTAAAGCCGTTTTCGCTTTGGCCTGATGTCCCTGACTGCCTCGGGGGTGATGTCGGGCCTGAAGCCGAAAAAGGAATGAATGGTCTGGCCCCTGACATTCACTGCCGCAACACCTGTGGGAGCCAGCACAGCAAGCTGTTTCTTGGTCGTTTCCCTGAAATAGCTCAGGAACGTAGATTTTCCCGTTCCAGCTCTTCCCGTGATGAACAGATTCTGCCTGGTCTCCTCCGCCAGATGAAAGGCCAGTCCGAACTCCTCAGTGAACTCTATCGAGGAAGTTACCATTTCAGAAGTCCCTCTAACTCTCCAATAGAGAGAAGTCAGGGCTGGGAGGTGGCATGTCCCTCCCAGTAGGGCGTTGTCAACCGTCCCAATGTAGCGGGGTTATCCATTAGCATCAGCTACAAGCTATGTAAAAGGTGGAAGAGACCTTCCTGTTCCAACGTGTTCACAAGAACCTCATGGGCTTCGGCATAGGCGGCCTTCTCCTTCAGACGGCGGAGCTTTGAAGTATCATCAAGCCTAAGGACCGCTTCCCCTACAAGCAGAAGCTCCTCCCCATCCCGCCTCGCCCTGCCAAAGAGGTTTATCTCCTCCCCGCCCACCTCCCTCCGGACCATCCTCTCCAGGACCTCTATACCCTTCGTCCTCAGAAACTCGGGCAGGCGCCTGAAGGCCTCGTTCTCCAAGGCATAGGCCACGCTCCTTGCCAGTCCCCCCACCTCCTGCCTCAACCTGCGCTGCCCCTGGGCGAGCTTGCGGATCTCCTCCTCAGTCCTCCTCTGGGCTTCGGCCAGCTCGTTGACCCTCTGGGCCAGCTCCCTGACGATCTCCTTCAGCTCGTTGAACTCCCGCCTGGTGACCGACTCCTCCCTCTGGCGCTCCACCTCCTCCAGAAGGTCAAGGAGCACCTGCCTGAGCTCCGGGGAAACACTCTCCAGCCTCTTTATGAACGAGACACTGATAGGCATCACAAAAAATTATAGCTAAATGTCTCCGCTTTGACAAAGGAAAGCCATATCTTGCTTTTCGGAACCGTTTCGGCACCCTTCCTGATTTGAAGGTCTGGGCTTCTCAAAGAGAGCCTTGGGGAGGTGATCCAGGAGAAGGTCTTAGAGTTGAGGAAGCGCAGGGAGGGGTTCCGAAGATATCAGCTTCTTTGATATATTTGGTTTTTAAAGATAAGGTGAGTCCCCGGATGGCCAACCGCTCAATGCTTATAGGAGGAGTGATGATCCTCGTGCTCATAGGGATAGCGGTGGCAGCGCCCTTTCTCGCCCCCTATGATCCCATGACCATAGACCTCAAGGGGGAGCTGGAAGGCCCCTCCTCCTCCCATCCCTTGGGCCAGGACAAGTTGGGAAGGGACATCCTCTCTCAGATCCTGTACGGAGCCAGGGTGTCTCTGGGGGTGGCGGTTCTGGTAGTGGGGTTTTCCGTCCTGGTGGGAACGGCCCTGGGGGCCATTGCGGGTTACTGGGGTGGTGCGGTCGATGGGGTGATCATGCGGGTGGTGGATGTGCTTCTGGCCTTCCCGGGCATCCTCCTCGCCATAGCCATAACCGGGATCCTGGGGCCGAGCCTCTTCAACGTCATCCTCGCCCTTTCGCTCCTCGGCTGGGTCGGATACACGAGGCTCGTCCGGGGACAGGTCATGGCCGAAAGGAACAAGGAATATGTGATCGCCGCCCGGGCCCTGGGGGCCGGTCCCCTGAGGGTGATCATCTGCCACATCCTGCCCAACGTGATGGCCCCGGTGATAGTGGAGGCGACCTTCGGGATGGCCGGGGTGATCCTGGCCGAATCGAGCCTCAGCTTCCTGGGCCTGGGCCCCCAGGACGTGCCCACCTGGGGAAGACTCCTTCAGGAGGGGACCCAGTTTCTGCTCTTTGCCCCCCATGTGGCCACCTTCCCGGGGATGGCGATCATGGTCACGGTGCTCGGCTTCAACTTCCTGGGAGACGGCCTGAGGGACAGGCTGAACGTGAAGAGATGGGCCTGAAGATAAAGAGGATCCCTTCACCCAATTTCTCCTCCCGTCAAGGAGTGGAGGTGGACCTCATCGTGATCCACTCTATAAGCCTACCACCAGGAGAGTTCGGAACGGGCTATGTGGTGGATCTGTTCCTCAACCGCCTCGACCCCAAGGCCCACCCCTCCTTTGAAGAACTGCAGGGGATGCGGGTCTCATCCCACTACTTCATAGACCGCCAGGGGGAGATCATAGAGTTCGTGCCACCGGAGTACGCCGCCTGGCACGCCGGGGAGAGCTCCTTCGAGGGAAGGACAAATTGCAACCTCTTCTCCATCGGGATAGAACTGGAGGGGGACATATCCATCTCCTTCACTGACCAGCAGTACGAAAGCCTCATCGAGCTCTGTCATCTCCTGATGGAGCGCTATCCCTCGATCAGACCCGAACGGATCGTGGGTCACAGTGACATCGCCCCCCACAGGAAGAAGGACCCCGGCCCCCTTTTTTCCTGGGAGAGATTAAGGGAGGGACTGGCCAAAAGAAAGGGAAAGGGATGGCGCGAATTTACATCCCAAAAGAGAGGATAACCCCAGAGGAAATCGCCCTCAAACCCCGGGAGATCCGCTACCTGATCAAAGTGCTGAGGCTTGGGGAGGGAGATGAGGTAACGGTCTTCGACGGAGAGGGGAGGGAATACCGCGCGAGGCTCCTTGAAGAGGGGGGTTTCTACCTCCAGGTGGAAGAAGAGATGGAACCCCAGAGGGAGTCACCCCTCAGCATCACCCTCGCTCAAGGGGTCCTTAAAGGCGAGAAGATGAAGTGGGTGATCCAGAAGGCGACGGAACTGGGGGTAAGGAGGATCGTTCCTCTCTTCCTCGCCCGCTCCGTCCCCGTCTGGGAGGAGGAGCGGGGGAAGGAGAAAATATCGAAGTGGCAACTCATCGCCCAGGAGGCGGCAAAACAGTCCAACAGGACAGTCGTTCCCGAGGTGACGGGGGCGATGAGCCTGGAGAAATTCCTCACCGAAGCCCAAGGCCTCAAGATCCTGCTGTGGGAAGAGGAAAGGAGAGGTTTACGGGAACTGCTAAAGGACATTTCTCCCTCCCCGGAGGTGACTTTAGTGATCGGACCCGAGGGGGGCTTCACCGAAGAGGAGGTGATCCTCTTTCAGCAGGAGGGGTTCCTCGTGGCGGGGCTCGGGAAGAGGATCCTTCGGGCGGAAACGGCAGCCCTCGCCGCCTTAGCGATCCTTCAACACCTTTACGGAGATCTGGGATGACCCTTCTCTCATTTCTTCTTCAAGCCTTCTCTTCCAAGAGTCTTGTTATCTCGTGGTGAATTGTGCTGAAATTGAGAAAGGGATTGTGCCAGGGTAGTGATGGATTTTGAAAAGCTGAAGGAGAGGATGGGAGATGTTGGAGTATCTTGAGGCCACGGAGGTCATCGATTGTGATAAACCCGAGATAAAGGAGCTCGCCAGAGAGATAGTCGGAGGGAGGACAGACGCTCGAGAGGCGGCAAAAAGGCTCTTTTACTTCGTCAGGGACACCATCAGATATAACCCCTATTCTCCCTTTTTCCTCCCCGAGCACTACAAGGCAACGACCACCTTGCGGAGGGGAAAGGGCTACTGCGTGCAGAAGGCGGTCCTCCTGGTCGCTTTGGCCCGGGCGGTGGGGATCCCGGCCCGGCTGGGGTTTGCCGATATCCGAAACTGGAGGGCCTCGGAACAACTGGTCAGGATGATGGGAACCAACCTCTTCGTCTTCCACGGCTATGTAGAATGGTCTTTGGATAAGCGATGGATTCGGGTAACCCCCTCCTTTGAAAGGGACCTCTGTGAGGAAAACGATTATCCTATCATAGAATTTGATGGGGAAAATGACGCCCTCTTCCCCCATTATGACCGGAAGGGACGCAAGTTCGTGGAATATGTCCGATACCACGGCACCTTCGCTGACCTGCCCCTGGACCTGATACTGGAGGCGTGGGAGAAGGCTTACGGTAGAGAAAACGTCGAGAGGTGGAAAAAGGAATTCAGGGAGTAACTCCCTTTACCTTTCAAGGCCGTATAACTTCATCGCTTCCTGTCGCAGCTTGAACTTCTGCACCTTCTTGGTGGGAGTCATGGGGAAGGAATCGACGAACCTGACGTACTTGGGTATCAGAAAAGGATCGAGTCCCTCCCTGCAGAAAGTGAAAATCTCCTCCTGGGTCGCCTCTTCTCCTTCCTTCAGCTTGATCCACGCCGCTATCTCCTCTCCCACCTCCTCATCGGGAACCCCGAAGACCTGAGCCTCGGCGATCTTGGGGTGAGTGTAAAGGTACTCCTCGACCTCCACGGGATGGATCATCCTGTCCCCTTTTCTTATCAGCTCCTTCACCCTTCCACTGATCCTGAAGAGGCCGTCCGACCCCTTCCACCCGAGATCTCCGGTGTGAAGCCATCCCTCCTTGTCTATGGCCTGGGCCGTGGCTGCCGGCATCTTATAGTAACCCTCCATGAGGAGGCCCCTCGTACATATTTCCCCTTCAGCCCCGTCGGGAAGTTCCTCGCCGCTGGAAGGGTCGATGATCTTCACCTCAATATGGGGAAGGGCCCGCCCGATGGTCGATATCCGGACCTCGAGGGGATCGTCCGCAGACGTCATCGTTATCCAGGTCGAGGCCTCTGTGAGGCCATAGCCGGTGATCATATCCTTCGCCCCCATCCTCTCCACTATCCTCTTCATAAGTTCCATTGGACAGGGGGCGCCGGCAACGATCCCTTTCCGGAGGGTGCTCAGGTCAAAGTCCCCAAAGCGGGGATGTTCCAGAAGGGAGACGAAGAGGCTCGGGGTGCCGTAAAGGGCGGTGCATCGCTCCCTCTCGATCGCCTTCAGGGTCTCCTCGGCATCGAAGGTGTCGGAGGGAATGACTGTGGTCGCCCCACAGGTTACGGCGGTCAGGAGTACACAGATCGACCCGAACATGTGGAAAAGGGGCACGGCGAGACAGAGGCGATCCTGAGGGCCGAGCTTCTGGAGGGAAGCGCTGATCATGGATTTGTTGATGAGGGCGTAATGAGTAGATAGTACCCCTTTGGGAGAACCTGTCGTCCCGGAGGTGTACATGAGCGTGAAGATGTCGTGAGGGGAACAGAGGGCGGCCCTCTCCTCCAGCTCATCGTTACTGATCTCCTCTCCCTTTTCGATCACTTCTCTCAAGCACAGAATTCCCCCGTAGGGACTATCGGATAAGAGGATGAGCCTTTTGAGGTGAGGGAACCGCTCCAGGTGAGGGGGCATCGAAGGTGCCTTTATCTCGGGAGCCAAACCCTCGAGGAGCCGGAGGAACCCTTCCCCACCATCGAGACCGCGAGCGAGAATAAGGGTGCGAGACTCAGAGTTTTTAAGCAGGTATTCAAGTTGGGGCGCTTCATAAAAAGGGTCTACGCTCACCAGAACCGCACCGACTCGCGCTATGGCAAAGGCCGCTATAACCCACTCCGGCAGGTTCGGTGCCCAGAGGGCCACATGCTCCCCCTTCTCCACCCCCAGGGCAAGGAGGCCCTTGGCAAGGCGGTCAACTTCGTCGAGGAGTTGGTTATGTGTGTATCTCTTCCCTCGCTTTACGTGAATCAAGGCCTCCCTCTCGGGGAAAAGGGAGGCCATTTCCTTGAGCAGATCGGCAGTATGTGCTTCCTTAAACGGAACCATGCACTTTTTTAAGGGATGAACTCCCTCTCCTCGACCGAGAACCCCAGTTTTTTCAGCTCGGAGATCAACTGGGAGATGTCCTCGGCGTCCAGGTGCACAATCAGGTCGTTCTTATCGGTATCGGGCGATTTGATGGTCCAGAAGGTCTTTATCTTGAGGCCCAATTTGTTTATGCTCTCAAGGACCCTTTGCATCTTATCCCCCTCTCCCCCTTCGTAAACGATGATCCTCTTTCCGGTCTCACCTATACCGAAGAGGGGATTGAGGACTTTGTAGAATATGTCGTTGGTGGTGAGTATCCCCACTACCCGATCTCCCTCCACTACAGGGAGACATCCCACCCGATTTTTCTGAGCGATGGCAGTGGCCAGCTCCACCGGGATATCCGGAGGAACCGTCACCACGTTCTTCTTCATGATCTCCTTCACCGTGAGCTTTGACAGCAAATAGAGAAGCTCTCCCCGGCTAAGGGAAGTGGCAGAGGAGGGCTCGGCCTTGAGCAGGTCGTCTTTGGTGACAAGACCTACCAGCTTTCCCTTATCCACGATGGGAAGGCGCTCGAATTTATGGAAGGCGAGGATCCTTTCGGCCTCAAGCACCGGGGTGTCGCTGGGTATGGTTATTACATTGGAAGTCATCACATCGCGTACTAACATCTCCCTTACCTCCTTTCGATTTTTCTCTTAAACCTTAATCTTTTTTCCCCTTTTGTCAACCTTTTTGGGGAAATTTAAGGGGCCTCCTCGAGGAGGCCCCCTTCTGGGCCCTACTTTATGGGACGGAAATACTTGATGTCGAAGATAGAACCCTCCCTTTCGTCCTTCCCCTTGAAGACCGCCTCAACCCGCATTCCGATCTGGACCTCCTCGGGCTCCACCTCTCCCAGAAAGTGGACTAATCCACCATCGGCTCCATCGAGCTTCACCATCGCTATGATGGAGGGCTTCTCATGAGGTGAGCCGTCCATAGCCCGGTAGCAGATCGTGTAGGTGTGAACCGTCCCCTGCGTGCTCACCTCCACATAGCTGGACTCCAGGCGGGCAAAGCAATCCTCACAGTATATTCTCGGGGGGACATAGGTCTTTTTACAATTTTCGCAGCGAGCCCCGATAATCCGTCCGTTCTCCATGATCTCCCGGAAGAAGCGCTCACCGGCCCGCCCCACGGTGTATATGTAGTTTAAGGGTATCTCTCCTTCCCAGTAGGTGATATCGGTGGTCTTCTGGTGTCTCTCTATCAGCGCCATCTCTAATCCCCCTTTCAGTAAGGCTTGAAGTATTTGATGTCCGTTATGGCCCCTATCCTCTCCTTGGGCGGCTTCCAGACCGCCTTGACCCTCATCCCTATGTAGATCTTCTCCGGCTCCACCTCGTCCAGGAGGTGGAGTATCCCCATCCCCGGGGAGGCTCCGTCTATCTCAATCACCGCAGGGGTGAAGGGGCGCTGCCCCTTGGGGATGCGCCCTGCCTTCCAGTCTATGTAGCTGATCACAAAGGTGTTTACCACCCCCGTGTCCTTCACGTACACCCACTCATCGGTGGGACGCCAGCAAAGCTCGCAGAACATCCGTGGAGGGAGGAGGATGCGGTTACACCTCCTGCACCTTTTGCCGATGATCCTCCCGTTCTTCAACTCGGCCAGATACCTTCCCAGGGCAGGACCGTTGTCCCACGCGTAACGGAGGTTCGGCTTCCAGGTGGTGGTGATCACCTTCCCCTCCCTGATGTCCCGCTCGCTCAGCCCGGTCACCGTCCTCTCGACCATCTCCTTGGTGATGAGCTCCTGCATCTCGGCACCTCCTTTCTATCTTCGCAGAACGACCACGGTCCCCACCTGCATCAGGTCTCCCCATGCCTGGGCCACGCCACATGTGGGTTTTCCGGGGACCTGGCGCTTGCCCGCCTCCTCCCGGAGCTGGAGGAAGATCTCGATGATCTTCATCAGCCCGGTGGCCGCTATGGGGTTCCCCACACCGAGGGCCCCTCCAGAAGGGCAGCAGGGGAGATTGCCGTCCCTCTGGGTCACCCCGTCGACGAGAAGCTTTATCGCTTCACCCCGCTTGCAGAGCAGCAGGCCCTCCATGTGATGGAGCTCCTTGTAGCTGAAGGGGTCGTAGGGCTCGGCGACGTGAATCTCCTTGTCCGGCTCTCTGATGCCGGCCATCTTGTAGGCCATGCGGGCGGCCACCTCCACGTAGTCGGGGTAATAGAGGTCCCTGGTGCACCAGTAGGAGGTATCCAGGGCCCAGCCCACCCCGTCTATCCAGATCGGTTTCTCCGTAACCCGGCGGGCAATGTGCTCTGCCGCCAGCACTATCGCCGCAGCCCCGTCGCTCGTGGGGCTCACGTCCAGGCGGTTGACCGGCCATGCCATCACCTCGGAATTGAGCACGTCGTCCACGGTGATCTCCGCCGCCACCTGGGAAGAGGGATGGTCAAGGGCGTTCTTCTTGTTCTTCACCGATACCAGAGCGATGTCCCTCTTGGAGAGCCCCCACCGGGTCATGTACCGGTTCATCTCGATGGCGAAGATCCAGATGAGGGTGGGGTAGAGGGGCTGCTCGGTGGTGTGATCGAAGATAGTGAGGAAGGCACCGGCCGGATGGGGATAACAGCTTGACATCTTCTCCTCTGCCACCACCAGACAGGTATCGAACATCCCGGAGGCGACGTGAAACCACCCGTGAATGGGGGAAAGGACCCCTGTGCCCCCTCCCACATAGTGCCGCATGTAGGGCTTCCTCTTCCCACCGGCCCCGTCTATCAGGTATTCCCCGTTCATGTGGATGCCGTCAAAGGCATCAGGGGCCGTGCCCAGCACCACACAGTCTATGTCCTCCAGCCTCATCTCACATGATTCCAGGGCCATCTTGGCGGCCTCATAGGCCAGCTCCTTGGGCGTCTCCTGGGCCCGGCGATAGAACTTGGTCAGGCCCGCTCCCACTATGGCTACCCTCCTCAGTCCCATCGTCCACCTCCTTTTCTCAGTTGCTCAGGATGACCACCGCCCCTGTGGCGGTGGGAATGCCTCGCCAGCTATGGGCCAATCCTGTGGTGACGTCTTTAAGCTGGTTCTTCCCCGCCTCACCTCTTAACTGCAGGACCACGTCCAGGACCTTCTGCCCCCCGTTGAGCTCAAAGAGGTTGCCGACACCGAGGCATCCCCCTGAGGGGTTCACGGGCAGCTCTCCCTCTATCTCCGTGGCCCCTGCCTCGGTCATGGGCCCTGCCTCCCCTTTCTTGCAGAGCATTAGGGCCTCCAGGTGCTGAAGTTCCTTGTAGGAGAACTCGTCATTGAGCTCCACGAAGTCTATCTCCTTCCTCGGATAGCGGATCCCGGCCATCTTGTAGGCCTGCTGGGCGGCAAGCCTGGTGTAGGTAGCCTCAGCCCAGTCCCAGCTCTCCAAGACCGGGGTGTCAGAACACCACCCTATCCCCCTTATCCAGATCGGTTTATCGCTGAGGGCCCTGGCCGTCTCCTCCGCCGCCAAGACCATCACCACCGCCCCGTCCGAATGAGGGCTTATGTCCATCTCGGTGAGGGGGTAGGAGACCATCGGGGAGTTGAGCACATAATCCACGTCTATGAGGGCACCGTGGCCTGCGTTAGGGTTGTTCAGGGCGTTCCTCTTGTTCTTCACCACCACCTGGGCGCATTGACGGCGGGTCGTTCCCGTCTCGTGCAAGTAGCGCATCATCTCCATCCCCGCGATGAAGACCGGATCCTCCTTCAAGGGGCGGTTGTAGATCGGGTCCATGGCGAACCCGACCATCTCCGAGAGGGTCAGCATGTTGGAGGCCTTACTCATCCCCTGCACCACCGAGATCTCGGCCACACCTGACATGATCATCATGTAGGCAGAGGCCAGGGAATGGATGAAGTCTCCTGGTACGGTGTATACCGGTTTCAAGACCGCTCCCAGTTGATCAGGGGCGTACTCATCAGCGATGCTGTACCCCTCAAAGAAGTCCTCCGCCGTGCTCACGAAGGCGTCCACGTCCTTCGGCTCTATACCCGCCTCCATATAGGCCTTGGTGGCCGCCTCATAGGTGAGCTCCCGGTAGGAGAGGTCAGGTGTAGTGGCCCTGAAGCCCGTCGTCCCAACACCGATAATGGCTACTCGTTTCGTCATGGGAAACCTCCTTTCCAAAAAGGATTCGTCCTTTAAGCCCTGGAAAAACCCCCTTTCCCTATCACCCCCTTTCCTCAGCTTCTTGGCTTTACGTTCTCTTTCACCCACTTGATGATATCCTCCATCAGGGTCCCCGGGGTGAATATCTCCTTCACCCCTGCCTCCTTAAGCTTAGGGATGTCGTCATCCGGGATGATCCCTCCACCGAATACCACCACATCCCCGGCCCCCCTCTCCCTCAGGAGCTCCACCACCCTGGGAAAGAGGTAGAGATGGGCGCCAGAGAGGTTACTCAGCCCTACGGCGTCCACGTCCTCCTGGATGGCCGTGGCCACAATCTGCTCCGGGGACTGGTGAAGGCCGGTGTATATCACTTCGAAGCCCGCATCCCTCAGGGCCCGGGCCACCACCTTCGCTCCCCGGTCGTGACCGTCAAGCCCCGGCTTTGCTATCAGGATCCTCACCTTCCTTTCCGTCCCCATCTCTCCCCTCCTCAGATCCATCCCGGGTCCCTGTAGACCCCGTACACTTCTCTGAAGACATCGCATATCTCCTGAATGGTAGCGTACTCCCTCACGCACTCGATGATGTAGGGCATGAGGTTGTAGTCCTTCTCGGCGGCGTGGCGAAGCTCTTCCAGGCGCTCCCTCACCTTCCTGTTGTCCCTCTTTCGCCTCACCTCGTTGAGCCTCTCTATCTGCTTCCTCTCCACCTCGGGATCAATCTTCAGGATCGGCACAGGGGGGTGATCGGTCACGTATTTATTCACCCCCACCAAGGTTCTCTTCCCCTCGTCTATCGCCTTCTGGAAGCGGTAAGCGGCATCGGCGATCTCCCTCTGGGGATAGCCCTTCTCTATGGCGGCGATCATCCCGCCCATCTCCTCGATCTTCTCTATGTACTTCATCGCCTCCTCTTCCAGCTTGTCGGTCAAGGCCTCAACGAAGTAGGAGCCTGCCAGGGGGTCTATGGTGTTGATCACCCCCGTCTCCTCGGCCAGGATCTGCTGGGTCCTCAGGGCGATGGTCACCGCCTCCTCGGTGGGCAGGGCCAGGACCTCATCGAGGGAGTTGGTATGAAGGGACTGGGTACCCCCGAGCACGGCCGCCAGGGCCTCATAGGCGGTACGGATGATGTTGTTATAGGGCTGCTGCGCTGTGAGGGAACATCCAGCCGTCTGGGTGTGGAAGCGGAGCATCCAGCTTCGCGGGTTCTTGGCCCCGAACCTCTCCCTCATAAATCTGGCCCACATCCTCCTGGCGGCCCGGAACTTGGCTATCTCCTCAAAGAAGTCTATATGGGCATTAAAGAAGAAGGAAAGTCTGGGGGCGAACTCGTCCACGTCCATCCCCCGCTCTATGCAGGCCTCCACATAGGTGAGCCCATCGGCCAGGGTGAAGGCGAGCTCCTGAACGGCGGTGGAGCCCGCCTCCCGGATGTGATAGCCGCTGATGCTGATGGTGTTCCACTTGGGGACCTCCTTGGTGCAGTACTCGACGGTATCGACGATTATCTTCAGCGATGGGCGGGGAGGCAGCATAAAGGTCTTCTGGGCGATGAACTCCTTGAGCATGTCGTTCTGGATGGTCCCCCCGATCTCCTTCTTACTCACCCCCTGTTTCTCGGCGGTGACGATGTACATCGCCAGAAGGACCGCAGCCGGGGGGTTGATGGTCATGGAGGTGGTGATCTTGTCCATCGGGATGCCGTCAAAGAGGATCTCCATGTCCTTCAAGGTGTCGATGGCCACTCCACACTTTCCCACCTCCCCCCTGGCCATCGGGTGATCGCTGCAGTAGCCCATCAGGGTTGGGAAGTGGAAGGCGATGCTCAGACCCGTCTCACCGTGCTCCAGCAGGTACTTGAACCGCCTGTTGGTGTCCTCCGCCGTGCCCATCCCCGAGAACATCCTCATCGTCCATACCCTGGCCCTGTACATGGTGGGGTGTATCCCTCGGGTAAAGGGGTACTGACCCGGAAACCCCAGGTCCCGTTCGTAATCGAGGTGTTTGATGTCCTCAGGGGTGTAGAGTCGCTTCACCTCCAGCCCCGAGATAGTGGTGAAGGTCTCCTGGGTCTCGGGCAACACCTCAAGGGAGCACTGGAGGGTCTCCTGCTCCCATCGCTCCCGGGCCCTCCTTATTGCCTCGATCTTCTCTTTATCGAACATGGCCACACCTCTCCAATGTTTTTATGAAGCCTCATCTCTCGATCCCCTCTCGGGAGAGGACCCCCTGTCGGTAGTAATGTTTCACCTCCACCATCTCGGTAACCAGATCGGCCTTCTCTATTATCTCCGGGGGGGCGTAACGTCCGGTGAGGACGAGCTCCACGTGGGGGGGACGTTCCTCAAGCAGCCTCAGGACCTCCCCTTTGTCCACGAGGCCAAAGTCCATGGCCACGTTTATCTCATCGAAAATTATTATATCATGCTCCCCTTCATTGACCAATTTCTTGGCAAGCTCCAGGGCCTCTTGGGCCAAGCGGACGTCCTCAGGATCGGGGTTCTGTCGGTTCACGAAGGTCTCCCTCCCCATCTGGCGGATGGTGAGGAAGGGGGCAAGCCACCGGGAGGCCTCAAGCTCCCCGTACTCGATGTTGCCCTTCATGAACTGGATCACAAAGACCTTGAGGCCGTGGCCTATGGCCCTGAGGGCAAGGCCCAGGGCCGCAGTGGTCTTTCCCTTCCCACCTCCCGTGTAGACCTGGACCATTCCTCGCTCGATTCCCTCTTTCATCTCCTTCCTCCTTACTTCTTCCACTTCCCAACGATGGCGCTCGCTATGGTGTTCTTCTGAATCTCCCTGGTCCCCTCATAGATCTCGGTGATTCGGGCATCGCGATAAAAGCGCTCCACATCGTAATCGGCGATGTACCCGTAGCCGCCGAAGATCTGGATCGCCTCGTCGGCCACTTCCACAGCCACCCTGCCGGCGTAGAACTTGGCCATGGAGGTGAGCTTCGGGTCGATGCGGCCCTGATCGAAGTTCCAGGCGGCCTTATAGAGGAGGAGCCTGGCGGTCTCGATCTTGGTGGCCATCTCGGCCAGCTTGTGCTGGATCGCCTGGAATTCAGCTATCTTCCTCCCGAACTGCGTCCTCTCCTTAGCGTACTGAAGGGCCCGCTCGTAGGCCCCCTGAGCGATCCCCACCGCCTGGGCGGCGATCTCTATGCGGCTCTCGTCGAAGAACTCCAGGACCTGGTAGAACCCCCGGTTCTCCTCCCCCACCAGGTTCCCTGCCGGGACCCGTACGTCCCGGAAGGAGAGCTCGGCCGTGGAGGTCATCTTTATCCCCATCTTCTCCCCCACCTCAGTGGCCTCAAAGCCAGGGGTCCCCTTCTCCACGACGATGGTAGACTGACCCCGATAGGTGGGGGAGGCATCAAAGTCGGTCTGACAGAGCACCACCACGTAGTCGGCGATCACCCCGTTGGTGATGAAGGTCTTGGTCCCGTTGATGACGAACTCATCCCCCTCTTTTACCGCCTGGGTGGACATGAGGGTAATGTCGCTCCCGTGATCAGGTTCGGTGAAACCGCCTGCCGAAATAGCCTTTCCTTGGGTAAGGGGGATGAGGTACTTCTCCTTCTGCTCCTTGGTGCCGAACCTGAGGATCACCTCTGAGGCGAAGTCAGAGAGGCTCAGGGCTATCCCTATACCCGAGTCCACCCTGCAGAACTCCTCCACCACCAGCACGTTCTCAAAGATCCCGTAACCCCCTCCCCCGAACTCCTCGGGGAAGTGAATGCCGACAAACCCCAGCTCACAGGCCTTCCGCCATATCTCCCAGGGAAACTCGTGCTTCTGCTCCAGCTCCCTGGCCAGCTCCCTGTCGAACTCTCCCTCAGCGAACTCCTTGGCCGCCTTTTTGATGTCCCTCTGCTCCTCGGTAAGTTCAAACTCCATCGCCATCCTCCCCTCAGGATTTCAGCGCCTCTATCTTCTCCTTCAGGATGGGAACCACCTTGAAAAGGTCCTCCACAATCCCGTAATCGGCCACATTGAATATGGGGGCCCGGGGATCCTTGTTCACGGCGAT
>Ga0190363_1000580_pt1 | contig 21789 bp, 18 predicted proteins | sample 48721867_MG_FD_161272 | JGI IMG/M metagenome (GOLD analysis project Ga0190363, IMG submission 161272) | Hydrothermal vent microbial mat bacterial communities from Southern Trench, Guaymas Basin, Mexico - 4872-18-6-7_MG | ecosystem: Environmental > Aquatic > Marine > Hydrothermal vents >... | reverse complement strand
AACAAAGAATGAGTTCAGCCCTTTTTTCTCCTCTTACTTTAGAGGATGCTTTAAAAAATCCTCATTTTCTTTCTAATATTTTAGAAGAGTCAAATCTTTCTTCACTTATAAAAAAAAATGATTTTGTAGGAATTAAAGTTCACTTCGGAAAAAAGGGTAATACCTCTTACCTTTCTCCTAAACTTCTCTCTCCCTTTATCAAATATCTAAGGAGAAGGTGTGTGAAATGTGAAGTATGTAAAGAAAATTGTCCCGTCCAATGTATTAAGAAAAACTCCCAAGGAGATTATATTATAAATAGTAAGTTATGTATTGGATGTGCTTAGTGTATAAGTCTCTGTCCAGTAGGAGCAGTCAAGATAATTTGGTTTGAAGCTTATCAAATTCTTCAGGAAAAGATGGTAGAATACGCTTATGCAGTTATTAAGAATAAAAAATGTATGTATTTTAATTTTTCCTTTATTTTTACCAAAGAGTGTGATTGTATGAATAAAAGAGAAGAAAAGGTTGTAGAAGAGTTAGGAACCCTTTTTAGTTTTAATTCTGTGGCTTTAGATAAGGCAACAGTAAATCTCCTGAATAAAAGAGAAAATAAAGATATTATAAAAGATCTCTATCCTCATATAGAGGATTCTTACCAGTTTCACTATGCCCACAGTTTAGGCACGGGAGAACTTTCTTATCAGATTAAAGAAATTAAATGAAGGAGTTCTCTTTTTCTCCACAGGTTTTAGTAGTAGATGCCTCAGCAGGTAGTGGAAAGACGCATGCTTTAGCACTAAGATACCTTAAATTACTTCTTTCTTGGAGTCCTCCTGTGGATCCTAAAGAAATCTTGGCAATAACTTTCACTAACAAAGCTGCTCAAGATATGAAGATAAGAATTTTCGATTGGTTAAAAAAGATAGCTTTAGATAGCTTCTCTTCTCCTCAAGAGGAAGAGCAAATTTTAGCTTTTTTGAAAAGTAAAAAAACTTTTCTTAAAGAAAAAGCTAATACTGTTCTCTCCCAATTGATAAAAAATTACAATTATTTTCAAGTAAAGACTATTGATAGTTTCTTAAAAACTCTTATGGACAGTTCAAGCTACTTCTTACAAAGGTCTCCTTATTTTAGAATAGTAGAGAATCCTTTTCCTTATTTAGAGTATGCCTTAGAAGAGTTCATTAAACGCGCCCAAAAAGACGAGAGTCTAAGTAAGCTGATTAAAAATTTTTTAAGACATTACTTGGAAATAGAGAATAAAGCAAGCTGGTTCCCCAAAAAAGACATCTTAAGAATCATAAGCTTCTTATTTTACCAATCTAATTTAAGAGGTAAGATTTTTTCCAAGAAAGTGATTCCCTATGACTTGAGAGAAAATATAGATAATTTGAAGAAGAAATTAAAAAAGTTGGAAGAAGTACCATATTTATACAAGACATTTCAAAAGAGTTTAAGAAAAGCTCTTCAAGAAAAGGATATATTTAAATCTTTGAAAGACATCTCAAAACATCTCCAAAAAGATAAGCTACCTGTAGTAAAATCTGCTCACCCAGATAAAGAAGTTATCCTTCTTTGGAAAGGCATCCGCCAAGAAGTAAAAAATCTTTGTGAATCTTATGCTCTTTCTCGTTTCAATCTTTATATAGATATACTTTCTGAGACTCTAAAAGACTTGGAGGAGTTAAAGGAAGTAAGGAATATTATATTTTTGGAAGAGATAAATAGTAAAGTAAACCTTCTTCTTAAAAAAAATCTAATTGGCATAAGTGAGATTTATTCTCGACTTGCTCTTAAATTTAGCCATTATCTCGTAGATGAATTTCAGGATACCAGTAGCATTCAATGGCGTAATCTAGAACCTTTGGTAGAAGAGGCAATTTCGAGAGGTGGCTCTTTATTTTATGTAGGAGATAAAAAGCAAGCAATTTATAGATTCCGTGCAGGAGATATTTCTCTCTTTGATGAGGTAAAAGAAAAATTCAGACATAGAGCTCACGTTTCAGAAAAATTCTTATCCACTAATTTTCGAAGCCAAAGAGCAATTGTAGAGTTTAATAATAAAGTTTTCTCTTCTCGTAACCTAGAAATTTTTTTGAATCATTTAGAAGATAGAATAGACCAAGAATTTTTCTCTTCAATTTTAGATAATTTTAAAGGAGCAAAACAAAATTGGATTAAGGAAAAAGATGGTGGTTATGTGTATGTAGAACTTATTGACGAGGATATTAAAGAAAACCGCGAAAAACTAATAAAAGAGAAGTTATTTTCTTTGATTAAAGAATTAACTAAAAGAGGTCTTCCTTTAAATAATATAGCTATACTCTTACGGGAGAATGAGGAAGTAAGAAAGGTAACTAGTTGGCTTATCGAGGAAGGTTTTCCTGTAGAGTCAGAGCGCACTTTAAATATTCGAGAGAATTATCTTATAAAAGAAATTGTATCTCTGCTTAAATTTTTAAGTTCTCCTATTGATAATTTGTCCTTTGCTTCTTTTATTTTAGGGGAGATATTCTTAACAGTTTCTCATAAAAGCAAAGAAGAACTTACAGAGTTTGTTTTTAAATATTCTGGTTTAGGCTATCTTTATCGATTTTTCTCTCAAAAATACCCTCAGCTTTGGGAAGATTTCTTTGAGGAATTCTTTAAAAGTGTAGGTTTTTTACCCCTTTACGAATTTTTAGTTAGTATCTTTGATAGATTAAAAATTTTAGAGAATTTTCCACATTCTCAAGCTTTTTTTATGAAGCTATTGGAGGTAGTAAGAAAAAAAGAGGAGGAAGACGAGCTTACTACCATTAACGAATTTCTAGAGTATCTTGGAGAAGGTAAAGATGAGGACTTTTTTGTATCGGTTCCCGAAAATACAGAAGCAATAAAAGTTTTAACTATCCATAAAGCTAAAGGATTGCAATTTGAGGTTGTAATAACCCCTTTTTTAGTCCTTACCCTTTCTTGGCAGGGGGAAAAAGGTGATTCTAGCGTAATTTTTGAAGAAGGTGAAAATCTCTTTCTTCTTTATTTAAGAAAAGATTTTACTTCTTATTCATCTAAGTTGAAAAAAATATATCAAGGAGAGTTAGTTAGCTCCCTTATTGATGAGTTAAATGTTATCTATGTAGCTTTAACAAGAGCTAAAGAGGAGCTATATATTTTTATTCCTAAAAGGAAAGGAAATATCCCCAATTTAGCAAAAAAGTTAATTTTAGATGAAGAAATTAAGTTAACTTGGGGCAAAAAGAAGCCTTATTTTGAGAAGGAAAAAATTTATCAAGTAGAATTTATTTCTCCTTCTTCATACCAAGATTGGTGTAAATATATGGGGGAGGAATTTATTTCTCGAAAGGACCTAAAATATAAAGACATTGCTTTCAAAGGAGAAGTAATTCACAAGGCTCTTTCTTTGGTAGAAAATACTAAAGACGAAGATTTAGAGAAACTAACTAATGAGATTAGCTGGCAGATACTTTATCAATATCCTAACAGAGTAGAGAAAGAAGAAATTCAGCATTGGTTAAAAAATATTTTGGAAAAAGATAGATTGAAAAGATTTTTTGTTTTACCCTCTCAGTGTATAGTTTTTAATGAGAAAGAAATTATAGATAGAAAAGGAGCTCTTAAAAGAGTTGATAGATTGATAATTTTTTCTCAAGAGGTTTGGGTTATAGATTACAAAAGTACTCATGAGGAGTTGAGCATTCATCAAGAGCAAATCAAAGAATATATGGAAATAATTTCCTCTCTTTATCCAGACAAGCAGATTAAAGGATTTTTGATATTTCTTGATAAGTTAGAGTTTTTAGAAGTAAAATGAATAGAATTTTTACTTATCCTTTTTCTGTGGATATTATAGAAAAAGTAGCTGAATATCTCTATGAAAAGCACTATAAAATCAGCAAAGATTTATCTAATATTGCTGTAGTATTTGGAGGCAAACGTCCTTTACTATTTTTAAGAAGGTCTCTAGCAAGCAAAATAGGTCAACCCTTCTTTTCTCCTCAATTATTTTCTATGGATAGATTTATTGAGTATGTTATAAGAAAAAGATACCCTCAGTTAAATAAAATATCTGATTTAGATGCTAGTTATCTTCTGTTTAATTTAAGTAAAGAGATAATTCCTGATTTTTTAAAGAGCGAATCTTTCTGGAGATTCTTTCCCTGGATAAAAGAACTATTATTTTTTTTAGAGGAGTTAGACCTAGAGAAGAAAACGGAGGATGAGCTTCGTTCAGTTGAAAAAAGTGCGGAAATTGGCTATGAAACTCCTCAGAGCATTAATGTTTTGCTTTCTCGAATTAGAAAGATTCGGGAATGTTTTCATAAGACCCTTTGGGAAAAGAGGAAATTCACTCGAGGATATGCTTACTTTTTAACTTCCCAGTTAACTAAAGATCTAACTTACGAAGATTTCAAAGAAATAATTTTCTGTGGTTTTTTTTATCTTCACGCTTCTGAGAAAGAGATAATTAAAAATCTTTTAGATAAGGGAAAGGCTGTACTTTTCTTTCATACAAGTAAGGAAGAGTGGCCTACTTTTAAAGAATTAGAAAAAGTTCTGGGTTACTCTATTAAGAGAGAGGATCATTGCAATCTACCCAAATTTCATTTTTATTCTGCATTTGATAATCATTCTCAAATAGGGATAGCAAGAGAAATAATAAGAAGGATTAATAAAGTTGATGATACAGTAATTATTTTACCACAACCTCATAATCTTGTACCTCTTCTTTCTGAATTAACCTCTTATGTTAAGGAATTTAATGTTTCTTTAGGTTATCCTCTGAAACGTAGTTCTATCTATGCCTTGATTAGAGCAATTTTTGAAGCTCAAAAAACAAGGAAAGATACTCTCTATTACACCAAAGACTACTTAAAGGTTTTGACTTTTCCTTACACAAAAAATATAAAGTTTGACGATTATCAACCTGCGTTGGCTAGAGTAATAGTGCATAAAATTGAAGAATATCTATTAGGTATAGAAGAGGAGGTTACCCTAAGCAAGAGAGTCTTTATAGATCTTAAAGAAATAGAAGAAAATCAGGCTTTACATTCATCAATAATTGAGACTTTAGAAAAATTGTCTATTAGTATTAAAAAAAATAGGCTTAAAGAAATTATTTTAAAATTTCATGACCTTCTTTTTCGTAATTTTGAAAATGTGGAAAATTTTTATCAGCTTTCTCTGGTTTTAGAAAATTTTCTTAATTTTCTAATAGATTTTAGCTTCGTGTCTCTCTATTCGTTTAATTTAGGAGTTGTTAAAAAGATTCTAGAGATAACTGAAGAGTTAAAATTAGCTTATTTTATGGAGGAAAAAGCAAAAAAAGAAGAGATGTTTGATTTTTTCCTAGATATTTTACATAACGAAGTTATAAATTTTGTCGGTTCTCCCTTAAAGGGTCTACAAATTTTAGGAGTATTCGAAACAAGGTCTTTAAAGTTTAAAAATGTAATAGTTATGGATGCTAACGAAGAAATTTACCCTGCTGTTAAAGCATACGAACCGTTAATCCCTCGTCAGATTTTCTTAAGTTTAGGAATAGATAGATTGGAAAGGACTGAAGAAATTACACGGTATCACTTTAAGAGAGCAGTTGAATCAGCAGAAAATGTTTATCTCATTTGGCAGGAGTCGCAAGATAAAGAGAAAAGTAGATTTATTGAGGAGATTATCTGGGAAGAAGAAAAAAGAAAATCTTCTTTAGGAGCTGTATCTTCTAAGAGAGTAGGCTTTTTTATAAAACTTCAACCTCAAAAAGAAATTGTAAAAAAGAACGAAAACATTCTACGTTACCTTAAGAATGAAATGATTTATTCTCCTACATCTTTTGATGTATATCTTCGATGTCCATTAAGATTTTTTTACACTTATGTACTGCGACTAGAAGAGAAGGAAGATATATTAGAAGAAAGTGAATCTAAAGAGGTAGGTAACTTTATTCACCTTCTTTTGAAAGAATTCTACTCACACTTTATAGGTTCTCAACCATCCTTTAATAGAAAATATGAAAACCTCTTTTTTAAAATATTTGAAGAGAGATTTTACCAACATTTTGAGAGAACGATGAAAAGCGATGCTTTCCTTCTTAAGGAAGTTCTTTATTTTAGGTTAAAGGAATTCCTAACAAAAGAAAAAAACAGAAAGGAAGTAAAAGAGATAGTCTTTGTAGAAAAAACTCTCACCAAACCTTTAACTTTGAATGGGATTACTCTTCAGATAAAGGGTACCTTAGACAGAGTAGAAATAATTCAAAAAGATGACCAGGCAGAAATAGTGGTTGTGGATTACAAGACAGGCAGTTCAGTATCTTTACCTAAAATTAAAAATTTACCTCTTCCTCCCGATAGGAAAAAAATTAAAAAGGAAATTGTATCTTTTCAGTTGCCCATATATATTTATCTTTTGCAGAACCCACAATTTAAAGAATTGGAGCTTAATGCTTCCCTATATTTTTTAAAAGATTTAAAAATAGAATATCTTTTTAAGGATAAAGATTTCGACCGTCAGGAAATAATTAACACCTATTTTCTACCATCCCTTAAATTTATTGCTCAAGAGATACTCAATCCTAATGTTCCTTTTCAAGCCGATGCCGATGATGAGAAATACTGCAAGAGATGTGCTTTTTCTAGCTTATGCAAAATATAATTTCCCTGATATAATATATCCATAATGAGAGAATTAAAAAGAAGTTTGAATTTGTTTGACATCTTTTGTATTGCTAGTGGGGCAATGATTTCCAGTGGTCTTTTTATCCTTCCTAGTATTGCCTACTCCAAAGGAGGTCCTTCTATAGTACTTTCTTATTTCGTTGCAGGAGTTCTTATGATTCCTTCTATATTTTCTAAAGCGGAATTAGCTTCTGCTATGCCTAAAGCAGGAGGAACATATTTCTTTATTGAGCGCAGTTTAGGATATTTTTTCGGAATATTTGCTGGTTTGGCTAACTGGTTATCAATAGGGCTAAAGAGTGCTTTCGCTTTGGTAGGAATAGGAGCGTTCTTAGAGTATATAACAGGAGGTATATCTTACTTTCAGATAAAAATTGTTGCTAGTATGTTTTGTCTAATTTTTCTCTTTCTTAACATAATAAGTATTAAGGGGATCGCTAACTTACAGAGGTACTTAGTTTTGTTTCTTTTTCTTTCTTTAGGATTTTATATTATTTTGGGGATAAATAGAGTAAATTTTGAGTATTATACTCCCTTCTTAAGGGGAGGATTTAAGGGAATTTTAGCAGTGGCGGGGATGGTATTTATCTCCTACGGAGGATTAACTAAAGTTGCTTCTGTAGCTGAAGATACCAAAAACCCCCATCGCACCATTCCTTTAGGTATGATTCTTTCTTTCTTAGCTGTAGAGATTGTCTATTTAGGTGCAGTATATGTAACCGTAGGAGTTCTACCCAAAGGTGAATTACTCTCTACGCTAACTCCTTTAACTCATGGGGGAATTAGATTAGCTGGCTTTCCTTTGGGGATAATTATGTCATTTTCTGCTTTGATAGCTTTTTTAACTACTGCCAATGCAGGATTACTTTCTTCTTCACGGATTCCTTTAGCGATGGCAAAAGATAAGCTACTTCCTAACTTTTTCTCTAAACTTTCCAAAAAATATAGCACCCCTTACATTTCAGTTATCACTACAGGGATCTTTATGTTAATTTTGATTATCTTTTTAGATTTGGAGAACTTAGTAAAATTAGCTTCTACTTTAATGCTTATTCTTTTTATTCTTACGAATGTAGCAGTAATCATAATGAGAGAAGGCAGAATAATAAATTACCGTCCTACATTTAAATCTCCTCTTTATCCAGGAATTCAAATCTTCGCAATTATTTCCTACATTTTTCTAATTGTAGAAATGGGAGCGGCTGCTATTTTAATAAGCTTAGGATTTTTAATATTTAGCGCTCTTACCTATTACTTTGTTGTAAAGAGAAAAGTAAAAAGACAGTCAGCAATAATCCATTTAGTAGAAAGAATTACTTCTAAAGATTTAATAGATACTTCCTTGGAGGAAGAGTTAAAAGAAATAATTCATAAAAGAGATAAAGTAATTAAGGATAGGTTTGATAAAGCTATAGAGAACTGCCCTATAATGATTGTAGAAAAGAGAATTTCTTACAAAGAACTTTTTGAGAAAGTAGCGCAAATTTTAGAAGAAAGATTAAAGATAGAAAAATCTTGCTTAAAAGAACTTTTTTTAAAGAGAGAGCAAGTTTCTACTACTGTGCTTGAAGAAGGTTTAGCCATACCTCACGTAGTAGTAGAAGGAGAAAATAAGTTTGAGATTATCATTGTGAAGGCTTCCCAGGGTATAGATTTTCCTAAAGGAGTAGTAAAATTTGCTTTCGTTTTAGCTGGCTCTAAGGATGAGCGTAATTTTCATCTTCGAGCTTTGATGGCTATAGCTCAAATAGTGAGAGAACATAATTTCTATCGAAATTTAGAAAGGGCTAAAAATGAATCTCAGATAAGATTACTTATTCTTTCCTCTACAAGAAGAAGGGCAGTATGAGTAAGACAAAGATAATTGCTACTCTAGGACCCTCTACTGACAACGAAAATCTCTTAAGAAAGATGTTTGTTGCTGGCTTGGATATGGTAAGGTTAAATTTTTCCCATGGCAAAAGAGAAGATCATATAAGAAGAATAAAGTTAGTAAGAAAAATAAATGGGGAGCTTAAAAGGACTGTAAAACTAATGCAGGATTTAGAAGGGTATCGAATAAGAGTAGGAAAGTTAAAGGAGAATATTTTACTGAAAAATAGAACAACTATTTATCTTACTCAGGAGAAAACTTTAGGGGAAAAGAAATTGATTCCTTTTGATTATCAAGGAAGTTTAAGAGGGATAAAAAAGGGTAACTTAATCTATATTGATGATGGAAAAATCATCTTAAAGGTAAAAGGCATAGAGAAAAAGCGTATTAAGGCTTTAGTCATTCGGGGTGGTATTGTAAAGGAAAGAAAAGGTATAAATATTTCAGGAGCAAAGTTAAGTTTTCCTTCATTGACAGAAAAGGATAAAGTTGATTTAGAAGTAGCTATTCGGTATAAATTTGATTGCCTTGCCCAATCTTTTGTGAGAAAAGCTAAGGATATAAAGATAATTAAAAGTATCCTCTCTAATAGATATCCTCCTTGTAAGGTTTTTGCTAAGATAGAAAATAGAGATGCTTTAACTAATTTAGATGAAATAATTGCTATCTCTGATGGTATATTGATCGCCAGAGGAGATTTAGGAATATGCCTTCCTTTATATAAAATTCCTATTATCCAGAAAGAAATTATAAGAAAATGCAAGTTAGTAGGTAAACCGGTAATAGTAGCTACCCAGATGTTAGAGAGTATGACAGAGGAAGTATTGCCTACTCGAGCAGAGGTAAGTGACGTAGCTAATGCTATTTTAGATGGAGCAACTCATCTTTTACTTTCTTCAGAAACGGCTATAGGTAAACATCCTCATAGAGTTGTGGCAATGATGGAGCAAATAATAAAATCTACAGAAAGTTATATTAAGAAATTGAAGGAGTTGTATTTAATTTGAAATGAAAATTGTTGCTCTTCTTACTGATTTTGGCGCAGAGGATAATTTTGTTGGGGTAACAAAAGGAGTTATTCTAAAAATTAACCCAAAAGTTACCCTTGTTGATATAACTCATCAAATAGGAGCTCATAAAGTAAAAAAAGCAGCCTTCCTTCTTTACTCATCTTTCTCATATTTCCCTAAGGGCACTATTTTTTTAGTCGTTGTAGATCCAGGAGTAGGTTCTAAACGTAAGGCTTTAGCAGTAAAAACGAGAAATTACTACTTTGTTGGTCCCGATAATGGTGTTTTATTTCCTAGTTTAGAGGCTGATGGTATAGTGGAAGTTGTGGAGATAACGAATAAAAAATATCTTCTAAGTTCCATTTCTTCTACTTTTCACGGTCGTGATGTATTTGCTCCCATAGCTGCTTATTTATCCAAAGGGGTAAAATTAGAAAAATTAGGTAGAGAAATTGTGGATATCAAAAAGTTAAATCTTCCTCAAGTCAAAATCAGAAAGAATACTTTAACAGGAGAAATTATTTACATAGATTCTTTTGGTAATCTAGTTACTAATATAGATAGAATTACTCTAGAAAAATTTATTAAAAATAGAAATTTTGTTGCCTTTTTAAATAAAAAGAAAATAACTAAATTCTGCGATTCTTATCTTCAAGGAGAGAAGGAGCCCTTTTTTATAGAAGGGGGATTTTTCAAATTAGAAATTTCCTTAAAAATGAAGTCAGCCAAACGTTACTTTAAAGCTAAAGAAGGTCAGAAGATAGTAATTAAGAGGAGATGATGGAGAAGGTGGAATTTAAAGAGAAGAAAATACCCCTAAAAGGAGTTGTAAAGTATGTGTATAAAAGAATGGGTAAAGCTATATTAGATTACAATATGATTGAGAAGAATGATAAGATTTTAGTTGCTGTATCTGGAGGAAGTGATAGTTTGAGTTTAGTAAAACTACTTAAAATGAGAAAAAGGAGAGTTCCTATAGATTTCCAAATTTTAGCCTGTTTTGTAGATACGGATTTTATAAAGATTGATAAAAAGGCACTTTTGGATTATCTAGAAAGAGAGAGTATTCCCTTTGTGGTGAAAAAGATGGAATTAAAAAATAGCAACGTTAGTTGTTTCTGGTGTTCTTGGAATAGAAGAAAGGTATTATTCCAAACCGCTCAAGAGTTTCATTGTAATAAAGTTGCTTTAGGCCATCATTTAGACGATATTGTGGAGACGATTCTTATGAATCTACTTTTTTTTGGAGAAGTGAGTGCAATGAAACCAAAGATTGAGCTTTTTGAAGGAAGACTTACCATAATAAGACCTCTGTGTTACATAGAAAAAAAAGATCTTATAAATTTCGCTAATCGGCTGAACTTGGACTATACAAACTATCGGTGTTCTTATGGGAAAGATTCCCGAAGGGAATTAATTAAGGCTATTATAAAAAAAACTGAAGAAAGTTGCCCTTATGTTAAGAAAAATATTTTTAACGCTTTAAAGAATATAAAAACAGATTATTTGATATGAAAGTTCTTATTACCGGTGGCGCTAGTTGGGTAAAGATTGATGAGGTGAGGATTATAACCAATGTTTTTACGGGTAAAACTGCATTACTCTTAGCTCAGGAAGCTAAAAAGAGAGGTTTGCATACAACTCTTATTATTAATCCTCACTGCATAAGTAAGTTCCCTAAGGGGATAAGGATAATACCCTTTAAATATTTTCAAGATTTAAAGGATAAAGTAGTTAGTGAACTTAAAAAAAACACGTATCAACTAATAATCCATGCTTGCGCAGTAAGTGATTATGTATTGAAAAAACCCTTTAAAGGAAAAATACCCTCTAAAAGAAAAGAATTAGTTTTAAAACTTTTTCCTGCACCAAAGATAGTTAAAATAATTAGAAGGTTAGCTAAAAATTCTTTTGTGGTCCAATTTAAATTAGAAATAGAGGATGAGGGAATAGTTGATAAAGCTTTCAGGAGTTTAAAAGAAAACGGCACCGATTTAGTAGTAGCTAATAGCTTAGAGAGTATAAAGTTAGGATATAAAGCATTTATTATTGATAAGAGAAAAAACATCAAGAAGATAACCTCTAAGAAAGAAATTCTTCCTGCCATTTTAAATTCCCTTCCCAAATGAGACATTTTTCTGCCATAGTGTAGTTCTTCACAATTTTGGTAACAGTTTTTATAATAGGAATGTTTAAACCCAAATTTTTCATTACCTGCCTGACGGTAAGCAGGCCTGCCCGCCGATACTTACATATGCTTTTAGCAGGCGAGGAAAAATTTGTCCGAAGGACCCAGCCCTCTATTTTTACGAATGAATTTCTTCTTATGAAGAATAAAGGGCTGCCGAAGGTCCAGCCTATTAAAAATGGGCTGGGATTTGCCTTTGTATCTTTTTGGTGTAAAGCTTTACTGTATAACTATAACATTTTGAATAAGTTATAAAGTTTTTCAAAACTCTGGTGCAAATTTTGGGTTTAAATTATCAAACCCCTTTAGAAAAACCTAAACAAATTGCAAATTTGTTACCGAAATGTTGAAGTTGTACACATAGGCGGATCCGCCTTAGGCGGAAAGTCTGACTTAGAGTCGGTTTGGAGTATATAAAAACGAAGCCCTCTCCCCACCTGGAGGAGAGAGCCCGTGGCTTTGAGCCCTCTAAAAGAGAGCCCCCCATTTCCTCTTTAAAATTTACCATATTTTGAAAAAATTTTTAAAGGGTGGCAAAAAATTTTTTTGAAAACGTTTTCAAAATTTCTCTTTCACTTTTTCTATTTAATTGGGATTTAAAGATTTTGTTTACATAAGATATTTTTTAATATAAAATAATTTTGTGAATAATTTCCCTTTAGCTATAACAGGAATAGGAGTGATAGCGCCTAATGGTATAGGAAAAGAAGACTTTTGGCAATCTTTAGAGGAAGGGAAAAATGCTATAACTTCTATTGATATTTTTGATACAAAAAAATTTTATGTGAAAGTTGGGGGTCAGATAAAAAATTTTGATCCTAAGGCATATTTGGGATTTAAGGGTTTGAGAAATTTAGACAGAAGTACTCTTTTTCTTCTTTCTGCTAGTAAGCAGGTAATTGAAGAAAATGGACTAGAAATTAATGATACTAATACTGATAAAATAGGCGTATGTACTGCTACTACTTTCTCTCATCTATGGCCAATTGTAGAGTTTGATAGAGAAGTATTAAAAGAAGGAATAGATTTTGCTTCACCTGCTCTCTTCCCCCTTACAGTAATAAACGCTCCTTCATCCCAGGTTTCCATTAGATTTGATATTCAGGGATTTAACACTACAGTAAGTACAGGATATACATCAGGAATTGAAGCATTAAACTATACCTGGGATGCTCTTTCTACTGCTAAGGCAGAAATAGTATTATGCGGGGGGGTAGAAAGTTTGGACTTTTCCTTATTCTTTGGTTTTCACAAGCTAGGATACTTAGGTGGGGTAAATGGCCCTACTCTGAGTTGCCCATTTGATAAAAGGAGAAATGGACCCTTGTTAGGAGAGGGCTGTTGCGTATTTAAAATAGAAGAGTTCAAAAAAGCTGAAAAGGAAAAGAGTAAAATTTTTGCCAAGATAAGAAGTATTTCTTCTTTTTTTGATGGGTTTAAGATGGGTAAAATTCATCCTCAAGGGGAAGGATTAAAGAGATCTATAGAAGAGGCTTTAGAAAGTGCAGGAATACTTACTAAAGATGTCGATTATATCTCCAGCTGTGCCAATTCCTCTCAAGACTTAGATAGGATAGAGGTAAAAGTTTTAAAAAAAATATTTGGCAAGCGTTTAAAAAATATTCCCGTGAGCTCTATAAAATCAATGTTAGGAGAAAGTTTTTCTGTAGCAAGTCTTTTTCAGATTACTTCTTGTATAGGAGCAATGCTAAATGGGAAAATACCCCCTACTATAAACTATAAAGAGAAGGATCCTGAATGCGATATAGATTGTGTTCCTAACAAAGCACAGAAAAAAGAGGTAAATATAGCTTTAGTTACTTCTTTTGGGCCAGGGGGATATAACGGTGCCTGTATTTTAGAGAAATACAAAGAAGCTGGTTAAAATGATTGATCTTAAAAATAAAGTAGTAATAGTTACTGGAGGTTCTCGAGGAATAGGCAAAGCTATCTGTTTAGTTTTTGCCCAGTTGGGAGCAAAGGTAGTTTTTACCTACTACAGAAGTAAGAAAGAAGCAGATAAGGTAAAACAGGAAATAAAGAAAATGGGAGGTAAGTGCCTAAGCATACAGGCGAATGTAAGAGATTTTGAACAATGTCGAGCAGTAGTAGAGAAGACTTTGAAAAAATTTAAGACTTTAGATATCCTTGTTAACAACGCAGGGATAATTAGAGATAAAGCATTATTTATGATGACAATCGAAGATTGGAAGCAAGTGATAGAAACGAATCTAATAGGTACTTTTAATATGACTAGATCAGCAATTACTACTTTCCTTAAGCAGAAAAGAGGATGTATAGTAAATATAAGTTCGGTAAGTGGATTAGTAGGCACCCCCAGACAAACTAACTATAGCGCATCCAAGGCAGGAATTATTGGTTTTTCTAAAGCTTTAGCTAAAGAAGTAGCTCCTTATAATATAAGGGTGAATGTTATTTGCCCCGGCTATATTGCTACAGATATGGTAACTTCTTTAAGGGAGGATATAAAAAATAATATCTTAAATAGTATCCCTTTAAAGAGATTAGGAACATCCCAGGAAGTAGCATGGTTATGTGCTTTTGTTAGTTCAGATAAAGCAAATTATATCACTGGAGAAGTAATTAAAATAGATGGAGGATTAGCTATTTAAGATTTAAGAAGGTTTATAAAGAAGAAGAAGAAGAAGAATTTGGAAGAGATCAAAAAAGAGATTAAAAAATTAGTTTCTGAGATTGCCGAAATTTCTAAAGGAAAGATTCCTAACATGCGTTCTCTTGCAGATGTTTATCGTTTAGTAGAGAGGCGGTTAAAGGGGTGATGAATATGTCAGAAAGTTGGGACATAAAAAAAATTCAAGAAATCCTACCACAAAGATATCCTTTCCTCTTCATTGACAAGGTCTTGGAAGTAAACGAAATTCAAAGAAAAGTCATCTGTCTAAAAAATGTAACTGCAAATGATTATTTCTTTGAAGGTCATTTTCCTAAAAATCCTGTTATGCCGGGAGCAATAATTATTGAGGCTTTAGCGCAAGCAAGTATCGTTGTCTTTGCAGTTTTAAAACCAGAAGTTGCAGACACACATCCTGACTATTATCTGGGAAAAGTAGAAGCAAAATTTAAAAAACCAGTAAAAGTAGGGGATCAATTAATTTTAGAAGTATATGGCGAGAAGATTCTGGATAGAGCAGGTTCAGTTAAAGCGTTAGCAAAGGTAAACGGTGAAGTAGTCGCCGAAGCAAGGATATCTTTTGGGGTGAAGATTAAAAAGAAAAATAATTAACTTTTATCCTATGGATGAGAAACTTATCCTATGGGCGAGAAAGTAGTAGTAAGTGGAGTAGGGGTAGTTTCCTCTATTGGTTTAAATAAAGAAGATTTCTGGAATAATCTTATAAAAGGGAAATCAGGAATAAGCAAAGTGACTCTCTTTGATACCTCTAAATTTAAACGTCATTACGCAGGAGAGATAAGAAAATTTGACCCCACTTTATTTATTCCTGAAGAGATGACTCAGTTTTTGGGAAGGGCTTCTCAGTTTGCTATTATTGCTGCTAAATTAGCTTTAGAAGACGCTCATCTTAATTTAAATGAGTGCAGAAATAAAAGATTAGCAATAATTGTAGGTACTACAATGACAGAAGCAAGTGTGTTAGACTTTTCTTCAGAAATGCTATTAAAGGAGGAATGGGATGAGATTACCCTTAAACTTCTTCTTAATGCTTTTTCTCCCTCTATTCCCCGCAATATCGGTTATTTTCTCCAACTCAGAGGGTATAATCTCCTTATTCCTAACGCTTGTGCTGCTGGTAATTATGCAATTGGATATGGTTTAGATTTGATAAAAAAGGGGAAGGTGGATTTAGCTATTGTAGGAGGAGCAGAAGCACTTTCTCGAGTTGCTTTTCAAGGGTTTCAGAGACTTTATGCAATGGCACCAAGAGTATGTTCTCCTTTTGATAAGAATAGAAAGGGGATGCTTTTAGGAGAAGGGGCAGGTATTTTAATTTTAGAACCTTTTAGAGAAGCAGAAAAAAGAAAAGTAAATATCTATGCCGAAGTTCTGGGATATGGTTTATCGTGCGATGCATATCATATGACCATTCCTAAAAAGGAAGGTATTAAAAAAGCAATGGAGAAGGCAATAAGAGAAGTCGGCTGTTCTCCTGAAAACATAGATTATATCTGTGCCCATGGAACAGGAACAATCCAGAACGATAAAGCAGAGGTTGAAGCGATAAAAGAACTATTTGGAGAAAATTACAGAAAAGTTCCTGTTAGTTCCTTAAAATCAATGATTGGCCATTGCATGGGAGCAGCTTCTAGTATTGAAGCGGTAGCCTGTTGTTTAGCGATAGAAAGGGGAATAATCCCTCCCACAATAAATTTTAAAACCCCGGATCCTGAATGTGATATAGACTGTGTTCCTAATAAGGCAAGAAAAAAGAAATTAAATACAGTTTTAAATAACGGATTTGCTTTTGGGGGAAATAATTGTTGCGTAGTCTTTAGTAGATTAAGTTAAATTTGTAGATAGATGGAAAATTTTAGATTGAACAGTTATAATTTGAGAAAATATCACATAGAGTCTTTTTCAAAACTCAGTTTAAAAGAAAGGCTTACTTTTACCTTTAGTTATAGCTATTTTTGGATAAGATTTTTAACTAACAGAGACAGAAACACTTATAAAAAATTACAAAATTATGGAAAAAGATATTTTAAATATTCAGCCAATATGGGAAAGAATAATAAAAGCTCTTAATAAGAATAATATAAAATATGTAATAGTAGGGGCATCAGCTATGGTACTGCATGGTATACCAAGAAGTACTTTAGATATTGATATTTATGTTGAAGCTAAAGAAGATGTTCTTAGAAAATTATTTAATATAGCCAAAGATTTAGATTTAAAAAGTTATCAAAAAGATATTCTTAAAGTTGCTCACCTGCCTAAATTATTTACTAATCAATGGATATGTTTTTCTTATAATAAGCAAGATATTTTAGATGTATTTTTAGCAGATAAGATTGAGTTTGAGAACTTATATAAAAATTCTGAAGTTAAAAAAGATTCTTCCCTTAAAGTTAGAGTAGCTTCTTTAATAGATATTATAAGAATGAAGAAGAAAGTTGGTAGAAGTATGGATTTGATAGATATTAAGTTGATAAAAGAAGCAATAAGAACTATTAAAAAAGATTTAAATGCAAAATGAAGAATACCGAAGAAAAGCGATATTCTTAACAGGAGCAACAGGGTTGTTAGGTTCGTATTGTAATTATGATTTATAATTCAAAATAAAAAAGGCAAATATTCAAACAAAAAGAAAACTTTTATCTGAGGCGGTAAAGTTTATAGATAGAATAATAATGTAAAGTATGCATTAAATTCAATGGAGAAAATAAGAATTTTAAAAGAGTATTTCCAAAAAGAAAAAGAAGTAATTTTAGCTTTTCTTTTTGGTTCTTATGCAGAGAAAAGAGCAAGGAGTTTTTCTGATTGGGATATAGGAGTTTATTTTAAGCCAAAGGAATATTTAGAATTAGTCTCATCTTATAGATATCCAAAGGAAGAGAAAATCTGGTCTGATTTAGTAGAGATATTAAAAACAGATAATGTTGATTTTGTGGTATTAAACAGAGCCTCTCCTGATTTAGTTTATAAAGTATTAAAAGATGGAATTCCTTTAACAGTTAAAGATGAAAAATTGTATTATAATCTTTTATGTAAAGCAAGTTATGAATCAATAGATTGGTGGCAATTTGTAGATGAATACTGGAAAATAAAGGAAGAAGCAAAATCTTTAACTCCTCAGGCAAAAGCACAGATTCAGAGAAGACTTATTTTTTTAGAAGAACAATTCCAGGATTTTGAATATTTTAAAAAATTAACTTTTTCTGTTTATTCTACAGATAGAAAGGAACGTAGAAACGTAGAAGGATGGATAGAAAATTTGGTAATTTCAGCCATAGATATCGCTCAGATTTTTTTAGCCTCAGATAAAAAAGAGATTCCTCAAACTTACAAAGAGATTTTAAAAATATTTACCACTATTTATCTTAATTTTTTTCCTGAATCTGCAGAGAAATTTTCTGATTTTGTGAAACTAAGAAATATAATTACCCATGAATATTTAGATATTAGATGGCAAAAGATAAAAGATTTTATTGAACAAGGCTATTCTTTATATTCCCAGTTTATAGAATATTCCCAGTTTATAGAAAAAGTAAAAGCTAAATTATTATAATAACCAATTTAACCTACGAGGTTGAACTGGGAAATGTAGAAATAATTTGCAAAAATGGAAGGTGTAACATAAAAATAAAAAATGAGAGAGAAAATCCTAAGCACAGGAGAAGTGTACCATATTTTTACCAAAAGCATCGCTAATTTTAAAATTTTTAAAAAAGAAAAAGATTTTTTGCGTATAATAGATATGATGGCTTTTTATCAAAGAAAGAACAAAGTTAGTTTTGCTATTTTTGAGAAAAATAAATCCAAGGTTCTTGAGGAAAATAATAAAAATAATGACAAAATTGTGAAAATAATAGCTTACTGCATTATGCCTACACATATTCATTTAATCCTTACACAATCAGAAGAAAAAGGAATTTCAGTTTTCATGAGTAATCTTCTTAATAGTTATACTCGTTATTTTAATCTGAAGCATAATAGAAAAGGACCTTTATGGGAATCAAGATTTAAAAGGATCCATATCGATAACAATGAGATACTTCTGCATCTCACTCGATATATTCATTTAAATCCAGTAACTGCTTATTTGGTTGATAATCCCATTGATTGGGAATATTCTTCCTACCGAGAATACTTATCATGTATCTCCCTTCAGGATTGTATTTGTCAATTTAAAGATATTATAGAGATTGAGCCAGAATCTTATAAAAAATTTGTAGAAGATAGAATTTCTTATCAGAGAGAGTTGGCAAAGATAAAGCATTTGATCATTGAGTGAATAGCTTCATTTGGACCAAACAAAAATCTAACCTACGAGGTTGAAATGGGGAAGGGAGTTTTGAAAAGATTGTTTTTTGCGCTCTTATAATAAAATATAACAATAACACTCAGACTCAATTCAAATGAGACACTTTAAGTCAGACTTGAAATGTCTCATTTGGAAGAGTTTTTGCCTAAGGTGTAGTTACCCGGAGTAGGAAAATGTATCGTTTGAGAAAATAAGTAAGGGGGAATAGTGATGAAAAAGAAAACCAGCTTCCTTAAATTATTGATGATGGTGATTAAATTTCTGATTCCCTTTACGGTGATTTTACTAAAAATAATTCATCCTCAAGTAAAATATGGATGGCTTTTTGTAGGATACGTAATATTTGTAGCAGTAGAGAGGACATTTGAAACTTTCTACAGTGGAAGATTTGAAAAGCATATTAGCCGATTAGAAAAAGACTGGACTTTCCAGGCAGTAGCTTTAGTCTATACTACCATGGCTTTTATTATGATGTTTGAGTTCTTTTTAGTTCCTCGCACCTTTACTCCTTTTTTAGTTATATATGGAGGAACTATTTACTTAATTGCTTTATTTTTAAGACTATGGGGAGTAAAGACTTTAGGGGAATCCTGGCAGACAAAAATCTTAACAAGGCAGTTGATAACCGATAAAGGACCTTATAAATATATGCGTCATCCTATCTATTTTGGAGTAATTTTAGAAGCGCTTTCTGTATCTATGATTGCAGGAACTTTCTATGCATTTTTGTTTGCTATATTTATATTTGCTTCTTTAATGATTCTTAAAACTTATTTAGAAGAGAAAGACCTTATCAAAATTTATGGAGATAAGTATAGAGAATACACTCAAAAATGCTGGGCTTATTTACCTTTACCTAAAGGAAGATTTTTTAAAAAAGCGTCTTAATATATGTATAAATTTGCCTGGATAGGATATTTCCCAGAAGAAGATACATTGAAAAAAGTATTAAATGCCAAAAGGGTTACCTTTTCTCAGAAGGATATTTTAGAAAACTTTTTAGATAATTTTCCTCCCCAAGAAGTTCTTTCTTTGAGTGTAGAATCAAAAAGAGGAAATGAAACCCAAGGTTCTATCATTATAGTCCCCTTACTTCTTAAGCAGATTCCTCTTCTAAGTGAAGAAAAACTTATAGAAAAAACCATCTCATCTGTAAAACTTGCCTTAAGAAAAGAAGCAAGAATTATCTGCCTGGCAGGAGTTTTAGGGAGATTAGTTTCTACAGTAAAAAAGAGAATAAACAGAGAAGATATTTTTTTTATCACAGGCAGAAAACTTTTTACTGCTACAATAATCGATAATCTGTTAAAGATTAGTTCTCAACTAGATATTGATTTAAGAGAGGCTAAACTGTCTCTTTTTGATGCTGATTCAGCAGTAGCCAGAGTATGCTGTCAGCTTCTGATAGGAAAGGTGGGAGAAATCTGGTTATTCGATAAATCTAATCGCAAAAAAGATGCTTTTGCTGAATTTAATCATTCTAACTTTAAAAATTTAACAATTTCTAACTCTATAAAAGATGTCTTAAAAGGAAGCAAGTTAGTTATAAATACTTATCTTTTTTTATCTGAAGAAATAATAAAAAATTTGCAGCCAAAAAGCATATTCTTTGATGCTATCGTTCCCTTTTGGTCAGCTAAAACTATTTACAATCAACGCAAAGACATTCTCCCTATAGAGTCAGCCTGGGTGACTCGCGGTCCTTTAACTCATAAAGAATTTGATATCTTTTTTCCTGAAGATGCTATTGTAGCTTGTATTGCAGAAGCTGTTATTTTAGGATTACAAAGTTCACTTGATAATTCCATAACTAAATTTACTCCAAAAAATGTAGTAGTTGTTAGTAATTTGGCTAAGAAAGAAGGTTTTTCTCTTGCTGATTTTCGCTGCGGAGATACTGTTTTTGGAGAGGAAATAAAGAAAATAGGAGTATCTGCTTTTAGATAAATCTTTTGCTAAAAGCGGGTTAATTTGAGGTAGAAGATATGGTAGATAAAAGTAAGGTTATATTAGAAATAATTAAGGAAAGAAAAACGATACGAAGATATAAAGATAAACCTATACCAGAAAAAATAATAAGAAAAATTATTGAGGCAGGCCGGTGGGGTCCATCCATTCACGGTATCCAACCTTGGAAATTTGTAGTGATAGAAAATAAAAAATTGATAAAAAAAATTACAGATAGATTGATTAAGAAGTCAAAGAAAATAGGCGCGGGAGCTAATATTTTACTTCATTTTAGTGCTGATATTATTAGAAATTCTCCTATCTTAATTGCAATATACAATACAAAAGCTTTTATGCAGTTAGCTAAAAGGTATAGAGAATCATACATAAAATTAGCAAAAGTTGCTGAAATTTCTGCAATCTCAGCAGCAATTCAGAATATGGTACTTGTAGCAGAAAGTTTAGGATTGGGTTCCTGTTGGCTTAATACACCTCTATTCTGCAGAAAAGAGATAAACAAACTTTTAAATGAAAGTAATGAGTTAGCAGCAATTTTAACTTTGGGTTATCCTCAAGAAAAAGGAAAACGTTCCAAAAGGAAGCCGTTATCGGAGACGGTAAGATATATTAAATAATATGAAAGATAAATACGATGTAGTGATAATTGGTGCAGGTATTGGAGGTTTAGTCTGCGGGTGTTATTTAGCTAAGGCAGGCTTAAAGGTTTTAATTGTAGAGAAGAATGATAAACCAGGTGGGTATTGTACATCTTTTGAGAAAGACGGATATAGATTCGATGTAGGAGTTCATTATTTGGGAGGTATAAAAAGAGGAATTTTAGGACAGATTTTAGAAGAATTGGATATAAAAGATCAGATAAAGTTTCATCAGTTTGACCCTACTGACAAAATTATAATGCCTGATAATATCACCTATATAAGAGCTAATCCTTACGATACGATTAAAGAGTTCAAAAAAAGTTTTCCTAAAGAAAAAAGAAATATTGAAAAATTTTTTAAATTTGTAATGCAAAAAGATTTTTTGGAGATTTATAGGAAAACAAGAAAAGTAACATTCAAATATGTGTTGGATAACTTTTTCGACAGAGAGGAAATAAAAGATATGTTTAGTC
>Ga0190363_1000578_pt1 | contig 21811 bp, 22 predicted proteins | sample 48721867_MG_FD_161272 | JGI IMG/M metagenome (GOLD analysis project Ga0190363, IMG submission 161272) | Hydrothermal vent microbial mat bacterial communities from Southern Trench, Guaymas Basin, Mexico - 4872-18-6-7_MG | ecosystem: Environmental > Aquatic > Marine > Hydrothermal vents >... | reverse complement strand
GAATCTAAAGCAGCCCCACTTAAACCAGCTGACCTTAAAGGTTTAACACCTACTGAAGCCAAAGTTTTCGAAGCAGCTCACGAATGCAATTCTTCAGAAGAAATTTGCCTAAAGCTCATGATGGATCCCGCCGAAGTTGAAGAGGCAATAAGTAGCCTTAGAAGTAAAGGATACTTGGACGAGGATCTAAAACCGAAGGTTCCTCCAGAGCAGCTTCATAAAAAGATGCTGACTGATAACAGGAATGCTTCTCCAACCCCTTCAGGCTCAAAGACGATTATGAAGGCTTCAAAAGAGAGGTCTAAAGAGTCCATGATTTCAGAAGATGAGATTATTGAGAGGTTGATTGCCTCAAAGATACGTAGGGAGCTAAAAGAAAAACTGGAGCGTCTAAATAATAAGAGGAGGATGAAAAGTAACAATTTAGACTCTCTAAAAAGCGGCATAGGAAGCCTATTGAAGGAATGGAAGAGAGTCTCATCTATCCTTTGGAGAGCCAAAGAAGAATCAGATAACGAAAGCAATTCTGAAGCTGGAGGAGCATGAACCGAAAGAATCTTAAGAGGAGAGAAGAAACCGATGAATTTTCAAAAAATTACAATTAAACATCTCCTCTCTGTATTCTTGATTTTAATAATGCTTTCACCGGAAACCATCTTCTCATCAGCAGAGATTTTGGGGATGCTGCTCGGAGAAGATCCGAGAGATGCTGAACCTGCATATATGGATATACTAGAGGTCTATATGACAAACAATGGTACATGTTTGCAATTCATCATAAATTGCCGTGAAAGGCCGAAGCCTTCGCATAGTAGACTATATGTGGTTTGGTTAGATACAAAAGGCGATGATGAACCAGATTATTGTTTAGCTGCATCAAACATTAATGGCCTTTACAAGGTTACCATAAAGCGTAAGTCTGTAAGACTAAAGTATGTAGCTCCGATAGAGGTTGAGGTTGAAGGCTGCTCTATATATCTGACGGTTAAGCTATGCGACATTAAATATCCTAACGGCGTGAAAGATACCGTAGGCATAATGGTGACGACACACAAGCCATTACCCAAAATTGTGGATAGAGCGCCAGACAGCGGTAGATACCTCGTGGATCATAAGGTCGTATCCGAGCTACCCAACTTCACAATTCTTATCTTTATTCCATCACTCATACTTTCCATCTACGTGATTTACCAACGCAAATTCAAGAATGGATAGCTGCGCTGAGAAATGTTGTTTTTAAAGTCTTTCTCATAGTTTGCATGTTTCCAATCTAGTTTGTCTGCATAATATATAAAAAGATCATATCTCTAAGTGCAGGTTATGTTAGAGTATAAGCTGGGAGCGAATCCAGATTGGTTATAGACGCAATAAAGAGAACCTTTATAATCGCTCTTTCAGCGTCTTCTTCCTATAAACCTGTCAAGTATTTCAGGCTGAATCTGCTCTGGAGACTCTGCAATTGAGACTTTTAGATTTAGTGATTGGCGGGATCCATGCTAGATTAGCGAAATTATGGGCTCTGATCGGCCTACATCTTAACGCGGATAGGATAACTGACAATATATGGATTGGCGGCTTGAACTCTCCTAGAGTCATCTTGTCTGAAGGATTCAATGTAGTGATGGATCTTAGAGAAGAAGCCACAGATGATTATCGTAGTTCTCTGGAAAATCATGGGATAGACTATTTGAATGTTAAGATTCCTGATCGAGAGGGCGCCTCAACCAAGCTTTTGTCATGGATTATCAAGCAGATTGATGAGAGAGTTCAAAGAGGAGAGAAGATTCTTATACATTGTAATTTAGGTCGTGGAAGGTCAGCTCTTGTCGCTGCAGCATACTTGGTTTCTAAAAATCATGAACCTGAGGAAGCTATAAGTCTTATTAAGAAAAAGAGGCGGGTTACTTTCCTCAATAACCAGCAGAAACAAGCATTATATGAATTTGCAAATGCATTATCTTCTGCACATAAATGCTCTGAGAAAGATGAGACGGGATAATTCGGTGAATAAAAAAAGCGTAGAATGCCGGTGAATCTTTATTTTCAGCCTTCCGGACCAGTTAGGTCTCTACGGTTCTGAATCTTAAATTGAAAAGGAGACAAAGAAAATTTAACATCTCATTAAGATCCATCTTGCTTTTTCCTCTGATTCTCGGCTTGAAGATGTACGGCACCTCCGCAACCGACTTATAGTTGCCCTTAACAAGAATCTCGAGAAGAATCTTGTAACCTTTAGAATTAACCTTCACTCCTGAAAGTATGCTTTTCCGCAACATAAAATAGCCCGACATTACATCCTTAACTTTTCTCGTCTCTGGAAGTAATAGGTGCGCCGTTGCTGTCGCACCTCTAGAAATGATTCTTCGCCATGCGCCCCAACCTTCTATTCCAGCCGACCTAATATATCGGGAGGCTACAACCAGATCATATCCCTCCATAAGCCTGTTATACATCTCTCTCAAAGTTTCCGGAGGATGTTGAAGATCAGCATCGATCACCGCTACAATCTCGGAGCTGGAGAGACCTATTCCCTCCATAATGGCTGAGGCCAGCCCCATTTTGCCAGATCTCACATGAACCTTTACATTTCCATAAATCTCATTAAGTTCCTTCGCCACGTCAGCAGTCCCGTCTGGGCTTCCATCATCGACAACTATAACCTCAAATTTGATATCTTTTAACGTTGCCTCTATCCTTTCTATTAGCTCAACTATGTTGTCCCTCTCGTTGTATGTTGGAACAATTACGCTTAGCATGTACCTATCCGAGATTCGTCTCATCTTCTTCATATTCCTTTGAGAGGAAAAGCGTTAATATGAATTCTGCCGAATCTTGAATGGAAGAGACCTTGAAATTCTCGGCTTTTTAACATTGACGTTTAAGGTTCGATTAATGCTCAAGCGGTCAGGAAGGAAAATATTGTATGTTTGTTCAGATGAACTGCAACTAGTAAGCGAGATGTTTCTTGATGTAATCCGAATATTCCACGAATCTTTCGTAGGTGAACTCTACGTGGATTAGATGGTCTGCTCCAGGTATATAGCCGCCCATCTCCTTTAGCAGCGGCACTTTTGAGTCAACCTCACGTCTCATTCTCTCCCCTCCCAATGCAAGTTCTCTTTTGTCTAGATTTCCTATGAGAAAAAGCTTTTTTCCATATTTTCTTCTAATTACACGTGCATCCATTCCAGCATTCACTTCAAGAGGCCAGAGTCCAGTAATTCCCGCTTCAATTATTAAGTCCAGAATAGGATTGATGTTTCCATCACTATCCATCAAGATTCTATCTATGTCATTCTTTTTTAGGAAACTTGTAACTCGCTTGTAGTGTGGTAGCAAGAATTCCTTGTAAAGTTTTGGGGAGATGCATGGTCCATGCCTTTCCGCCATATCCTCCCACCAAAAAATCAGATCTATCCTGCTTTTTAATGTCTCAACAGCGTCTCTAAGCGTCTCAGTCACAAAGAATTCCCAATGCTCCGCCATATCCTCGATTAGTTCCGGATCCTTATAGAAGGTCGAGATGAATGTGGAGATGCCCATCAGCTGCGCTCCGAAACCATAGAAGCCGCTGATCGCTATGAATGTCCCGCCTTCCTGATATTCTTCAAATATCTCAATATATGCGTCTTTATTCCAATCTTTTGGATATCTTCTTGGATCATCTGGGTTAAGTCGCTCCTTATATTCCTCCCAGCTTCTCCGATCCTTAACGGGAAAATTTAGGAACATAGGCATATTGTACCATATATATCTGGCATCTTTAAACCGTCTTGCAATCGCACCTGTCTGTGTTAAAACATCCATGTATCTATCAGTCTCCTTTAATACTCTCTGCTTGAATCTGGGTATTGGGCCTAAATCAAGAGGAACCGCTAAGCTCGTAAAGTTGCTACATCCAAAATATGAGTAGGGGTTAAAACGCTTCAGTATAGGCCAATTAAGCAGGGAGACTCCTCCCTCCCTCACCTCCCAATCGATTACGGTCACCCTACTGGCAGGTAAGCCTTCCCCAAGCCACTTAACAATCGTTTCATCATAAAATTTTTCACACCAAGGAAGAATATCGGGCCTTTCAAAATTGATAACTTTCTTAATCCTTTCTCTCGGCGTCATCAAATCCCCTACACCCTTAAGAGGCTTCTAATAATAGTCATACCACTCAATATTCATGCTTTTTGTCTAATCAAGCCTTTTTATAATTGTATGACGCGTCTAAAACAAAGGCTAAAACAGGTTCTTATTGTTAAAAACATAAATCGAGAATATTCTAATCATTCTTGAGTAGGTTTAAAGAAGATGGACTTCCGCTTATCATTCAGAGCCTCTATTGCTCTTTCAGTTGCAGGATTCTTAGTCTTTGTGCTTTATCTTTACTTCTTTGTCGGATTTGAGAGTATGTTTGAGATTTTAAGACAGCTGAATCCTGTTGAATACTCCTTCTATTATTCCCTGACGATCGCAGCTATCCTACTGAGCCTCGCCTTTTATTCAATGACTTGGCATGAATTATTAAAGGATCTTTCATTAGACCTGAGTTATAGAAAGGCCTTTCTATACAGCTTTGTGGGAAACTTTGTGGATCTTGTGCTTCCTTTAGAGACTATAAGCGGCGAAGTGACCCGACTCTATCTTATCAGACGCGATGTTAAAAATGATATTGGAAAGGCAGTTGCATCCTTGGTTTATCATAGAATAATCTCGATTTCAACAACATTAATCGCCTTGATAGCAAGTTCGATTTACCTGATTACAGCTTACAGCATTCAGGTTGAAGTAACCCTTTTCCTATCCCTAGTGACAATAAGCACTGCAGTCACAATTACGCTTCTTCTTTATCTCTCATTAAGTGATAAAGCTGCTGGGAAAATAGTTGATTTACTGATTAGAATGGTCTCTTTCTTTGTTAAGGATGAGGGGAAGATTCTTTATCTAAAAGAAAGGGCTATGAGCGACCTCTCAGTATTTCATTCAGCGGCTAAGTTCTTCGGCAGAAATCCGCGAAGATTAGTTAAGCCTTTCACTTACAGCTACTTTTCATGGTTTTTTCAGCTAATTATATATCTGCTAGTTTTCTATGCTTTAGGGATTCCATGGATCCTCCGATGTATACCCCAAATGGTTGTGGTCTTTTCAATAACACTGGCAGTTCAGACGATTCCGATAGGTTTTCCAGTGGGACTTGTAGAGTTCGTCATGACTTATCTTTACAATATTCTGCTTGGTACATCTCCAGCAGTGAATGGACTTGCAACCTCGCTGATACGTCTTGTGACGTTCTGGTTTCAAGTTCTTGTAGGGTTTATGATAGTTCAATGGTTGGGAATTAAGCGTGTTTTGCAGACAGATCGTGAAGAAACACAGAAATCCAGTTCTGAATGAAAAGACTTTTTTGTTATATGCCCCATATCTCTTGACGGGGAAAGGAATGTTACGTACTCCGCTAGCAGAGCTTGCCATCGAGTACTTCACACGTAGAGGATACTCTATAAAAAAGCCGAAAGATGATGAGATGTCGCCTAGGAATCCTAAGATAGACTTCACTGTAACCAAGCAGAATAAGATTCATCCGGTCATGATTAAGGATTGGAACCGCACGGTTGGAGTTAATGTTGTTATAAGTCTTGACAAGGCAGCTCAGGACAAGATGTTTTCAAATCCAATATTGATAGCTGAAAAGTTTAGTGAACATGCGAGGGCATATGCCAACCGTAGGGGAATAATGCTGATCACGAAGGCTGAGATTATCAGAGGTTTAAGGTAACTAAAAATCTTTCAAGTAGTCATCTAGTTCTCCCTCAGCCTCTAACATTCCTAACCAGTCGACAATTCCAACCTTAGGCTTCTTCTCACCCTTAATAACTGATAATATTTCTTTCATCACTTCATGCAGGCTCTTTGCAGTTGTATCTATCTCAGACACCTTTTCTTCGCCGAATATATTTACAGCATCGAAAAGACAGACATCCAAGATCTCTGCAGCTAAATTTTCTTTAATCTTTTCCTCATGATACCCTCGACTCTGCAGAATCTTTTTTAGATCTCTAGGGTCCTTTCTTAAAACAAAAACAAAAGCGACCTTTTCGGGTGGAACTACATGAACTGCATAATGTCCCTCAATTATCAGATTCTTTCTTCCCAGTTTGATGATCTCTTTAAGTCTCTTCGAGACCGCGTTTAGATCCGCGATGAAAGTCTTTCTTTTATCGTCCCATCCGAGATGAAGATTCTCTTTTTCAACAAGTTCTCCGATGGAGATTATCTCAGCATCAATTTTTGATCCAAGAAGTTTTGAGATTGATGTTTTTCCTACGCCTGGAGTGCCTGTTATGATGTATATCTTTTGACTTCTTCGGGCTGAGCTTTTATGCTGCGCTTTTCATACGCTCCTTCTTTTTTCATGTATTCTAGAACGTTATTTCCTATGTGTCTTTTGGAGAAATATACTTGCAGCTTAAAGATTAAATCTTTATTTGAGTCTCCTCCTTCACACATCGGAGAACAATAGCGGTCTCAGTTCTTGTGACTCCGTCAATCATACCTATACGATCTATTATTTTTGCAAGGGTCTCCCTATTTTCAGTTCGGATTTTTGCGATTGCATAGTATGATCCTGTTACGTCGTACACTTCATATACGTCATTCATCTGGCTGAGTGTGGCGAGGACATCCTCAAGCTTCTTCGGTTCAGTGTTTATGAGGACAAAGGCTGTGAGGGCTTTTCCTAAAAGTTCAGGGGAGACGAGAGCCGTGAATCTCTTTATAACTCCCTTTTCTCGTAGCTTCCTTACTCTTACAAATACTGTCGCCTCGCTTACTCCGATCTTCTCCGCGATTCTTTTGAAGGCTGTTCTAGCATCCTCTTGAAGCATCCTCAGAATCGTCTTGTCCGCCGAGTCTAATTTCGCGCTCATAAAAGGCGCTCTCCATTACGAATTTATAAATGAAATTGTTTTATAAAATAGTTAATTAAGGAAATAATATTTTTTTCGGTAATATTTTAACGGATCCTAAGTTTTCCGAAAGATTTATAAGAAAACATTCAACATGCTATAAAAGCACTAATAGGAGGTAATAACCTTCCTGCTGAACTGTCCTGAATGCGACGCAGAGATTGAGATTCCTGACGATGTAATTTCAGGCGAGATCGTTAGCTGCCCGGAATGCGGAATGGATTACGAGGTGGAGATCATGGAGAATGGCGAGATCAATCTTAAACCAGCAGAGATTGAAGGCGAAGATTGGGGCGAATAGATCTTTATGAAGACGGCAGGGTTAGTAAGTGATAGGATTCGATGGGATGAAAAGGCTCTGATTAAAGCTGCGTCTAGCGCAGGAATAGATCTGAAGATCGTTGATCCTAAGTCAATCTTCATAAGCGTCTCCGGAGATCTTGAAAAGCTAAAAGACATTTTTGGAGATGTAGTAATCGAGAGATGCATAAGCTATTTCCGGGGACTACACATTGCGGCTGTTCTTGAAAAAGCAGGTTTAAAGGTGATTAATCCATTTAACGTGTCACTCATATGTGGTAACAAGATGTTCACAACCTTAGCCTTGATTGAGGCTAAGGTTCCAGTTCCAAAAACACTTGTAGCATTCACGAAGGAAGGGGTTTTTAAAGCATTAGATGAGATAGGGGTTCCCGCAGTTATGAAGCCCGTCGTGGGGAGCTGGGGGAGACTCATTGCATTAATTAAGGATCGAGACTCCGCGCAGGCGATAGTTGAGTCGAGAGAACAGATACATAATGCCTTGCTTCAGATCTATTATATTCAAGAGTATGTTGAACGGCCGCCTAGAGATATACGTGTCCTTGTAATAGGCGACGAGGCTGTAGCAGCATCTTATCGCTATTCGCCTAAGGATGATTGGCGAACAAACGTTGCGAGGGGAGGAATAAGTAAGCCGTGCCGCCTAACAGAAGAGTTGAAGGAACTGGCGTTACGGGCAGCTGAGGCTGTTGGCGGCGGGGTCTTGGCTGTTGATTGTATGGAGTCTCCCTCAGGAATTCTTGTTCATGAAGTCAACAGCACCGTAGAGTTTAGGGGTTTGTACTCCGCAACCGGAATTGACATTCCAGGCAAGATAATAGAATATGTCGTTGAGTTGATGAAGAGATGAAGGTGGGGATTATAGGTGCCTCTGGATATGTTGGCGGGGAGCTGCTTCGTCTACTGCTTAGACATCCCCGAGTGGAGGTGAGCGTCGCCACTTCAAGTAGAAGGGCAGGAGAGTTTGTCTATAGGGTTCACCCAAACCTTAGAGGGCAAACAAGGCTGAAGTTTGTTACTCCGGAGCCGTCTGAAATAACTAAGAAGTGCGATTTTCTCTTTGTAGCAACTCCACACGGAGTCTCTTCAACTTTTATGCCTCAGATCCTTGAGACGGGGATTCGAGTGATCGATGTAAGCGCGGATTTCAGACTGAAGGATCCCAAGGCGTATGTTAAATGGTATCGGTGGGAGCATAAATGTCCAGAGCTTTTGGAGAAGGCGGTTTACGGGCTTCCAGAGATTCACAGGGAAGAGATTAGAAAGGCTCAGCTTGTGGCATGTCCAGGATGTATGGCTATAACGGCGATATTGGCTCTTGCTCCAATAGTGAAGTCTGGGAAGATAGAAAAGAATCGTATTATTGCTGACTTTAAAGTAGGATCGTCTGGAGGAGGAGCTCATCCGACAGAAGCGTCTCATCATCCCGAACATTACAGCGTTGTTAGACCATACAAACCTGTAGGTCACAGACATACTGCTGAAATAGAGCAGGAATTGAGCCTCCTAGCCGGCGAGAAGGTCTCAGTCGGCATGTCTGCCCATGCCGTTAATATGGTTCGAGGGATCCTAGCGACCTGTCATACCTTTCTCCTTGATTCTATCTCCATAGTTGATGTCTGGAGGCTTTACCGCCAGTTCTATCGTGATGAACCGTTCATCAGGCTTGTACGTGACAATAAAGGCATCTTTAGATATCCCGATCCGAAAGTGTTGGTTGGATCAAACTATTGCGATATAGGATTTGAGATTGATGAGGATAATAATCGTCTGGTTTTGCTCTCCGCCCTAGATAACCTGATGAAGGGGGCTGCTGGAACAGCCGTTCAAAACATGAATATTATGCAGGGATGGGATGAGAGGGAATCTCTTTGGGATTCGGGTCTGCATCCGGCATGAAGGGTGAAGGGCATGATTGTTCTAAAGCTGGGCGGGGACATCTACAAGAAGGGGATCGGCAGTTCCCTTTTGAATGATATAAGGAATCTATTTCTCAAAGAAAAGATGGTTATAGTTCATGGGGGAGGAGACGAAGTTACAGAAATAGCTGAGAAGCTGGGCAAGAAACAGACCTTCATCACGTCGCCAAGCGGAATAAGAAGTCGATATACAGATAAAGAGACTGTTGAGATCTACACAATGGTGATGGCTGGCAGAATCAATAAGGCGATAACTCAGCAGCTATTAAGTCACGATCTTCCAGCAGTTGGACTTGCCGGCATTGACGGTCAAATTCTGAAAGCGAAGCGTAAAAAGAGGCTTTTAATAATCGATGAGAGGGGTAGAAAAAGAATAATTCCCGGAGGCTTCACTGGAAAAATAACTAATGTAAACATTCACCTTTTGAATCTTCTGCTTGAAAATGGATATTTACCGGTGATCGCCCCCATCGCCTTGAGTGAAGAAAAAGAGCTGCTTAACGTCGATTCTGACAGAGCCGCAGCAAATATAGCGGGGGCGTTAAAGGCTCATAGCTTAGTCTTTCTAACAGATGTTCAAGGAGTTCTGGTGAATGGGGAATATGTGAAGAGAATACGGATGCATGAGGCTGAAGAGCTGCTACGTGAGATGGGTCCAGGGATGGAGAAGAAGATTCTCGCCTCGATTGAGGCTCTTAGATTCGGCGTTAAAGAGGCGATCATATCCTCAGGCTTTGTGGAGATGCCTGTGATGAACGCTTTGAATCACACACTCGGGACAGTGATAACTGTTGAATGAGAAACAGATAAGAGAGATTGAAGATGCATATCTCGCAAGGGTCTATCAGAAATTTCCTCTAAGCATAGTTCGCGGGAAAGGCGCCATCATATACGATGCAGAAGGTAAAGAATATATCGATTTTATGAGTGGCTATGGAGTTGCGCTTGTAGGCCATTGTCATCCGAAAGTTGTTAAGGCGATACAGGATCAATCTCAACTTTTGATAACATGCCACGGTTCATTTTACAATGACAAACGAGCTGAACTTCTAGAAAAGCTAGTTAAGATCAGTCCTAAAGGTTTGGATAAGATCTTCCTATGCAACAGCGGTGCAGAGTCCGTGGAGTGCGCCTTGAAGGTGTCATTAAAATTCACTGGAAGAAGAGAGATCGTAAGTATGGTTAGAGGGTTTCATGGAAAAACGGCGGGTGCACTCTCAGCCACTTGGAACCCTAAGTATAGAGGCCCATTCCAGAATCTAATATCTAAGAACTTTAAGTTTATACCATACGGAAAACTGGAGAAGGCGGAGGAAGCGATAACTGAGGAGACAGCCGCAGTTATCGTTGAACCCATACAGGGAGAAGGAGGGATACATGTAGCGCCTGACGGATACCTGCAAGGCTTGAGGGAGATCTGTGACAGCAAGGGAGCAGTCCTGATCTTCGATGAGGTTCAGACAGGCTTCGGCAGAACCGGACGGATGTGGGCTTCCGAACATTGGAATGTAGTTCCAGACATTATGTGTGTGGCTAAAGCAATGGGGGGAGGATTACCTATAGGAGCGACTATCGGCAAGGCTGAGATAATGGAATCCCTGAAGGTTGGCGAGCATTCAAGCACCTTCGGAGGCAACCCACTATCCTGCGCCGCTGCATGCGCCACGATCGACGTGATTTTAGAGGAGAATCTCCCTGAGAGAGCTCGAGTCTTAGGAGAACAATTCAAGGAGCTTCTTCAGAAGATGGTGGATGAATTCCGTGTTCTCCGTGAAGTTCGAGGTTTAGGTCTCATGTTGGGGCTTGAATCTAGACTTTTCATATATAACGTTCTCATGAAGGCTATCGAGAAGGGACTTATACTTCTCTATTGCGGCAGAAACGTGATCCGTTTTCTTCCACCCCTCATTATAGAGATGCGTCATATAAAAGGAGCCGTCGAGGTTTTGAGGGAGATCTTTATAGAGGAAGAAAGAGGCTTATCTGAAAAGTGAGGAAAATAACCTTCCAAAGATGTTTCAGCCGTGAATATGAATGAAGAGTGAAGAATCTGTAGATCTGCTTCGTCGGATGCTTGAGATCTATAGTCCCAGCGGTAAGGAGGGAAAGATTGCTTCCTTTCTAATGGAGGCGATGTCGTCCCTAGGGTTCGAAGATGTTAGAATGGATAGAGCTGGTAACGTTTACGGCGAGGTAGGAAGGGGAAAATTCTCCGTTCTTCTTTGCGGACATATGGATACAGTTACAGGATGGATTCCAGTAAAGGAGGAGAATGATCGTCTTTATGGACGTGGAGCCGTAGATGCGAAATCATCATTGGCGGCGATGATCTCCGCAGCAGCTATGCTTAAGCCGAAGATTCAGGATGCAGGAAAGATCGTTGTGGCAGGGGTAGTTGATGAGGAGGGGAAAGCTAGAGGCATTCGCCAATTGATAAAGGAGAATTTGACTGTTGACTGCGCCATCTTCGGCGAGCCCAGCGGACTGAAAAATATAACGTTTGCCTATAAGGGACGAGTCTACCTGCAGATTCTCTGCGAGTCTTCAACTGGGCATGTCGGCGCTCAGCATCTCTTTGAAAATGCTATTGAAGCGGCGTATGATTTGTGGAGTCATCTTAAAGACTTGTCTAATAGATATAGATCCCCGCATGGAATATTTTACTCCCTCTCATTATTGCTGACAAGAATATCTAGCAGGAGAACCTATGGCGGTGTTCCTGACAAGTGCCTTTTAGAGATCGATATGAGGCTGCCGCCGACATTCAATTCGGAGAGGGCTGTTCAGCTAATCAAGGATGCAGTTGAAGAGTTTCTGGGAGAGAAGAGCGGGATCTCAGTCTCTATGCGTTTAATTGACCAGATTGAACCATTCGTCGCTAGAAGAGATACAATAGTCATCGAATCGTTGAAGAGGGCGATTCTTGAGGTCACCGGAGAACCTGCAAGGCTTATAAGAAAAACAGGGACAGGCGACATGAATATCTTCGGTAATGAAAAATGTGTTCCCGTCGCTACTTATGGACCTGGAGACTCCCGTCTAAGCCACACCCGCTGCGAATATATAGAGATATCCGATTACTTAACAAGTATTCAGATATACAAAAGAGCCCTTGAGGAAATTCTAAGCATAGGTTGAAGATCATTCCTCTTCTTGATGGATATTTGAGGTCTCTACGGTTGAGATATATCGTCTTCCTATGTCCAAGGTGTGGCATGCCGAGATACGCTAAGGAGGGCCAAAAGACTGCGAAATGCTTCTTCTGCGGATTCCGGATTCCGCTTGACCCGAGGAAGACCCGTATTCTTTTTAGGGTGGAGAGCTCAAGAGCCGCTAGGGAGATTGTTGAGAAATATAAGGAGAGAAACCGCCGTTACCGAAAAGGGCTTAGGTAACTTCATGAAGTATTAAAACCTTATTAATCGAAGCGTTATGTAAAATCTTGTGGGCTGTCCCTTGTCTGAGAAAAATGAGAAGATCCAATCTATGGCTGATCTTCTTCGATCTGGAGCTACATTGACGAGTCTATCATGTCCATCATGCTCCTCTCCTCTCTTCAGATTAAAGAATGGGGATCTATGGTGTGCTCAGTGTCAAAAGAAGGTGATTGTTGTTAGGGAGGGACAGGAGTTTGATGAGGCTCAGCGTCTAACGGCCTTGACTGCCTTGAGTAGTCTAGAGCGAACTCTTCTGGATAAGGTGATGGAGATTAATGAGAAGATTCAGAGCACAAATGATCTTGATGATCTTCAAAAATTAAGCATGCTTCTCTCCTCTTTGCTTGAGAACTTGAAAAGCCTTAGGAGTCTGGGAAAGCGTAGAAGATAGTAAAGGATGCTGATCTGCGGGAATGAAAGGCATATTCGAGAATTTCCCCGATTTATATCATGGCGTTGCACTCTTCTCTTGCAGAGCCTCCGCAAAGAATATTCAAAGAGTCATCATTTCCATCTTTTACAGAATCAACCGAGGAGAAGCCTTAAAATTGCCGATACTTTCTAGTCAGGGCATCCAGCTCTTTCTTGAGGTGGGGATAGCTGAGGGCCTTGCATTCAACTTCATCGATGATGAAGAGAAGGATAGATGGTTAAGCCTATTAGAAAATGCGAGTTTTAAAACGCTTGATTTTCTCTGCATAGCAAGATACTATATATCCGAGGGGGAGAAAAGGAAGCCTTTAAAGTTTGATTATTACATGCTGAGGTTTATCTTCGGATCAGAGACGATTGAGCTAATAATATATCATGAAAAGGGGACAAGACGGCTCTCAATAGAGGACCTTATTAAAATGTTAAGTGAGAAGATTAATGAGGAGCTCATAAAAATGGGGGAGGCCCCTCTCAAGATAGAGACGCTAAGAGCCTTCTAAAGATTTAAGTCTATCAAGGACGATCTTTTCTATCTCTCCCGCGGTTCTCTCCACGGGTCCGTCGCCATCCACCAAGATGAGTTCTCCCTCTCGAACCATCTTCATGTAGACCTCTCGAACTTTCTCTTGGATCTCCCTCTGCTCCATAACGGATTTTTCACCCTCACAACGCTGCAGAATCACATCTACAGGAACATCAAGATACACGGCTAGATCAGGCTTCACCGCGGCTTTGTTGATCTCCCTTATCCAATCAATGCTTACACCAGCCGCGCCCTGATACGCAAGCGATGAGAAAAGATAACGATCTGAGACAACGATCTTTCCATTCTTTAAATTAGGCTTTATGACCGTTTCAGTATGCTCTACCCTGTCAGCTGCGAAGAGAAGGGCCTCAACATACGCGTTTACACGATTCTTTCGGTTAAGAACGTACTTCCGTATGAATCTTCCAATATCTCCTTCGCTTGGCTCAGATGTATAGATTGCATCGTAACCCCTTCTGCGAAGAGCTTCAACCAGAAGTTTTGACTGCGTCGTCTTTCCACTCTTGTCTAACCCTTCAATGCAGATGAAGAATCCCCTCATTATCTGATTTATCCTCCAATCGCTTGGCTTTATGGTTCTATGAGATTTTGATTCTGATCTAATCTAATTTCAGTCTATATATCTTATATTGTCTTTTCACATAGAAGGTGATGAAAAGATATTTTATGCTCCAGAGAGATTCTCTTTTATCTTCGCAAGTGATTTATCGGGCTGCGAGAAAGATATGTCCACTTATGGATGAGAGATTCGAGGTGATGATGCTGCATGTTCAAGTTTAGGAAGGAGCAGATGACCTTTGAGATTGCAGGTGTCAAGGTTGGAGGATATATAGGGGAGAACCCGACGGTTATGATTGGAAGCATCTTCTATAAAGGCGACAAGATTGTGAAGGATGAGCAAAGCGGTGAGTTCGATCAGGAAGCTGCTAAACGGCTCATCGCTAAGACTGAGGAGATGTCGCGGAGGACGGGGCTGCCCGCCATGCTTGACGTCGTCTGTACAAGTCCAGATTCCGCTGAGAAGTATCTGAGATTCGCCTCTGAAGCTACGGAGATGCCTTTGCTGATAGATTGCGTCTCCGAGGAGGCGGCTGTAAAAGGTTTAGAGGTTGTTAAGGATCTGGGAATAAGGGAAAGAGTCATCTTTAACTCGATCAGCCCCGAGACTAAAGATCCTATTTATCAGAAGATTAGAGAGGTAGGCCTAAAAAGTGCGGTTGTCTTGACATTCAGCACGAAAGCGATAATCTCATCGAAAGAGAGAATCAGACTCTTAGAGGATCTGATACCTAAGGTTGAGGCTGCTGGAATAGAGAACATTCTAGTAGACACTGTTGTCGTAGATATATCAACTCTCGGCCTTGCCTGTAAAGCAGTATATGAAGTGAAAGACCGATTTGGCTATCCGGCTGGATGTGCCGCGCATAACGCTGTATCCTCATGGAAAGCTCTTAGAAAAAAGAAAGATTCCCTCCTTACTTCTGTATGCTCATCTGTTGTAAGCGTCTTTCCAGTAGTGGTAGGCGCTGACTTCGTGCTTTACGGCCCGATCAAAGACGCTGAATATATATTTCCAGCAGTCTGTCTCATAGATGCCGCTTACGGTCAAATATTGATGGAGGAGGGTAAACGTCCAAGCATCTCTCATCCCAGATTCAAAATAGCCCGCCTATACGCCTGATGCCTCCATAAAATTTAATAATGCTTTAATTCATGCATTTCTCTCGGTTAAGACATCGAATCCTATATGCGGCCGTGGTCTAGCCTGGTTAGGACGCAAGCCTTCCAAGCTTGCAATCCCGGGTTCAAATCCCGGCGGCCGCACCAAAAACAGAAACTAACATTTTCAGCATTCCCTTTCTTGAAAGAAGCCCGTTTATAGGCTTGTTTCTAAACGCCTGATCATGCATGTCAGTTTTAACCATTAATCCACGTCATCAAGACTTCGACATTTATAAAACGCTCCCGAAAGAGGAGGACAGAGTATATAAACTATTTAAAGAATTTTTTTCTCGCGGCAAGAAGAGAAACTTTAGAAAAACGCTATGGTTCAGAGATCATATATTTTTTCTGTTGGTCACTTAGTTAGGCTACGTCCATGCCTTGCGGAAGAGCCGCAGCCAGTTTCCATGCATAATCTGTTCTATATCCCGCTTGGAGTATCCCCTCTCTTCCAGGATTGTCGGAATCTTCTGTAGGTCAGCGATCGTATCCAAATCGTGAGGGCATTGCTCTTTACCGTAGCCGCCGTCGAGATCGCTTCCAATAGCTGCATGAAGACTGTTTCCAGCAAGTTGACATATATGATCTATTTGATCCGCTACGGCTTGCATGCTAACCACGATGTTAGACGTCTTTCCCTTAACCCATCCTGGATATAGCATCCATGCGTCTAAAGCCACACCGATCACCGCGTCTCTTTTAATCAACGCCTTTATCTGCTCATCGGAGAATTGCCTATCCCCCGGAACCAATGCACGACAATTGTTGTGGCTGGCTATGACATGGCCAGGAAAGAGGTCTAGGGCTTCCCAGAAACTCTCTTCAGACAGATGGGTGACATCAAGTATCATGCCTATCGAGTACATCTCTTCAAGCAGTTCACGTCCAAGAGGGGTTAGGCCTCCCTTCGTTCCGGTTCCATGAGCGTAGGTGCTTACTCCGTAATGTGAAAGGCTGACTACTCGTAGCCCCTCCTCCCACCAATCCTTAACTTGTCTAGGATTTATTATTGGGTCGGCTCCCTCCATCGAGATTATGAATCCTAACGGGGCTTCCCAGCGGAGATCGCTAAGCCATTCTTCAACATGCATATTCAAGGTCTCCAAGTCTTTGATTATCCGAATTCTTCCCTGCGATTCAAGTATCCTATAATATGATAGCTGTCCCTTAGCCATGGCATAGGCGATTTCGGGACTGCTGTATCCTGAGAATGGATTTCCCTCCCGCGCTATTCTAGCGATAAGCGTGGCGAGGCATACTCCAACTTCTCCCTTCCTCATCTCCGGAAAAGCAACCGTGCCCATTGCTCTTCCCTTCTGCGTCATACCCTTCTCCCGTCTGCGAATCTCATAGACGCTTTTGGTGAGATCCCTATTCCATATAAGCGCATTCATCGCCAGATCTAGATGCCCATCTATCAACAACATTTCATATACTTCCCCTATCTGAATCTGTGATTCATAGAATCGATATGATATGACCATTTTAGGTTAATATGTGTTGCATAGGGGTGAAAATCGAATTTTTCATGGAAGATCTCTATTTGATGTAGCAGCTCAACAAAGAAGTATGGCGAACTTAATCTAACCTTTATATCCTAATCAGGCGTAGTCTGCATTTGAGGTTGCAGCTATGACGGAGCCTCTGGATCTGCCGGATCTACATATTCAGACGGCCTTCACAGATGGAGACTCGCCAGTGGAATCTTTTATAGAGGAGGCTAAGAGAAAGGGGATAAAGACCCTTGGAATCTCAGATCATTATTCTTTGTGGCATAAGATCTGCACACCGGAGAAGTTTTTGAGGTACCTAAACGAGCTGAATAGATATCCAGTTTACGCCGGGGTTGAGATGGATGTTGGATACGAGCTTCCCCTCTACCCAAATATCAGGGAACGGCTAGATTACATAATGGTTGGGCTTCATAGACTTGATGGAAAATGGCTTTTCTCTCCATACTCATTTCGTTCAGAGGATCCACGGCGGGTCGTAGAGAGAATGAAGACCGCTATGATCCAAACAATGGAAAATGTACGTCCAGACGTGTTGGCACATCCAACTCAGCTCCCATTATCTTTGCGGCCTAAAGCCGAAGAGCTTATAACACGTGAATGGTCCGAAGATCTAATCTCTGCAGCTGCAAACTTAAACGTTGCAATCGAGATAAACTGCGGTGCGAGACTACCAAATGAAGAATTCATAAAGATCTGTCTCCGTAAAGGCGTGAAGGTTACCTTTGGCAGTTCAGCTCATACACCATCCAGGGTTGGAGAGCTAGAATATGGCTGGCGTATGGTGAGGAAGCTCGGGATCACGCAAGAGCAGATCTTTAGGCCTAAAAAGTCCAGAAAGGCAGCGAAGTATCGGGTCATGATAAAGGCCGAGCTAAAAGGGAGACAGTTAGATCTTAAAGTCCCTATATGCGACGATGTCTCCCCCGAAGATCTTGAATTAGCAATCTTCTATCAAAGAAGAGGAGAAGTAGATAGACGCATCATTATTCCATCTAGAAACTACTCAAACGTATTATGTAACAGCATAACTTTAGATTACGCCCCATCTGAGCTTGAGATTAGATTATACGAGCGGGGATCTATAATTGATCAGATGATCCTAACTCAAAGCATAGAGAATCTATGATCAACAGAAGCCCTCTTTCTATGGGAGATCTACTAAAAATGGCTGGAACGCCAGCTTTTATATCGAGCTGATGCGTAATCCAAACTATGACGCCCCGCATCTTAGATGTAGAATTTTATAATCTTAAGGCGAAGGTTGAAAAGCCATTTGAATGGGGAGATGGATACGCGTACTCTCGAACAGCATCTCTCATCCGCGTAGAAACGAGCGATGGTCGGGTAGGCTGGGGTCCTAGCTCTCCAGCCTCAGGAATAAAGGATAGGCTGATGAAGATTCTGAAGGGGCAGAGCCCCATCGAAACATGCGTGATCTGGGAGAAAATGCGAAGAGAAAATCTCCCACTCAGCGTTATAGGAGGCGTCGACATCGCGCTTTGGGACTTAAAGGGGAAGATTCTCGGATTACCAGTATATGAACTCTTGGGAGGAGCAGTTCGGAGATGTATACCCGCATATGCGACGGGCGGATACTATCCAGTTGAAGGGGACGATCTGGAATGGCTTAGAAACTGTGTCCAGTCATCGATCAGTAGAGGCTTTCAAGCCTATAAGATGAAGATTGGCGGCCGCTCATTGAAGATGGATATTGAACGGCTTAAACTCGCCAGAGAATTACTTGGAGAGAATCGTAAGCTTATGGTTGATGCAACAACTGTATATGATGTTTCAACAGCTAGGCGGATAGGCAAGATCTTGGAAACCCTTAATGTTGAATGGTTTGAAGATCCGCTGCCGAGCAGCGATTTTGAAGGCTATAAGACGCTTAGTCAATCGCTTAACGTGAGGATAACAGCGCATTACGGAGCGAGAGCTCCATATCCACTCATTGAGCATATCGAAAGACATACTGTTCATCAAGTTCAACCTTCAATTGTAGGCGCAGGCGGATTCACCGGATCTGTAAAGTTTTTGCACCTAGCTCAATTTCATAACGTGACCTATATGCCTTCATGCTGGGCTACGGATTTACATATAGCCGCAACTCTACATTTCCTCGCTGCTATGCCGTCCCTAAGCACCCGAACCAGAGATAAGCCGCCTATGCTAGAGTATGATACGTCTGAGAATCCTCTCCGCGAAGCCGTCTTGAAGAATCCAATCCGCCTTGAGCCTAACGGAGAAGTTAAAGTTCCCTGTGGGGAGGGTTTGGGCGTTGAGGTGAATCTTAAGGCGATTGAGAAGTTTAGATGCGGCTTATAATGTGATTTGCTCCGCCGTCTTTTTTAGTGTCCGCTGATTATATGAGGAAGTATATGCCGATAGTGACGAGTATCGCTGAGAGAAGCAATCGAGCAGTAACTTTTTCTTTCAGGGCCATGCTGGACATTAGGGAGGCCCATACGGGGGAGGAGGCGCTAAGCGGAGTAGCCCTCGAAGCTCCTATGAACTGTACGCTATAAAGAAAGGTTATTCCTCCGAGAACCATGCCTAGAATTCCCGATGCTGAAAGAATCGCCAAATCTTTCCTACTGATCCTCCACTTCCTTTTCGGCTTTGAGATTAGAAGGAGGAATAAAAATAGGATAGGATATCGTATCGTGTTTGCTAGTATTATGCTTATGCCTCTTAATCCAACAGCGACAAGAATCGTTCCTACAGCCCAGCATAGGGCGGCGGCGAGAGCCATCACTAGACCTTTCAAGCTGATTTTCCCATAGCTCTTGTCCTCTTCCATCGATATCAAAACCACGCTTAGCACGGTTAAGATTGTTCCAATCAAGTATCTCAGAAGGAAAGGCTCTCTGAGAAACAGAACAGCTATAACCATCGTAAAGAGAGGATAGGTATACGCAATCGTGTAGGCTCTGGAGACGCCTGTTAGAATTATACTGCCATATAATAGAGTATCTCCAATCCCAAATCCAATTATAGCCGCTAAAACGATGAAGAGTGTTGCCTCAAGGTTAACATTTGAAAGCCTACTCAACTCACCCATTGCAAGGGCTAGAGGCAACATGACTATGGATGATGAGAAGGTCTTGACAGCGTTTGATCTTATGGGATCTACTCTTTTAAGAGACTCGGCTGAAAGCACCGTTGAAGCAGCCCACATCAGAGCTGTTAGGATTGCTAAAGCTTCACCTATCATCTATGTCCACAGCCGCCTTAGCATGCCGCTTGAAAGACTTAAGGCGGAAAGACTAATTGCATCTTTTCGACTAATAAATCTTGCAGATATAGAGGAGCGCTAACGTCATCTTTATCAGCATTCTTACCGAAAAACGTGAAGAATCCGCATTTATGACTTCTTCTGGTCATTTCCGCCTTTTTAGAGAATGTTATATGAGAGAACCATGATTTTAATCTAGGTGCATTTGTTCATGAAGCCGAGGGAAAGGGCAATTCGAGCTCTAATGCTCGAAGAGCCCGATCGAGTTCCAATGTTTGAGCTTGAATTTCAGTATCCTGAAGAGATAATCGGGGAGCCTTATGTTCTAAGTGAAGATCAAACAGGATGGGCAGTAACGGTCTTTAGGGATTTTTTGAAGACAGACAAAGAGAGGATTAGGCGAGGTAGAAATCTAAACGTCACTGAGCATAACAGCAGAGTTCTCGCTGAGACCTGTAAGAAGATGGGCTATGATATCATTCGAGTCGGATTTGTGCCCGACCCATTGGAGTCTTTAAGGATTCTTAGAAAAATTGTACCTGATCATCTGATTGCAGGTTCAGCTGGCGGAACATTAGGAATTCCCGATGGAAAGAACATGGCTAATCTAGTCTATCAGATCTATAGAAAGCCGAGCGAATTCAAGAGGGAGATGGAGGAGAGAATAAAGGAGGAGATCGAGAATATTAAGAGGCAGGCGGATGCAGGTGCAGAGGTCGTTTTCGACTGTACCGATTATTGCCTTAAGGAGGGCCCATTCTATTCTTTATGGGTTTACAAAGAGCTTATCTTTCCTTTTCTGAAGATGCTTGTAGATGCAGCTCATAAGAAGGGAATATTCTTCATTAAGCATACGGATGGAAACATATGGCCCATAATCGGTGATCTTGTGGCAACTGGAATAGATGCGCTTCACAGCATAGATCCAAGCGCGGGAATGAGGCTCTCTGAGGTCAAAGAAAAATTTGGGGATAAAGTTGCATTATGCGGAAATGTCGATGCTGCCTCTACAATGGTTTATGGAAGCCCCGAAGATGTAGCTAGAGAGGCGAGGCAGTGTATAAGAGATGGAGCTGCTGGAGGCGGATACTTCTTGACAACTAGTAATTGCATATACTATGGAGTTCCGCCGATCAATAGCATAACCCTTTCAGAGATCGGTAAAAAATATGGGAGATACTCAAAGATTAACTCTGCGTTTAAGTATTAGCAATTAAATGGTTCATAATTCATAAAATGAAACTTTATGCTTCCTTAACAGAGATGGAGGAGTCGGCATGTTTAGATTAGCGCTCGAATTAAAAATGCAAAAAATCGTTTTAGGTAATCTTCCCTTTCTCGGCGTGAGTTATCAGGGTAGAGAAAGAGATGAAGAATACAGGGAGAGATTCTTAGATAAGTCTGAAATGAAAAAAGTTATGCGGGTCGCCTTAAAGTATGAAGTGAGATTCTTCTCAGCCTCATCACATAGATTCAATGATCTTTCCCCACTTTATCTGGAGGCTGTGAAGGAGATTGAAGATGAAGAGGAGACTGATATCCAATTGATAACCTGCATTAGCATACCCATACAATTGAGCGGAGCGAGAGTTAACGACTTTAGGAGATGGAAAACACAGCTTACCTACGAAACAGAAAGATTCGGCGAAAATATCATACAGAAGGCGCTTAATGACCCTATCCTAAACTGTCGACCCAGGTGGAGAGAGGGTCTCCAAGCTGCAAAGCCTT
>Ga0190363_1000577_pt1 | contig 21839 bp, 20 predicted proteins | sample 48721867_MG_FD_161272 | JGI IMG/M metagenome (GOLD analysis project Ga0190363, IMG submission 161272) | Hydrothermal vent microbial mat bacterial communities from Southern Trench, Guaymas Basin, Mexico - 4872-18-6-7_MG | ecosystem: Environmental > Aquatic > Marine > Hydrothermal vents >... | reverse complement strand
ATACATGTTATTGAAGAAGAACATAAGCGTAGCTGGTATAACACGTAAACTACCAAAGATATACTTGAATAGAAGATTATTCTGTGCATCCATAGTATTATTTGTAGTAGACATAGTATTAGCACAGGTGGGATATAGCGTAATAGGGCTCATTATTACTGTTTTAACCTATCTAGTAGTCGAGAAAAACATATTGTTAGGCGTAGATTATGGTCTAATAGGTGTATTCACTTTAATGTTCATCGACTTTACTGAACTTTCTAGAATACTACAAGGTTTACTCGTAATTCATCTAAGTAAATCATACATGATAATATTAATTGCTGCGCCATTAAGTCAATTAATAAGTAATGTACCTGCAACAATAATGCTTGTGAACCATGTTGATAAGTTGGTTGCACTAGCAGTAGGAGTAAATATAGGAGGCACAGGATCCATAATAGGATCACTAGCTAACATAATAGCGTTAAGGCTAGGAAGGTTGGAGACTAGGAAATTTTTAAAGATAAGTATCCCCTACTTCATTATCTTATTAACGATATTCTACATCCTAGCATATGCTAAGATATATCCATAGCAATTAAAAGAAAAGACTATACTCTTGGATTAACGCTAGTTTCCAATATACGTATCATTATCTATATCTTTAGGAGCTCTTACCTAATTGCTCCATGGAGTTAATGTAGTTGTTCGTGCAGGGTAATCTTACTATATTAATGTCAAGTACGTTGGGTGTAACGTTGCCTTCACCAGTCATGTTGAATACTATCTCTATAACAAGTCTATCAATGCATTGTAGTTGCGATAATATATTATTGGTCTTTAATTCTTCATCATATACATAATCTGGTACAACTATTACTGTGCCATTAGCATTCCTAAGTCTAACCAACTGTATATTAAGTACATAGCCTATGAAATCTCCTATTGACGCATCGAATAAACCACCTAGTATTGTCTTGTTATTATTAATTGAATAGTCTATGTAGTCTATGAGGATTTTAGAATCTATATTCATTGACTTAAGTGTACTAGCTACTTTATCCGAGTATACAATTGACTTTATATTACGGTATTCCTTAAGGAAATTCTCTACTTCCTCCATATACTTAGTTAGTATCTCGTTAAGTATCTTAATTGAGGATAATAGTGTAAATATAGAATTGTATGGAAGGCTAAGCTTACTTAGATTCTTGTCTGCCAGGGCTTTCATTCTAACATATAGTGTTGGTGTAAGCTTTACATGGAATGTTATAGAGTACTTGGTATTATTTATAAGGCTTATATTTTCAATCCAGGCTATTACTTCTTCAATAGTCTCTAAGCCATACTCCTTAAGGAACTCCTTAAACTTTGCATCCATTACCATTTCTCTAATGAGAGTACTTGTATTAAAGACGTTTGTCATATTGTATTTGTTTAAATAATTCTGTACTACGTTGATAATATTATTGGCAAAGATGTTTTTCAGATATACTGGCACGAGCTTAACGACAAAGATCATCGATATTAGGAGGAAAAGGACTAATAAGATTAACGCGGTCTTCATGTCTTGTCCATAGCCTCTTCTTAGTATTCTTAACCTTATCTTCTGTTCCAATAAAATTACATCTCTTTTAGCTCTCATAAGCCTTAATGCTATATGACAAGTGAGGCCTTATATGAACTAATTGTAACCAGTAGGCGGTGTTACATGTTCTAAGCTGAAACTACTTGACCAGGTATTCTTTAAAATCTTGTTAAGTAGAGCAAAAGGTCTTTGAACCCTAGTTTCATCTACTTGATGCATTCAGCATTGTATGTAAGCATGTTGAGTTGTTCCGCTTTTCTAAGGATATCTATTACGTCTCTGTCATCAAGGACTCTCGCGGTACGCATCTGCTACAGCGTACATATAGCTGGATCGAGGGTTAAGGCAGTATATTTCATTGGGTTACTCCTTGGTTATCCTGTGTTGGTTTAATGTGGCGTGTAGGTACAGCAATGATCGTTCTAGAAGGCTTTAGTTTCTTAAGAGATCTTATCGCGGCAATCATGGTGAAGCTTGTGGCAATCATATCATCAACTATTACAAAAATTATAACTAGGATTAAAATTAAAATGGAAACCTATACACTATCTATTACCTTAACATTAGCAACAATTACTACCTTAGCATAATCTACTAAAATCGAGTATGTGTTCACGAATCTACACATATTGACAACTATTAGTATTTATTGTAGGAATGGTAATAGAAGTTATCCTTAAATGTTGACTTTTGAGGAATTGGTATCGAAACACTTTGTAGGTTAGGAATAGATATGTTTGATGAGGCTTGATTGCTGGAAAGTGTTCCAGTATTCCTGTTATAAGAATATCGTTAAAATATCTTGTACTCTATGTTGAGTCCTGGATAAGTAGGTAGTGTCGGGTAAGCATGTTAGAGGTTCCTGGTGATGGGTTATGAATGAGAGGTATTTGTATACATTATTGCTGGTTATTATAGTGGTGTATGTGCTATTATATGTACTTATTTGGGAATTTGTGCGCTTTGCCGCTACTTGCTTACTAGTATTTGCTGTGTTTACTGGTTTCCTATTGTACAGATTTACAAAGTGTCATGTGGAATGGTGGAAGCTCTGGAGATCATGGATTGATTTGATTCGGGTATTCACTGTAGGGCTTTCTTCGGTGGTAGTTATTGTGCCGTTTTTTAATAGTGGTCCTAGGTATATTTGTTGCATTTAACCATATGAGTACAAACATGTTTGGGAATATTCTCTCAACATTTACAATTATATTTATCGGGTTTGTATCAGCTATGGCCTTGATCTATAAGTATAGAGAGAAGTATGGTGTTCAACTAGCCATAGCATTGGCAGTTTTACTAGTTTTAGCTAGCATAATTATCGCGATATTCGTTTATACTTGGGCCGAATGGGAAGCAGTAAGTCTCTGGGACTTGAAGACCATGTATGTGCTATCAGTAATATTCCTAACAGCCTTCATCAATATCCCGATAATATACTTAATTAGTATTAGCTATTGTGGGCATGACAGGTAGCTGTTTATTCATTATCATTTTCTTCGCTATCTACTTCTTCTCTATATTTTCTCTAGTTATGACGTGGTTTATGGGGTTATAGCTGTGTTTTACCGAATATATGACTTGTAGGGTGGTGGAGTCATCGTTGTGATAAGAAAGGCTGTCGTCCGTGTTAGAGATGATTTATGTAGGAGTTGTAGGTTTTGTGCTGAGGTGAATGTCTGCCATAGTCCTGGTAACTGTATTGGCTGTCTTTCATGTTACTATGCTTGTCCTTATATGGCTAGGGTTGTAGAGTACGTTTATATTGAGGCTGAAGAAGTAACAGTCTATGTTGATGATGTACCCTATCGTGTTCCTAACAGAGTATCTATTGCTAGAGCATTAGAGTATATTGGTTTCCGATTCGGTGAGCCTGGTTCTAAGAAGCCTTCTATTGCATGTGGTACTGGCGGTTGCTGGGCGTGCGCCCTAATAGTTGATGGTTCTCTTCAGAGAACTTGTATTGAGCCAGTACGCGATGGGCTGCGCATTGAAACCGATGTAGAGAGGGTGGAGCCTAGGAGAATTGTTCATGGACCCTCACCACATGTTGTTGGAGGTAAGGCCACCCCTTGGTGGCAGGTTGACTATGAAAGCTATGTTGAAGCAGCTATATGGGTTGCTGGCTGTAATCTTAGGTGTCCTCAGTGCCAGAACTATCATGTAACATACGATAATGTTTCTCCAGCACTAACTCCTAAAGAGGCGGCAGAGGCCGTAGCATTATGTCATAGAATGTATAATACACGTGGGGTAGCTATTAGTGGTGGAGAACCAACTCTTAATCGTCGATGGCTAGTAGAGTTCTTCAAAGAAGTAACTAGGCGTGTAAACCCTAAGGTGAGACGCCACCTAGATAGTAATGGTACACTACTTAAACCGGACTACATAGACGAACTAGTAGAAGCAGGCTGCAACAATATAGGTGTTGAACCAAAGTGTGTAAACATTGATACATATATGAGGATAACAGGTATAAGAGATAGAGACTTAGCTAGTAAATACCTTGAAACTGCATGGAAAGCAATAGAATATATAAACGAATACTACGGTGATAAAGTATACCTTGGAGTAGGTCTCGTATACAATAAGGAACTGGTTTCACTAGACGAAATAGCTGAAGCGGGAAGAAGAATAGCGAGCATAAACCCGAAGATACAAGTAACGGTACTTGACTACTTTCCAGCATTCCGTAGGAGACATCTAAGGAGACCAAATGTAAATGAAATGCTCCAAGTAAAAAGGACACTAGAAGAACAAGGACTACAAACAGTAATAGTACAAACAGTAATAGGACACATAGGACCAGGAGACAATAAAAGACCGTAAGCAAGTAATAGAAGTATCCGAATGCTATGTTTGTTTTAAGCGAATTTTTAGCCAAGTCTTGACAAAATAATTGGAACCGTAAGTTTAAGGTCTGGCGAGAAAAGCCCATTAGCAGAAGAGATTAAGAATTAAAACGTAATAGTTAACGAATGTAGGTGGAGAGTCTTCATCATCTAATAAGAATTAATGTAGAGAACTCGTTAAAGTACTAAAACCTAGAATAACCCATATAGGAAAATAGAATACTATGAGTTCTTCAAAATAAGTAAAAGAATGGCAGCCTCATATGTTTCTCTCTACTGTCCAGGCTACTCTCAGTAATCTAGGTAAAATACCCTAGGCTCTTGTTGGTTTTAAGGTAGTTTCATATACTATGTCTAATTCCTTGACATCTAGTTTTATCAAATCAAATTCCTATATGATTCTTAGTCTATTTGTTGTTTGGTTTGGTTTTCTCGGCTACTTATTGTTGACTGGGCTTCTCAGAGATTTTATCGTTGTGGAATCCTAATATCATGTTATAGGTGGCTTGGAATGAAAACATGGTATCAAGTACTAAGGGAAAACAATACGAATAATATGGGTGTAAAAGATAAGATACTAGATAACCATATGGTATTGTTAATGACTATAAGGATATAGTATATCTTTTTCCTAGTCGTTTCTCATAGTGAATAGGTTAGGTGGTGTAAATTTTTGAATTCTGGACTGGGGTAAGGTTAAAAATACGTTCATTAAGTTTAACCAATAATATTGTGAGAGAAAGATGGTGGAAGTAAAAGAACTCGAGATAGGAGATGTAGAATTCTATGTAAAGGAGTACAAGGGGAGAGGACTATATCTATGTGGGTATAGGTATGGAAACGTTGAGGTTAGGCTACGTAAATGCAAGAGGATAAACCCGAGAGATACTGAGCTAGATATAATACTATCAATACTACTCTGTATGGGAAAGGTAGAAGAAATAGTAGAATTATTCCGAACGGCAGGGTATAGTATGAGAATAGAGGACTACTCGATATTCTAGGCTACCCCATGGAAGAAACAAGGAATCTTATATATGATAACTCCTGCCTCCGTGTGTCAATGAACATACCCATACTTAGCTTAAGAAACATACATATTACAAGCAAACTCCATTTGCCTCTGGCTCCGTTATTGTATGGGTACGGGTTATTGTCTTAACGAGTGTATTTGCTATTGTTACAATACTTAGACTAGTAGTCACGATGATGGGATAGAAGGTTGTAGCACACCTCGTGGAAGGTGAAAGGAACATAAGTTAAGCTGGAATAGTAATTAGGCCAACAATTAGTAGAGTCAATTTTATGATAACCAGGTTACGTGTCATATATAATCGCTAATAAGAAGAATAAGTATTAAATATACTTAACAACTACTGTCAAAACGTGTTCAATACAAAGGAGTAGATATTCGAGAAGACATTTATACTAAACCTACGAATATTCTTAAAGATAAATTCTTGGAAGACAAAATATTCTAATCATGTATGTTATCTCATGCAAGCTATGTTTTAAGGTATAGTCTTAGCCATGGCTTATAACAAATCTTATTCCATGTTTTCCATGGTGTTCTAAGCTCTAACTCTTGTAGCCTATTCATCAATTGTTGAATAGATGTCTGAGTAGGTTTTATGAATATTAAGTCGTCTTCGTGTGCGCATGCAGTCTGTATTAACGTGTATGTATTTTCATAACCTATTTCCTCTGCCAACTCCTCCCACGTATATTCATGGTATTGTAGACATGTAAACATCTTTCTTGCGGGCTTGTTATCCAATGTTGACGTTGCTATTAGTGCCTCTACTTGATTTTCGTGTAAATATTCAGTTGAAGCTATTAACATTTTGGCTACATGCTTGTGTTGATATTGGGGTTTTACAGCTATATAGTAATGTATTAAGATCTTAATCCCTGGATTAACAATATAATACACCTCTATTGCTATTGGTTCCCTATTCAGATATGTTATTAGTGCTCTTGCTATCCCTGTTTCTAATGCTATTCTTGCATAATACGCATGATATGAACCCATGGTTTCTTCTATGATTTCTTCCACTATCCCTACAGCTTTCCTTCCTTGAGGTACTATTACTAACTTCATCTCCTCGTTATCCCGATCTCTGTCTTATTAGTTACTTGTTTTAATGTATCTAGGTAATCCTTTTTTCTGTGCTCTTTCCCCATTTTTCCTGGGGGTGAATTCTCAGTTATGCGTGGTTCTACTAAAACTCTATCGTTGCTACTCTTAGTTCTAATTGTTGGTACAGTTGTTGCTAGTGCAGCATGGATTCAAGAGGGCAATGGTATATCACTACTATTCAAGTCGAAGATTGTCGAACCCATTAGTGTTACGAAGATTAAAGGCCTTCCCAATAAGCTATGGCCTGGTAGCACTGCTAGTGTAAGCTTTATGGTATCTAACCTACAGCTAAAGCCATATATTGTCAACATCACTGTAGAACTACCTTGGGAAGGTGATGGTTTAAGTGATGGACATGGCATTGATGTCACAGCATTTCTAGTTAGCGGAGAAGACTTGACAAGTGATCTACTAGATGATGGTGTAGTAAGTATAGCATTAGATGGAGCAGAAACAGCTAATGTTACAGTGGAGATTGTAGTACAAGGAGATGCTCCTGCGGGTCCAGTTGACCTCACAGTTCGTGTACTAAGATCAGTAGTTCTTGAGGATCCACCAAAGTATATCCACCTAAGTTGGGCTGTAAACGATGTATATCATACTATCACCATAATGTGGTGGACCAAGTATAGTATTAGCGGCAACATAGTTGTATATGACACTGAATCACATGAAAACGTCGATGAATACAAGTTCCGCGCCGTTGCCAGCGTTCACAGAGTATGCGCTTACGGTAAATGCTTCCCAGGATACTGGCATGAAGTTACATTAACAGGACTACAGCCTGGTACAACCTACTATTTCCGTGTTGGTGGTCCAGGTGGTTGGTCTGAGGAATATAAGTTCAGAACAATAGAACCAGGTAAACCGATAAGATTAGTGGTGACCGGTGATAGCAGAAGACCTTGGGGCGAAGGATATGAGTTAAAGATACATCCAGAAAGTATCTCAAACTTCCCACTATCACGTATATGGCTTACTAAGGCTATTGCAGCGGAGGACCCTGATGCAGTAATAATAGTTGGAGACTTTGTAAATGAGGGTAACAACTGGAGAGATTGGAAAGAATGGTTTGAAGACGTTACTGATAACTTAATAACAAGCGATGGTAGAATTATACCAATTATAGCTATCATAGGCAACCATGAGATGGGAGCGTATCCTAACGTGGAGTCAACGTATGAATGGTTCAAGGGCTTATTCGCTAACCCAGGTAATGAGCTATGGTTCTCCTTAGACTTCCCATACACACATGTAACGGCACTAGCAACTACTGGTGGATGTGTTGCCACTTGGTGGGAGCCTATGGTTAAGGAAGCTCAAGAACAAGTAGAATTCCTTGAGCAGGATCTAGCGTCAACGACTGCTAAGTGGAAGATAGTAGCATTCCATGTACCATGGTATAACTGCTTTGAAAGTGGTACAGGTTATCCAAGCGAGATTCTTATGAAATACTGGGCACCAATAATAGAGAAATACAATACTACATTAGTATTCACAGGCCATGTACATAACTACATGAGGTCATGGCCTCTAAAAACAGTTGAAATAGTAGAAGTGTCAGTAGATAAGCCTTGGACAAAGGTTGGCTACAAGTACGTCTATGAACTTAAGCACAGTAGTGAGGAAGGAGTTACATATGTTGTAGTAGGAACATTCGGTGCGCCCACAGATCCATACGTGAAGGATAGTCCATGTCAAATAAGAGAATTCATGGCTGAAGCATATGCTAGGCCCATGTATGTCTTGTTGTATATAAATGAGACAAACATACACTACGTTGCTAAGGACTCCTCTGGTACAATATTAGACGAAGTAGTATTCCCATACACTGTCGAAGAATTTACTACACCGGAATACAATGTTAGATCCTAAAGAACATGATATAGCTTTTATCTCAAGCTCTTTTTAACCTATATCTATTCTATTCTAACTTTCTTCTTAACCCATTCCCTATTATATATCGTGGTCAAGTACTTGTAGCCTGTATCAGCTGCAATAGTTACAACATTCTTTCCTTCGCCTAGTTCTTCAGCAATCTTTATTGCGGCATAAACATGGGCTCCTGTGCTTGGCCCAGCAAATATTCCTTCATATTTTAGCAGTTTATAGCAGGTTTCAATAGCATCTTTCTGTGGAACTGTTATGAACTTGTCTATTAGTTTTACGTCTAGATTCCGTGGTATATCATAGCCTGTTAACCCTTCTATTATATGTGGTTTAAAGTTCTTTTTCTCCCCTCTTAAAATACTTGATATAATACTTCCTTCAGGTTCAACTGCTACTATGAGTACCTTTTTTCGTTCCTTCAAATACCTTGCCACTCCAGTAAGTGTTCCACCAGTACCTATGCCCATTACAAATGCGTCTATGTTACCATTTAGTTGCTGCCATATCTCTGGAGCAGTTGTCTTATAGTGTGCTTCGGGATTAGCCGGGTTATCGTATTGACCTATGTAGTATGCGTTTAGGTCTTCAGCTATCTTCTTTGCTTGTTCAATATATTCCCTAGGATTAGATGTAACTGGTACCTCTACTAGTTTAGCTCCAAGCAATTTTATCAAGTACTTCTTTTCTTCACTTATGTTTTCTGGTACTACTATGACTGCTTTTAATCCTAATAGTGTAGCTGTAAAAGCAATGCTTATACCAGTATTACCAGTACTAGCCTCTACAACAATACCTCCTGGCTTAATGTATCCTTTCTCTAATGCTCTACATAACATGAATAACGCTATTCGATCCTTGTGACTGCCAGTAGGGTTATAATACTCTAACTTCACCCAGACGTTAGCTGCATTCTTTGGTACTATTCTTCGTAGTTTAATTATAGGAGTATTGCCGATTAAATCCAGAACACTATTACATATCCTAGTGCTAAAGATAGGCGTACTCTTTTGTATAGACAAGTAGCCAACCCCTGGTCTATTAAGTATGTTTGTGAGGTACAGTGAGTGTTAGAAGTAGCGTAGCTTTTTAAAGTATGTTTAATTGTTTTATTCTCTACTAGTAGTTGTTGTATGCGATTGGGTTGGAGCAATTACTATGATGGGTCTACCTTCTACTAATGCTTGTACTAGCTTCCTCCGACCACTACTTAATGCTCTCCATAATGTTCCACGTGATATTTTCATTTGTTCTGCTGCTTTCTCTTGTGTTAATCCCTCATAGTATACTAGTCTTAGAGCTTCATATTCATCTGGTAGTATGTATACTGGCTCGGAATCTATTCTTTCACCGTTCTTAAATGGTATGAATGTTAACGGACTTGGTGGTTGTGAAATAAACCTAGGTTTAGGTGGTCTTCCTCTACCTCTCCTACCCCATCTCCACATCCATGGTGGTTCGTTTGCTCCCATTTTCCGTACACCAACTCTACCAATTATACGTGGAAGCCCTTAAGATATAAGGAGTTAGGCTTAAGAACACCCCTAGTATACGTAGGACTCGGCGTGGGCGCGGGTAAAGCACTCTAAAGCAAAGAATGGTGCCGCGGTAGTATAGCCCGGCCAAGTATGCGGGCCTTTCGAGCCCGTGACCCGGGTTCAAATCCCGGCCGCGGCACCATAATTCTCACTAAATCACTTACCAGATCGATAATTTCCAAATGATTATACATAACGTACTAGTCCTAATACATGATCTAGAATTATGATTACATTTACTCATTAAATTAAGAAAAGGGTATGAAAATAAAATCTTGTAATCATTATACGTGCTCTCTACGACCTGGAGTCTACTTACACCTAGGATTGAAGTAATTTGTTAGTACTTTTGCTAGGTGCACTGGTTTTGTATACCATTTATCATACTTATACTCTTTTCCTTCAATTGTTACTATTATGTATTCTCCTATATCTTTAATCGTAGCTTCTGGTTTACCTTGACGTAGTATTAGCATTACGTTAGCTGATTTTAATCCCAATGCATAGCATTTAGCTAGTTCTTTCACTAGTATATCTTTTAACTGCTTTATGTAATCGCTCATTTTTCCCACACGTGGTCGCTTCTGGTAGAGGTGTTATTAAAATTTTAGAGCTGTTAAGAACTCTACACGTTGAGTAATGGAAGTATTTTCTAAGCAAGTTTAATAAACTCGTGCTCGTAGGAAGTGTTCTCGGACTGCGGCGGTCGTCTAGCCTGGACTAGGACGCCGGCCTGCCACGCCGGAGGTCCCGGGTTCAAATCCCGGCCGCCGCACCACAACACTATTCTATCTTCTTACCCAAAACATAAGCACAGCATCATAATCGTAATATTGTATTTATTGCTAATGGATAGATGGCGTGTTTGGCCATGAATAATAATCTAACGGCTATTAATTTAAAGCGGCTCAGTGGGCTCCTAAGTCTTCATCTGCTGTCTCTGTGACCGCCACACTCTTCATCGCCGTAGATACTACATTGTCTAGTTTTAGAGTTTCCTCGTTATATCTTCTTTTTCCTAAGTTCTTCTAGCTTCTTTCGTTGTTCCTCTATCTCCCTTATTAATTGCTTTATGGCGTTTTCTAAGGGTTTAGGATCTTCTATTCTCTCTACTAGTAGTTTAAAGAACTTTGTTGCACATCTAGTACTATGGAATGTTAACACAGTCTTACCTACCTCTATTATTACTCCTTGCCCCCTTGGAAATTTCCTTCCACATACAATGCAGGTGTATTTTTCCGTCAACGATGTTTCCCGTTGGCTTGTGTACCCGTTAGGCTTTTTAAAGGGTGTGGGTGATAGGATATCGCTATGGTTGTATAGTATACTAGAGAGAATGGGTAGGCAAACGGGGAGAGAGTGAAAGAATGTCAACATGCTCGGTGATAGTATATGAATAATGGTAAAGAGATACTCGAGCTACTGCATCCTAGGGTTAGAGAACTTATAGCGGAACGTGGTTGGTCGGAACTCACACTACCTCAAATCAAGGGTATTCCAAGTATAATTAAAGGACATAATACTCTAATCATTGCTCCAACAGGCTACGGTAAAACCGAAGCTGCTATGATACCAGTATTCTCGATGATGCTTGAACAAGGCGCTGAACCTATAGCAGTACTCTACATCACGCCTTTAAGAGCATTAATAAATGACTTGATTATAAGGATTAAGTGGTGGGCTGATAAGTTAGGTTTCATTGTAGCACGCAAGCACGGCGATGTACCTCAAAGCGAACGTGCTAGACGACTTAGGAAGGTTCCGCACATATTAATAATAACCCCGGAAAGCCTTGAAATAGACCTTGATTGGGCCTCTAGATTTCGTGAGCATTACGTTAATGTTAAATGGGTTATAGTTGATGAAGTACATGAACTCATTGGGACCAAACGTGGTGTTCAATTATCTGTTCTTCTTGAAAGACTTAGGGATCTCACAGGCAAAGATTTCCAAGTAATAGGGTTATCGGCAACCATAGGTAGCCCGGAAGAAGCGGCAAACCTAATATTTGGCTCGTCAAGGCGTAGTAGAAGTATAATTGAAGTCAAAGGCGTAAAGGACTTCGAAGTAAAAATAGACTACGTTGAATATGCTTCAAGTAATGAGTTATGGAGTAATGCCGTAAAAACAATACTTAAACATGTTGACCCACCGTCACTAGTATTCGTTAATTCAAGATTTGCTGCAGAGCGATTACATGAAGCAATAGAGAAGATGGGTATTAAAGAAGTAGCAGTACATCATTCATCTGTATCAAGGGAAGTGAGGCAGGAAGCAGAGGAACTACTACGTAAAGGTGTGTTGAAAACAGTTGTATGTACTAAGACACTGGAGCTAGGCATAGACATAGGTAGCGTTAAAACGGTTATACAATTCCGCCCACCTGGCTCAGTAACATCACTAATACAACGTATTGGTAGAAGTGGTCATAGAATAGGAGATAAATCCATTGGTACAATAATCTGTACAGATGATGTGGATGTATTGGAGGCATTGGCTACAGCTAGACTACTAATTAAGCGTATACTAGAGCCTTCAAAGGTGCTCTATAAGCCGTTAGATGTAGCGGCTAGAGAGCTCATGGGTATGTGCTTACAGTTTGGTGAAGTAGATATAAGTAAGGCATATAAGATTATAAAATCTGCGTATCCATTTAAAGATTTATCATTCCAAGAGTTCATAGAACTAATAAAGTACTTAGAGGAAATGAAGATTATCGAGGTAAATAATGATAGGGTAAAGTTGGGTCCAGTATTCTATAAGATTTGGCGTTTTGATGAAGGTATAAAACGTTGGTGGATGCGTAGTTTTGCAGAATTCTTCTCGTTCATAGGTGAGAGAAGAGCGTTTACCGTTAAGAAGGATGACAAGGTTATAGGTGATATAGATGCAGTCTATGTGTATAAGTACCTTAGGGTAGGTGATGTATTTAGACTAGCAGGACGTACATGGAAGGTTGTATCAATAGATGAAAACCTCATGAGGATAGACGTTATTGAAGCGGAGGCACACGAATCAGAAATACCGTTATGGAAAGGTGAAGGTATTAGGAGAGATGATATAATAGCACTTGAATCAAGTAACATTCTTGAAGAGATATGGGTAAAGAATACCGTTGAGGTTCCATCAAATATATGGGTTCCTGAGAAGGTATTATCTAAGCTATACAACTTGGTAGGTATTTACCGTAAGTTAGGTATACCAATTCCCACGTCTAGAAGAATGATTGTAGAGAGACTTGGCGACGAAGTATTCTTTACAATATTCCTAGGTGAACGAGTAGCAAATACAATAGCGCATCTACTAATGTATCTGGTATCATCTAAACATACACTTCAGGTATCTATTAGATCAGCATTCTATGGTTTCTCTATTAGGACCAGTCGTGTTGATGCACTAAAACTGCTGGAGGAACTTAAAGAAGTAAATATAGACAAGTTGATATATAATGCTGTTAAGAGATCGCCACTTTATGCAGCAATGCTTAAGGAATTACAATTAAGCTTTGGAAAAATAGGCAGAGTTGATGATGAAGAAGATAAATTACTATCAGATGAAGCATTGAGACAAGCATTGCAACATTACTTTGATGTTGATGGTGCCAAGAAGTTTATTGAAGCATTAAGTAGAGACGAAATAGAAATAATAGACCTAGGATCACCAAATATTCTAACGCCATTAGCAGGGTATCTAAGGAGAATACCTGAGATAAGACCATGGATTCACGATGTAAGTGGTGTTATAATAAGAAATCTCGAGGGTATGGCTTTCACCGTTGACGAACTTGCAGAAATCACTGGTCTACCAGCAAAAACAATAGAACATAAACTCAAGGAGCTAAGAAAGCCCGGTAGCATTGACAGAGTCTTCCAGTTCATGGATGTAGAGTTAGGTGAATGGAGATGGGCTTTAGTACGTGATGTTAAGCATATAGTATCTAATGAGATGTTCGTCGAATCATTTACACCAGTTGATCCTAATGAAGCATTTCTGCTGCAAATAAAGCCTGCCAGCGGAGAATCATATATACCAGTATACTTTACGCCTAAAGAGATAGTAGAAAATATTGAGAGATTTAAGAAGAAGATACCCATAGACGAAGCATACGAAGTTAAGGTATCATCGCTATCATCAAGTTTACTTCAGTCACTCTCACCCAAATACTACTATGTATCAAAGGACTTGATACCCTACATAGCATTGAATGGTGCAGCGTTTTTGCAGAAGCTTAAAGGCTCTGTCTAACCAATACTTTTATAGGGATGATGAACGCCACGCGGCATGAATATTTGATGTTGAAGGCTCGTGTTTCTGACCAATAATATGTGAATTATATGATGGAGGCGATGATGACTTCGAGGTAGTGTGAGTTGATGAACGAGTTATCCCCGTCTGAGCTCAGGATTACACTAATAGTTAGACTAAGTGTTAGACAGGATAGGGTTTTACCGAGAGCGTTAAGGTTAATAAAAGATCTAGGTAGTACCATAATAGACTTAGATGAAGAACTTAGGAGAATAGTATTTAGAGTAGGGTTTGATAAAATAAAAGAATTAAAAAACATATTGGATGTATACGCTTCAGCATATGGTATAGAAGCAAGTTCTATACTTAAACTAAAACCTTTAGATGATAATACCATAAGAAGAGTGCTTAGGGAACACGTAAGGATACTATATAAGGATCCTATAAAGATAACAGCTTACTACAAGTCAAGGTTGGTTTGGCTATTAGAATTATACAGCAAGAAGAAGGTGTTAAAGGCGACCCTTCTCAGCATACCAGAACTTAGGTTCTATGGTGGCCAAAGCATTATTTCTCCAAGTTATTACACGTTTACAGACATAAGTTTTCTCATAGAGAGGGAAAAAGATATACTCTCAGATGTCAATGAGATAGTTGAGAAGCTTAGAGAAATAATACTATGATGACCGCCCTATCCACTGAACAAACCAATAATGTCATGTAGCAGTTTAAATGATGAATTGTAATCCCGGCTGAGAACTCATGATTCGTTTCTGGGAAATATCTTTTAGACCCCACCTCTATTTGCATGACTAGGGGTTACAATGGTAGAACCTAACACAGTCGTTATCGGCAGAAAGTCTGTATCAAATTATGTACTTGCAGTAATAGTAATGTTTAACCAAGGAGTCGACGAAGTTGTATTAAAAGCACGCGGAGATGCGATAAATAAAGCAGTAGAAGTATACAATGCGCTTAGAGATAGATTAGGAGATAGTATCGAGTTAGCAGATGTAGAAATAGGAAGTGAATATAGTGGTACACGAAGAGTATCCTACATAAAAATAAAGTTGAAGCGTGCTTTCTAAGGCCTACCTAACTACCTAAGTTAAGTAGATATAGAAGTAGTTGAAGTAGGTACGTATGCCTCTTTACCGCTAACTCTTGCTAGTGTTGATGTTACAGTTTCATACGTTGATCTAAGTACTTCCATATAGTCTTTAACTCCCTTCTCTACGAGGTCTAGGGTCTCCTCAAGTCTCCTTGTCGTATCTTCAGATACAAGTTCAGGGAAGTTTGATGTAAGGTATTCATATACCTTAATTCCTATTCTCGTTGGGATCAAGTACTTTCTCTTCTTAGACTCTATTACATAGCCATGTCTTCTTATAGATTCAAGTATCTTAGCATAAGTACTCGGTCTACCTAATCCTTTATTCTTCATGAGCCATACTAGATCTCCATAGGTATAGAGACTTATAGGTGAAGCTCTTAGAATCTTGTATATCTTTGCCTTCAGTACACAGCCTTTCTTAAACGACATTACGTTTTCATAGATTCTCTGTCTGGTTAATAACATGTGTCCTTCATCTAAGATCTTAACTGGTAATTCAAGTTGTATTTGTCCGTATCCTTTAACTCTTAGAGAAATCTTAGCCATAAGTACTCTGGTGGGCTTCATCTGACTTGCTATGAATCTACGAAATATTAGATCATATAGCTTTATATGTGCCCTTGTTAGTGGTATGGGTATATTTATCTCGCCATTAACTATACTCTTCATTAAATCTTCTGAATCTAAGGGTTTAGTAGGTCTTATTGCTTCATGAGCGCCTTTATCACTCCACGTCCTAGGTGCAAATAGATTACACTTACGTAATTTGTCACAAATATAGTTCTTAGCTACCCCTATACCTGTAGATGAAATCCTTATGCTATCTGTTCTATGATAAGTTATCAATCCTACCTCGAATAATTCTTGGGCTACTTTCATGGCCTTGCCAGCAGTAAGACCTAAACGTATACTAGCATCTCTAAGTAATTCATCAGTAGTATAAGGTGGTGGCGGATTTATGTTTTTCTCATAGAATATTAAATCTTCTACTATTACGCCTTTATCAATTTGATTTACTATATTTTCTAGTTGTTTTTTGTCTTTAACGAATAATGATATTCTTATGCTATCCTCTAGGTCAAGTAGTATTTTATATCCACGTTCACTTTTCCATACACGGTATCTGTTGATTATCCAGCCTAATACAGGAGTTTGTACTCTTCCAGCACCTAGCCAGTTCAATCCAAAGATAGACCATAAATGAGTGCTTAATGAGAAACCTATCCATCTATCAGTAATTCTTCTAACTAATTGAGCTTTAACAAGGGTATTACTAAGACCCCTTGGATTAGCGAATGCCCTTTCTACTCCATTCCGTGTGATTTCGTATATGTCTAGCCTGTATACATTATTAACATATGCAGCTACTATATTGTATATGTCCCAAGCTATTTTCTCTCCTTCAATGTCAGGGTCTGTTGCAATATATACCTCGTCTACCTCTGAGGCAAGTCGTTGTAAGGCTTTTATTATGTCAATAGAATCATTTATTAACGTTGAACCACATCGAGGGCATTTATAATCATTACTCGTGAACTGGTATCCACATTTTAGACATCTTTTTATAGTGTTATATACTGGTATGTATTTATCTTCGTCAACTATTACTCCATAGAAACCTATGTTGCTCATTGTTAGATCTGTTAAATGACCATAGCTTGCTGTTATTAAGAATAAATACATTGTATCTCTATCCTTAACTTTTACATAACCAGGTACCTCATAAACAATTAATCTTCCTATTCTCCTTTTTGCTGGTTTACCAAATAATCGGGCTATAGTTTTAGCTTTTACAGGTGACTCAACTACTAGCAATGCTGTCTTTATAGGTGTAAAATCATCATTTACTTCATCTTCTCTCGTTCTTCTTATTCTTTCTTTTACTTCATTTAGGTCAATAGAGTTAAATGGTAATACGTTGAATCGAGGGAAGTATCTTCTCATTTTATTAATAAATACATTAAATAAGTCTTGGTCATCGACTATTATTATGGATAAACCAAAGGTCATGTGTCCCTTAAACAGTCTACTTGTTCTACCGCTAGCTTGGATATAGGTCATTATATCAGGTACTATTATCTTAATTACTCCTCCTTCGTTTTTAACTATGAAGTTCTCTGAAACTATTTTTTCATTGTTCTTAAGCAGTTCGCATAATTCATTTCTTACTCTTACTCGTAAACTCTTTAACTCATTTAGTATTTCAGACAATTTCCCCTTAAGGTCCTCATTTTTAGATAATGCTATACGTAAAATGAGATTCTCTGACTGCTTTAAACTACTTAGTCTTTGTGTGAGCTTGTTTAATGATCTTCGGTCGATTACCTCTATGCCCTTCTCCATGAGTAGTAATGCTAATTGTATTATTCTCCAGGGACTGTTTAATGCTTTTTCCAATGTTATTACATGCTTAGGTATGCCTACAAATATAGCGTACCTTACCCGTTGAGGCTCATCAAGACCTCTAACCATTACACCATAATATGATGCTACACCTATGAGTAAATCTACATCTCCGCGTTGTAGTTTGTCTATAAAACTCGATCCAGCAAGAGCCTTTGCACATCTTACTCCGCTATCCTGGAGGACCTTATAGAGCTCCTTGACTAGTTTTACTCCTTTATCTTTTGAAACAAATATCAGGCCTCCAGGTCCGAGCTTGTTGTAAATTTCTTTTAGTTGTGTATAAACGTCTTCGTACTCCATATACGCATCAAGAATATTACGCATGTACTCACTTATCCCGCCTATATCGAATCCTAGCAATTCCTTGAATAGTTTCACTTTTATGCCTCTTGCTCTACCAGTAGCACTTGCTAAGACTAGTTGACCTATATTATTCATTGATTTATGGAGATGTATCTTATCATTTATTTCAGCTATTTCCTCTAGTATTCGTTGGTATTCATCGTTTTTACCCATGGTCTTTAATTTCATAGCTTGTATTTTCAGGAATATAGCTTTGAGAGCTTCACTAATGATTTCTTGAGAGAATCCTAGTAATGATAGTATTCTTTCAATATTTTTAGAATTTCTAAGTATCGCATCAACATCATCTACTACTATTAACTTGAATTTGGTTTTAGATAGAAGATCATAGTTTCTTGACAGAAAGTTAGCTGTTGTAATGAGTATATCGTATTCTCCTTCTTCGATCTTACGTAGTATTTCATGACGTTTATTTTTGGGTAAGCGTGAATTATATGCAATTATATTTATGGTGAGATTGGAATTAGAGGAGTATTTAGTAAAGGTTCGATATACTTGATCTACAAGAGTATTTGTAGGTACGATGAAGTATACTTTTCCGCCTTTAAGTGCAGTGTACATGGAGTATACTATTAGTAGTGTTGTTTTACCTACACCTGTTGGTGCTACTATAGCGAAACTCTCATTTAGTAATAGTCTTCTTGTCCAAGTTCTTTGCGCACTCCATAAATTATAACCTGTAATTCTTCGAAAGAATTGTGTGAACTCTTCAATTTCTTCTTCGATATCCATTAAGGTTATTATTCCGTGGGCTTTTCCTTTTTCAACTAAGTGTTTGTATACTATCTTTAACTTTTCCTTAAAGTTTAAGTGGTTAAGTGTAACAATGTCTTCGTTAAGGCAATTTGTACAGGGAAGACCTTGTCTTAACCTACTTGAACTTATAGGTCCTCCGCAGTTATAGCATAATCTCTCGTAAATAGTTTCCATACCATTGTTTCCCAATGAGAAATGGTGTGCATTAATGTTGCAACCTTAAAACCGTGTGCTCAATAATACCCTGGGGTAATAGCATCCTTGAATATATGCGATATGTTACTAAGCAGAAGATATGATGATGTAAATAGGTATAGTCGTAGAATAGTTGAGGAACGCTATAACTATGTAGGGAACTTGAGTTACGAAGAAATAGTGAGCCTTATAGATAAAATTACAGGTGGTTTAGGATACAAAAGCAGTGAACCACTCGATATAGTTCAAATGAATTATGCAGGCAGCTACATAGCTTGGCCTGAGAAAGTCACGAATAACTCAAGAGTACTTGAAATAGGAACAGGTTTAGGTCGTACAGCTTATGTGGTACACTATATGGCTAAACCTAAAATATACGTAACAATAGATGCATCAGGAGAAATATTATATGTAGCGTTATATAGAAATCCCATAAAAGTATATCAAGAAGTATTATGGCTACCCGATGTAAAGGTAATTTTCAGTGATGCAGTAGAAATAATCGATTGCTTAAATGATGAATTCGATCACATAATTCATGATGGTGGCCCTAACCCTAGAAAAAATAAACGTTTGTACTCAAAACATTTCCTACATAAGCTCATAAAGTTACTGAAGCCAGGAGGATCCTTATCTATATTTATTGGAAGCGAGCGTAAGATGCAAGAGGAAATATATTCAACACTAATAGAGCTAGGTTTACAAGTAGTCGAAACTGTTTCACTACCTTTTTCCAAAGCTAGAGTAATTCATGCATACAAGCTTTAGATGCTGAGTCTATAGGGAAATCTTTATATACAACCACTTACTAGCCCTTAACACGCTAATACAATAATATCAGGGGAAGAAAATATGTCAACTGGTCAGCCAACCCCAAGTAATGTAGTTCTAGTAGGAAAGAAACCCGTAATGAACTACGTACTAGCAACTCTAACATTATTAAACCAAGGTGTAAACGAGATCGTAGTAAAGGCTAGAGGAAGAGCAATAAGCAAAGCAGTTGACACAGTAGAAATCGTAAGAAACAGATTCCTACCAGGCAAGATCGACGTTAAAGAAGTAAAGATTGGTAGCCAAACAGTAACAAGCCAAGATGGCCGCCAAAGCAGAGTATCAACTATAGAGATAACCATTGTAAGAAAAGAAGAGTAACCATATTAAAAATAAATAATACAAAATGCTTCGCGGCTGCTAACAATATTTTTCTTCTAAGTTTTCTTGTAAAGACATTCTATTTTAACCTAAAACCATTTATACCTAGGTAGGCGTAAGGTGGAGTAGGTGTTTAGATTTTGGCAAATAGCATTAATGAAAGTAAGAAAAGAATATCCATATTTACAGGCCAAGCAAGAATAGGTGAAATTCTAGGGGAATTAACCTCTATTCAACTTAGACCTGAGGATTTCTCAAGTCCTGTTGCTCTACAAATGGCTATATCGAGAATATATAATGCTTTACTTAAGTCCTTAGAAAAAGGCTTTAAGAAAAAATATGTTGCTGAGGTACGGTTCACAGATGCATTAGGTAATAATGTTGTATTTGCAGTAGATTTAGGAGAAGAACCCCCTCCTTTTAGACTAGATAATGTTAAGGCGAGAATTCTTGTAGAAATATATGAGGACGAAGATTAGGTATGAGTTTGAGATACTTTTCAATAGTCTCCTTACACTCAATACGTTTACAATGAATTACTATACTTGAATTACTAATACTTACTTCCACGTCGGGGTCGATGTTTCTAAGTCTTCTCTTAATTCTTGTAGCTATATATGGTAGGACCTTTCTGCTTAAGAAATCGTTATTATCTATGATCCTGTATTTATTATTATTTTTTTCAATTAGTCCCTCTTTCAGCAATCTTCTTATAATCCTTCTACTATTTTTCTTACCGGCCATCATGTTTATTGTATATAGGAGGTCGTAATAATCTACCTCCCTCTGATTTTTAAATAACATTTGTATGTAAAAGTATATTGCTAGTTCGCGCCACTTCATAGTCTTAGGTACCTTGTAACCATTGTACTGTGTAGTGGAAAATATATTTTAAATCTGCTTAGGCCTACTATACCTTGAAGCTATGATGAGCCTCGTAAGAGATGAATTTTATGATGATTGAAGCCAGGCTGCTGAGCATAATAATCGGTGGTGTTTGTGCCTCGAATTAATCGTGGCAGTAAGATCGTGTTATTGGAGAATATATTATCGTTAGAAATAGACAAGTTACTAGAATTTTATAAGCAGGTCATAAACGCTACATGTCAAGATTACTTAGTATCATTCTTACTTGAACCGGTAGTCGCAAGAGTAAAGCTTCAGAACCATAGCTTACGCCCTCTGTTTCTAGTGCTAAATTACGGTAGCGTAGTGTTTGATAATGAATACATAAACCATATAGTTAATGTAATACCGCAACTTAAAACCATAGAGTTGTTAGACCCTATCTGGGCTAAAACACTGACACCTAGGTGTACCAGTATTAGTATTTGTGGTGTGAATAAGTCCTTAGGATTGAACAATGTACTTATTAATAAGAGTGTCAGTATTGGTAACGAATTAAATATATGTTATGGTAAATGTTGTTCTCAAGTGCTTTCAAATATGGGTCTAACTACCTCTATCAAAGATGTTTCTGGTAAAATAGTATTAGTAGATAAAGACCACTTCATAACTTATGGACTTGATGAAATATTATGTAGGTTTAAGAATGATGTAAAATTATCTGTTTATTCCTTAAATGAATATGAGAAGGCGCCGATAAAACCCTTAGTAAGTG